>Ga0209272_10002316_pt1 | contig 10795 bp, 8 predicted proteins | sample tdDd002_FD_187125 | JGI IMG/M metagenome (GOLD analysis project Ga0209272, IMG submission 187125) | Marine sediment microbial communities from the Atlantic coast under amendment with organic carbon and nitrate - tdDd00.2 (SPAdes)... | ecosystem: Environmental > Aquatic > Marine > Coastal >... | reverse complement strand
TGGTTAAAGGTGGTGATATGGCCATTATGGTTGATAGCGACGATGCCCTCCCGAACCGTTTCAAGAGTTGCATTTCGTTCCTGGAATAGTTGACCAATCTGCTCAGGCTCGAGATTGAAAATCGCTTTTTTGAAATGATTGGCAAACAAAATAGCTGTGACCACACTGAACAGAAACGCAATGGAAATAGCAAGAAGCATGGATATTCGGTGATGGCCCACAATGGTATCGACGGTATCGAGCAGATAGCCGACGGAGACGATACCAATAATAGTTGAACCGTCAGGGCTAAATACTGGCGCTTTTCCTCGCATCGACCAGCCGATACTCCCTTTGGCTTTCGACACATAGGCATTGCCGTGGATAAGGACGGGATCATTGGTATCACCATCATCGTCAGCCATGGATTTCCCGATACGCTCCGGGAAAGGATGGGCAAGGCGGATACCGTTTTCATCGCCAATGACGACAAATTTTGCTTCTGTCGATTTAGCCAGCTGAACGCTCAATGGTTGTAGAAATGTTGTGTTTTTATTGGCTACGGCGTCAATCACTTCCGGTGATGCTGCAATAGCCAGTGCTACCCGCATTGCTTGCTGGCCAATTTGCTCATCAAGTACGCTGTCGAGGTAGCGGATCGTAAAGTGCCCCAGAACACCGGTCTGGAGAATGGCAATAATACCTAAAATCAACACCATACGGGTTTTTAGCCGTAAGTGGCGTAATGACAGAAACTGCGTCATGGTTACTGGCGATGTCCTTCCACCTATGTTCCTTGTTACAAACAGTTTACCTTTCTTGAGGCGTCGGTGCTGTGAACATTATGAACAAAATCACCAATAAGCCCCTTATTTACATTAATTTTACAATCTTTTAATGATCGAGGGGGCGGCATAACGTTAATGGTGAAGGAACAAATCACTATTAATGAGGAACCATTATGCTTACTCAGTTCATATCCCGTAAACGTGTATCTGTATTGGCCGCTGTTGTTGCATCAGCGATGAGTGTTGGAGCGGCTCAAGCACAAGTCGAATCTATTCATTTCTTAGTGCCGGGTGGTGCTGGTGGTGGCTGGGATAGTACAGCCCGCGGAACAGGCGAAGCGCTGGCGAAATCTGAGCTGGTGGATAAAATTTCTTACGAAAATATGTCCGGTGGTGGCGGCGGTAAGGCTATTGCCTACCTGATCAAAACGGCTGAACAGTCGCAAGATACGCTGATGGTGAACTCGACTCCGATTGTGATCCGCTCTTTGTCCAACGTTTTCCCGCAATCGTTTCGAGATCTCACTCCAATTGCAGCCACTATTGGTGACTATGCAGCGTTTGTCGTCCCTAAAAACTCGAAATACCAATCCTTTACCCAGTTGGCGGAAGATTATAAAAAGAACCCACGTTCTGTGTCGGTAGCTGGCGGTTCCTCGCGTGGCGGCATGGATCACTTGGTGGCGGCCTTGGCGTTCAAAGCGGCAGGTGGCGAGCCGCGCAAAGTTAAGTATCTCGCCTATGATGCAGGCGGCAAAGCGATGGCTGGTTTGCTGTCTGGTGAGACTCAGGTGTTGTCGACAGGCCTTAGCGAAGCGTTGAGCTTGGCAGAAGCCGGAGAAGTCCGAATTCTGGCGATGACCGGCGACGAGCGTTCTAAAGTGGCACCGGATGTCCCGACCCTACAAGAGCTGGGTTATGACGCGACTTTCGTGAACTGGCGTGGGTTCTTTGGCTCGCCAGATATCAGTGATGAGCAAGCTGCGGAATATGCCAAGGTGCTGGAAAAAATGTATGACACCGAGGAGTGGGCAACCGTACGGGACCGCTATGGCTGGACTGAAATCTTCAAACCGCGCAAAGAGTTTGAAGCCTTCCTGAAGCTACAGGAAAAAGAAATGGGCAGCCTGATGAAAGAGCTCGGCTTCCTGAATTAATTTCCGTAAGCGCAGTGACGATGTTTCGTCCTGCGCTCTTTTTATTCGCGCGAATCTATCACAACTGTTCACAATGAGGGATCACCAATGACGGTAACGAAAGATCATATCGGTGGTTTGGTATTTTTATGCTTTTCCGTCGTCTATGGCTATTACGCCAATCAGATAACGCTTTTCCCCGGCGATGAATACGAACCGTTTCATGCTAAGTATCTCCCTTTGTCCCTTGCCATATTGGGCATACTGTTTTCTGTGTGTCAGCTCGTCACGGCGAGCAAATCATCAAAGGATCGCTTGAGCCTGACTGGCTATGACTTTGTTTTGGTCGCCAAGCTATTGGTCCTGATGGTGTTGTTTGCGATATCGCTAGAGTGGCTGGGCTTTATGGTCTCGACGGCTCTTTTCTTGAGTGGAGGTTATTGGCTGTTAGGCGAGAGGCGGCCGAAAATTCTGTTTCTGGCGTCGGTTCCCTTTGCCGTCGGTTTCTGGTTCGTCCTTACTCAATTGCTTGAGATCTATCTTGCGCCTGGGCGTTTTTTCATGACTTTCATCGGGAGCTAAAACTATGTTTGATGGAATGATGTCAGGGCTGACTACTGCTGTTATGCCCTTCAACCTGATGATGGTGATTATTGGGTGTTTTGCCGGCACATTTATCGGTATGTTACCGGGCTTGGGGCCGATATCGGCAATTGCCCTGATGATCCCAATTACCTACGGGCTCGATCCTTCATCCGGTATTATTTTGATGGCCGGGGTATATTACGGGGCGATTTTTGGCGGATCGACATCATCGATTCTGATCAATGCGCCGGGTTGTGCCAGTACGGTGGTAACCGCCTTTGATGGCTATCCGCTGGCTCAGAAAAAACAGGCGGGCAAGGCGTTGGCATTGGCGGCCTATTCGTCTTTTACCGGTGGTACGATTGGTGCGCTGGTACTGCTGTTTGCCGCGCCGGCACTGGCCAAGGTGTCACTGAGTTTTCAATCGAGTGATTACTTTGCCTTGATGGTGCTTGGCCTGACGGCTGTTGCCGCTTTCTCGGGTAAGGGGCAGGTATTAAAAGCGCTGATGATGACCGTATTCGGTTTGATGATTGCGACTGTCGGTATTGATGTAATGTCGGGTATTCCTCGGTACACCTTTGACAATGTCAATTTGATCGACGGGATCAGCTTTCTGTTATTGGCCATGGCAACCTTTGCCCTGACCGAGGTGGTGATGACGGTGCTACGCGGCGAACACAAACAGAAAGAGCCGCAGATGGACATGGATTCGCTGGGCAGCATGAAGCTGAGCAAAGAAGAAGTGAAGCATGTGGCTCCGACAATCGGTCGCTCTTCGTTCTTTGGTTTTCTGGTCGGCGTGCTGCCGGGGGCCGGGGCAACTATCGCTTCTTTTCTGAGCTACGGGATGGAGCGGAATTTGGCATCGAAAGATGAGAAAGCGAAGTTTGGAAAAGGCGCACTGCGTGGTTTAGCTGCGCCAGAGTCGGCTAATAATGCGGCTTCTACGGGCTCGTTTGTTCCTCTGCTTACCTTGGGGATCCCTGGCTCAGGTACAACGGCAATTATGCTTGGTGCCCTGATAGCCTATGGTATCCAACCGGGGCCACGTTTGTTTGTCGATCATCCGGATGTGTTCTGGTCGGTGATCATCTCGATGTATTTCGGCAACATTGTCCTGCTGATCCTGAACTTGCCATTGATCCCGTATATTTCGCGTCTGCTGGTGATCCCGCGCCCGATCTTGATCCCGCTGATCTTGTTCTTCTCGATCACCGGCGTGTACTTGGTGAGCTTCAATACCTTTGATATCCAGATGATGGTGATTATTACGGTTATCGCCACTTTCCTGAAATTGCTGAACTTCCCGATGGCTCCTATGCTGCTGGGCTTTATTCTCGGCGATATATTAGAGAAGAACCTGAGTCGCTCGCTAACCCTGTCTGATGGCAGCTTTGCTTTCCTCTGGGAGCGCCCGCTGACACTAACCATCATGATTTTTGCGGTGCTAGCGTTAATGCTGCCAATGTTTACGATGCTAAAAGAAAAGCGTCAGCAAGCGAAAGCGGCATGTGCAACAGAAGAGCCTCAAGATGATTTAGATGTGAGTAAGTGATGCCGTTTATTTCAGCGATGCTGTCTATTTCCAGTGATAAGTGAATTCTAAACCGAGCGCATAGTGGTCTTTATACTCACCGGCGATGCGTCCCCGAACAGGATCGTCGCCGGTATCGATAGGGGCTTTTCCGCTATCGAACAGGTTGAGATTTACATCAATCTTATCTCCGTTTTTGCGCTCCAGCTGGACGCCGGCACCGATGCCGTAAATTCTGTCTAGGGCGAAAGAGAAGCTACGATTTTCGTCGGATATTGCCGGTTGAACATACAGCGTCCCGGCTCTGCCGGTCATTGTTGGTGAGATAGGAAAAGACAAGCCGGCAGAGAATGCCCAGAAGTTTTCATATAGGTCATCGGGAGCATCAATATCGTTGCCAACGATACTGATTTCCGTCACGCCAAATTCGGAAAAATTGACCCACATGGCATCAAAGGTAAGCTCCCACTGGTTATCCAGTTGGTGGTAAATTCCGAACTGGAACTGTTGCGGGACTTTGCTGGCTATTTCAAGATCTTGTATCGCCGCTTTTAGTTTGTCCAACTCTACCGGCGTTGCTCCTGTTCCATTTATTTCGACGTCAGGTTCAGTGCTGGCCTCAGACTCGCTGCGATAATTAATGCCCACCCTTGTTTGCGGAGAGAGTTCTATTAGGGTACTGACCACGATAGCGACTCCGAGGCCGTCTGATTCTGCGTCCAAATCGCCGTCAGATAAGCTGGGATCGCTATTTGCTATGGCACTGGTGATTTCAGATGTTGTGTAGTTGAGACCTAACCCCGCCCCGAGTGATAGCCTGTTATTGACCCTGTAGGCAACACTGGGATTTGCACTGATTAAAATGAGGCTTGATTCCGTACTGTAATATCGGCCAGCCCAACTTCCTTCGCTACTTGAGCCAAATCCAGTCGGAATATTCAAGGAAAAGCCCGCCCGCCAGTCATCATTAATAACGTGGACATAATACATTGCCGGAATGAGGATAGGGTCACCGCTGTCTGGAGCCCCACCGCTGACGGTCGTTACGTTCTGATTAATTTCAAACTCCCCTAAATATTTGATCAAGTTACCTGAAAGCGTTAGCTCATTGCTTTGCAGGCGTGTCATTCCGGCGGGTGTGTTATAGGCAGTTTCGGCGCTGTCAGCCGCAGCAAATAAACGGCTGAATACCGGGGCCGTGGCGTGAGTATTAACAGACGCGGTCAATAGCACAGACAAGAGGGCTTTTTGCATATTGTGCCTATTACTAAAAGTTTGGTGTTCAAGCTCGATGTTCAGAATTTAGCGATCAATTAAAAACCTGAGTGCTCGGATACCAATGCGACCATACCATCCAGAAGACGCCGTTATGCATTGGTAACTGATTTAACTGGCCATTCTCAGTTGTACCTTTGAAGTCGATCGACTCGAAGTCAGCCAGTTTTTCGTCGATGACACCCTCGAAGAGGTTGGCGATATCGTGTTCTTCATCATAGACAAGCACGAGAGGCTGACCTTCTAGCTCAAATCTATAGACAGGATTTTTCTGAGCAAAGGCGCGGGTAAATGCCGCTTGAGTATTGCCAAAATCAAATCCCCATACCTGCTCTTTGGGCGGTAGGCGGTTATCATCCATTGTCAGCGTCGGAAATATGGCTCCATGCTCATTGCTGAACTGCTTTTCCATTGGACCTTCGAACAAGGCGAGCAGTAGTGAGTCGACGACTCGATTGAACTCGTAAATAAACACCGTGGCTTGCGGATACAGTTCTTTAAAACTTTTCCACGTTGTCATCGTATTGGGATGCGACACGATGTTCGCCTCGGAAAATTCAGGCGCACGCGTTATCTGCTGAATCAGTTCACCTGAGTTGCGATCAACCATCACTAAGTTGTTGTGAGTTTGGATCAGGATCCCTAAATCCGATTGTCCATTGCTGAGTGCACAGAATGTCATGACGACATCAGTGCCGCCAATGTTGTCACCCGCAATATGCGGCACTTCAAGGTGTCCTCGCGGATAGCCCCTTACCTCACCATTGATCTCAACGGCATAAATAACGTCGCTGTCGTTTAAGATCTTATCTGCCTCTGTGATTGAGACGTAGTCGGCACCGTATTGGTATGAAGGAAAAAAGGCAGTCAGTAAAAAATTGGCGGCAATGATGCAAATGATGACCCCAACACTGGCAAGGCTCATCCAGAATTTAGACCAGATTGCTAGGCTGATATGCAAATACCATAGATAGGCAAGCAAGCAAATATTGATGCCAATGAAAAACCATCGGTATTGAAAATACGTTACCACCCAACTGCGAGGTAGATTCAGGCTTTGTCCAGGCTCGGTCATTAATACTGCTGAAAAAATAGAAAATGCTGCTGTGACGACAGCAACCACTATGAATACTAGCTTTTGCGTTGATGTGGCTTCTTTCATATAGCTATTCTCGCTCATCATGTTAAATCAATGGGACGCAAAACCGCTTAAAGCGTAGCAGGTTAATCCGAACTGGCGATTTGCAGTCATGAGGCTCGGCGAAGGTTTAGCTTCCGCCCTGATATAGGCTCGCGAGATTTAGGCCGTGATTAGTTGGGGATAAATGTCTGTGGCTATTTGAATTGGAATTAACTTATCTAGATTCATCTTCAAACTGAGTTGGTTAGTTTCGCAAATTTAATATTTTATTGATTTTACAGAAGGGGACGTATCGCCTAAATTTTGAACAGACATTCGACTAGAGAGTTATCAATGCGATACTTAAGTTTACTAGTATTCAGCACTGTAATTGTTCCATCAGCCTATGCCATTGAACCCATACCTAAAGAAAGTGGGGTCAGTGGTTTTGTCAATATTGGAGCCGGGATAACCAGTGTCGAATCCAATTCGCTAGCTAAGTTCGGCAGTGTTGATCTTGGTAATAAGACCATTGACTCTCTTAACCAGACTCCCGATACAAGAACTGTTGGGATACCGGTAATCGGTTTGGAGCTTGCCTATACCTTTGCCAGTACTCGTACCCAAATATTCCTTGGTAACCAGCTGGAAGATTATATCCGTTTTGATTTTTCCACTCGTGCAGGTGTTCGTCAGGAGATAGGAAAGGCGGGTATTATCGGTGCCAGTTTCTTGCAAACTCCACTTGCGACTGAAGTGTGGGAAGACCCCTTTCTTACTGGTTCTGAACGTTCAGAAACCGACCGTACCAGCGACGGCTATCGACTTATCTGGGATAACATATATGGGACTGGTTTAGAGCTTCGCTACTCTGCTCGTGAAGTAGACATCGACAGGGAACGCAGTGGTGAATCCCTGGGGTTATCGGACTCTGAGCTTGCCTTGTTGAACCGTAATGGCGACAGTAGTCGCTTTACGGCTCAGTATACAGTTTCGTATGATGGAATGAAGCACCTAGTTACGCCTGCAATTGCCTATTTCGAGCAAGATAGTGACGGTAATGCAATGGCTTATGATGGTATGGCCTTTAGTGTGAATTATATCTACGCGATGGATAATCACTGGCGATTTGTTACTAATGCCTCTTATGCATTTATCGAGTTTAATGAGGCCAACCCCGTCTTTGATACCAAAGCTGACGGAGATCGATTCGGCGTGAGCTTTACCGCGTTTTATGCCCAACCTTTCGGCTGGAAGGGGTGGCTGGCCAATGCCGGGGTGGTATGGTTCGAAGAAGATAGCGATGTGAACTTTTATGATTCCTCAGTAGGCCTGATTAATGCCGGGATGCTTTATCGTTTTTGATGACTTTTGATGACTTTTGATGACTTTTGATGACTTAGTTTTGGATTAAATAGGCTTTTAATCATCAGGGTGTAACGGGGAGTTTATTGCTTGGAAAAGTAAATATCCCCGTAATAAGCTACCGCGCTACGTTGGCTGTTATCTGTATCTGTCATGATGGCAACGGCATCAATGAAACGGTATGCCTGTGCGTTTTTCTGGTCACTGCCTCGATCTCCGAACAGTTCGATTAAATCTTGATAGACATTACGTTTCTCGTTGGCCCAGTTTTTCGTGACATCAGTTCGCCCTCTTACTGCCATCATTTTTGCATTTTCCCCGATAAAAGCGTTATTCCATCGGCTGCCTTTGGCCTGATTGCTTGACCAGACGTAGTTGAGAGCGGTAGTGCTCCAGCGGGTACTTCCTCCCTGAATGATATAAAGTCGGGCGGCATAGTCATCGCCCTGCTTAGTCTGCTCGTTCAGCTTGGGTAGAGTATTTTCGATACGCCATGACCAGTTCAGGTAGGGTGTTTTCTTTAAATCGACCTTCAATTGTTTGGCGAGGATAGAAGCCGTGCCTCGGCTCTCGGCTTTAAGCACCCGCTGGCCGTTGAAGGTGACAATGTCATATTGGGTGTAGCCACTGAACGATTTCTTCTGCCAACGGCTCAATGATTCTGTTTCAAACCGAGCGACGGGGATGTCGGTATAGGCACTGGCGCTTTCGCTGATAAAGTAGAATGTACCCAAGCTCAGAGATAGCAACATCTTCATGTAGAACTCCATAAATATCAGAATGGCCTGATAGGTGAAGGCTGACGTTAATCAACTTTTCGGCAGTCTCTTATTTATAAAGCACACATTGCATGAAAGCGCTACCCGTTTGAACCTAACCTAGTGAACGTACGGGCGCTATTGGAGCCGCTAAAACGTGTTCTGGCGGTTTTATTTATCTAGAAAGTTGGGGGGGCAACTGATAATTTAAAGAGCAGAGATAAACTAGTCTGACTGTTCACAGTGCCAGAGACACCATTGTGGCACGTTTATGCCCCATAATGAGTTTCGGTTGTCTCACTCCTCACTTTGGCAAAGTAGCCTTTGACCTAATATTTCTAATCATTGTAGTGTTAAGCCAACAGCACTGTAAAAACCTAATTTAATTGGCTTTATCAGGCTTAGCGAAAGTGATAAATATTGAGGCGGAGAATGGGTGATTTCGTATTGAACATTGATGTTGAGGCAATGTACAAAAGTGATAATGAAGACGGTTTAGTCATCGGTATCAATGGAAATGCATTTAAAGGAACAGAGGCCATACACAATGTTGGAAGAGAAGTTTATGAACACCTTAAAGATTTACAAAGAGAAGAAATAAAAGAACATGTTGGTATAAACGCGTTTATCGAAGAAAATATTAATTTCTTTTTTGAATGCTACAAATCATTATTAGCTAATCTTTCAGAGAATAGAAATTTCATACTTGCTTTTCCTGATGGGGTAAGTCTTTCTGGAGCCTCGTTGAACGAGCATGTTAGCTCATCTTCATTAGAAGATGTAATCCATATGGGACAATGTGTTCAAAGTTCACTTGAGGATGAAATGGATGTTTCTATTACTATCTGGCATAAGTCTGGTTTTCATGCTGCAATGTTTTTTTGGGAAGTAAACCGTTCTTTTGATGAATACTTTCAATATCATGAACCATCCTCAATGCTAGAGATTCTCAATGATTGTTGGCTCTATCGTGAAAATATGAGTAATGAAATATTCGCTTCTAACAAAAAAAAGGAAAGTGCTAGAAAAGCAGCGAAAAGCAGACATGCGGAAACGGATTCGATGAAAGAAGAAGTTCTTAAGATATATGATGAGAATAAAGAGAAATATAGATCTGTAGCAGATGCATCTAGGAAGCTATCTCGGGTTGTGCCAGTCACTGATAGAACAATTGATAAGTGGATACGACAAAGGAAAAAACTTAGTTAGTCTATACCGTGTGCATGCAGAGAGTACACTCTCCGTGTTGAATATACACTGTACTTGCAGGGGGAATTTATCAAATTTAAGTTGACTATAAAATGAGTGTAGTTACTGTTGAAAAGGAACATATTATGCTCACGTTTAAATATAAAGGTGTAAAAACATTCTTTTGTATAGAAATTAATCCCACACATATTGTAAGCTTGATAATACTGTCAAAATCTCTAGTTTTTATATAAGTAAAGCCGAAAAGATAGATTAATCAGCCTCCTTTTCATGTTTTTTATTGGTATTGAAAAAGAGGCTGATTTGTATCCGCAAAATATAGGCAAAAGCAGACTTCTTGAAACTACAAATTATCTGAAGTATTGGAGCTTTCCGAATTTCTTAACACGTTTTTGTCCAACTTCGTGCTAGCCTTTTCGTCTGGCACGTTTATACCCTTTTCTTTGTTAACGCACTTACTCATTCATATGCTGTTAATTTCGTTTTGAGCTATCTAAGCTAATTCGAGCGTAATTACCGACATTTGCACTATCCAAACACTATCAAGTTGGAATGGAACGTTTCTTGTTGAAGTGTATCTCTTTTTATTTGGCGCAAATTTGGTAATCTTTATTTGACGAGAGCACTAGATTGACAAAATCTATCTGGAAAGGGCTATACCATTGTTTGTAGGGAGAAGGTAGATGTATCGAAGTATTACACACAGTGAAAGTGATTATTATTTAAACTATCTAAATATATCAGCTCACTACGTAAATAATAATGGATTTTGTAATGGAAAGTTTTTTTCTTACATGGAAAAATCATTTGGTATTAAAAAATTACCTTATGACATCAAGCTATTAGACCTTATTAAAAAAAATGAGTCTATGTATGAACTTTTTGTTGAGTTACCCGTGGAGTACTTCAATGAGTGGGAAAGGTACCCAATACTAGGATACGCTAATAAACATGAAGATAATAAGATTCGGAATGCGTCGTACTATGACATACTAATACACAGTGATCAGAACGAACAACTGTCAGACCTAATTCACCCGTAT
>Ga0209272_10002313_pt1 | contig 10805 bp, 9 predicted proteins | sample tdDd002_FD_187125 | JGI IMG/M metagenome (GOLD analysis project Ga0209272, IMG submission 187125) | Marine sediment microbial communities from the Atlantic coast under amendment with organic carbon and nitrate - tdDd00.2 (SPAdes)... | ecosystem: Environmental > Aquatic > Marine > Coastal >... | reverse complement strand
ATTCATACAGCATATCAATCTAGGCACTTTAGAGTGAAAACCTTACATAAACATGCACTAACAGTGACTATTAAGACACTTAAACCAAAGGTTAATTTGACGTCAAAATATCAATGAGCCCTTTTATTACAATGGGTATCATAATTTGATACCACCCATTGCGATCGAGTTAACATGTAGCCCATTCCATAAAATGAGTGCATAAGAATAATATGCTACATATCCTCTAGTTTTTAGCATTCAAAGCCCACTTAAAAACCATAGACAACATAAGACATTACTGTTTACAAGAAACACAAAATACGGTGTTTTATTAAAATTTGATCTCGTTTTATAAAGATCTCACAGGAAAATATTCTGTGATTTATGTCACCTTTAGATTTTTACATCTTTTTTACATTTACTTATCTCCCTTTACCACTGGTTTGACTTCCTTTTTTCATCTCAGGTATACATGCCATTAGCGTTAACGAAATATTAACGTCACAATTGGTCGTTATGTGGCCAGACATAGGAAATAATAATAATCGGAGCAACAAGGATGTATAAAAACACAACCGCTTTATCTGTTGCGATCAGCCTTGCACTGGGAACCGCAGCAGTGGCACCTCTAGCAGCGCAGGCAGAAGAGCAGCAAGTTGAACAACTTCAGAAAATGAAGGTAACAGGTTCACGAATCTCCACTACGGATATGGAAGGCCCATCTCCAGTAACTGTAATAAGCAGCAAAGACATTGAATCGAAAGGTTTCAATAGCGCTCAGGACGTTTTAAACAGTTTGACTCAAAACACCGGCGGTGTGATGGCGCAAACAAACTCATTCTCTTTCACTCCTGCAGCTCAATCGGTAAACCTACGTGGTCTTGGAGCTTCTCGTACGTTGATTTTGATTGACGGTCGTCGCTTACCTCAATATCCATTAGCAGAGAACGGCACTTCAAACTTCCAAGACATTGGTCAGATCCCTGTAGCAGCTATCGAACGAGTCGAGGTCATGACTGACTCAGGTTCTGCAATCTACGGTTCTGACGCAATCGGTGGTGTTGTTAACTTCATCCTGAAAAAAGACTTTGATGGTGTTTCAGTTAAAGTTCGCGCGGGTGATGCCACTGACGGTGGTTACCAAAATGGTCGTCTAGATGTTGTTGCAGGTAAAGACTTCGATGACAAAAGAATTCTATTCGTAGGCCAATTTGCTGGCAACGAGATGCTGAAACAGTCTGACAGAGACTGGGCCGGTGACGATAACTCAAGTCGCTCACAACTAAGCGGTTACTCAAGCTACGGTTCAAACTTTTATGGCAAAGATGGAACTCATCTAACTCCGGCCGACGTAGGTTCATCATGTAAAGAAGTAGTAGGCGAAGCAGGGGTAGACCGTGCTGATGGTAAGTGTGGTTTCAACCGTTCTGCATACCGGACGCTAAAGCCTGAGAACAAACAAATTGATTTGCTAGTCCGTGGCGAAATGGACGTAAACGATGATGTAACCGCTATGGCCGAAGCGCGCTTTGGTTATAAATCTACGGAATCTGAATTCGAACCAAACCCATACAATGTTGTTGTTGACGATACACACTTCCGTGGTGCTGGTGAATATACTCGTCGTATGGTTGAGTTTGGGCCTCGTGAAAGTAACACAGAAGCTGATTCTTTCGGTCTGACGTTCGGTCTAAATGGTCTACTAGCGGATACTTATGATTGGGACGTTTATGCAGGTTACTCAGAGCAATCTGTAGAAACTGATAACCCGGCTATCTACAAAACTCTTGATGAAGCCGTACAAAACGGTGAAGTAGACCTACTAGGCCCAATTTCACAAGAGGCTGTGAACAAATACAGTGGTACGTCAACCAAAGAAGCCTACTCAAAGCTTTACTCTCTAAATGGTTCACTTTCTGGCGATTTAATTGACTTACCTGCGGGTATGTCTGGTTTCGCTGTATACGGTGAGTGGAACCGCACGGATTACCAAGAAAGCATTGATGCTACTACGGCTGCTGGTGGTTTCTCTGGCTTAGGTGGTTCTGCTGGTGGCGGTGAGCGTGATCAAGTCGGCCTAGGTGTCGAAGCTCTGATCCCTATTATCGAAGATCTAGAAATGACTGTAGCAGGTCGTTATGACCACTACTTCGATGACTCTGCAACTGGTGGCGCTTTCACTCCAAAAGTGGCACTAGCGTATCGCCCAACAGATACATTATTGCTTCGTGGTAGCTATGGTCTTGGTTTCCGAGCGCCAGACCTGAAGCGTCTATTCGGTGAAGTTACTCGTGGTTTTGGTTCAGGTTTCGATCCTGTACTGTGTGAAGCAGCAGGTGGTAGCGGTCCTCAGGACAAAGATAAGTATCCTGAGTGTGATACTCAATATTTTGATACTGAAAACGGTCCAAATTCTGAGCTAGAAGAAGAAACAAGTACCAACATTAACTTGGGTCTTGCATGGGAGCCAGTTGACGACTTGGGTCTAACTGTAGACTGGTACCACATCAAAATGGAAGATGTTGTAACAGCGCCAAGCTACCAAGACGTAATTAATGATCCAGGTAAGTACCCTGGCACTGAAGTGGTTCGTAATCCAGACGGCACAATTAAATCAGTATCTTACGGCCCGGTGAACCAATCATTTGAAGAACGTTCAGGTATCGATATCGCTGTTACATACGCTTACGATACTAATGAGTATGGTTCATTTAGTTCTCGCGTCGCTCTAACCAAGATCCTTATCGCGGAATACCAAGAAAACGATGCAGAGCCAGTAATCGACGAAACTGACTTTATGCCAGAGTACACAGCAACCCTAAACTTGGGTTGGGCTTACCAAGATGTAAGCATGAATGTATTTGGTAAGTACCGTGACCGCATGTGTTCTAGCTATGCTAACCGTTACTACTTTGATGACTGTGACGCAGCAAAAGCTGCTGGATATGACGCAGAAATTGCAAGTATGACAACTTGGAACCTTACAACCACTTACCAGTTCAACGAGAATGGCCGTGTGACTTTGGGTGCTATCAACCTATTCGACAAAGTACCACCTAAAGATCCTCTAAATGATACGTCTCCGTTCTATGCAAGTGGCTATGACGACCCAATCGGTCGCCAACTATACATCGAAGCATCATACGACTTCTTATAAAAAATTTGGCGCGGGTTTTCCGCGCCCTTTTCGACTGACTTAAACACTGACAAGGATGCAACATGAAATTTAAGGAATTTGGCCTTAGTGCCATAGCTGCAGCATTGCTTACTATCAGTAGTAGCTCTGTAGCAGCAAACTCAGGAGCAGTTGTTTCAACACAAGCAAAAGCAAACAAGTCCTCAGAAGTTTCACAACAAAAGATCGACACCTATGCCGAAAGCACGGAAGGTATGCTCGCGGAATACAAAGGCTTATTGCGTCAGGTAGACAGCATGAAAGTCTACAATGAGCAGATCAATCGAATGGTTCAATCGCAACAAGGCGAACTGGATTCACTTAATAACCAGATTGCTCAGATTGACCAAACAGCCACAGAGGTTGTACCCCTAACACTGAAGATGATCGACGCACTAGATGAATTCGTGACTCTCGACCTTCCTTTCCAAAAAGAAGAGCGCACCAAGCGTGTCAATGAACTGCGTGACCTTATGGATCGTGCAGACGTAACAACATCAGAAAAATTCCGTAAGGTGATGGAAGCGTATCAAATCGAAGAAGGCTTCTCTCGCTCAATTGAATCTTACAAAGCTAGCCTAGAGCGCAACGGTGAGACCGTGACTTACGACTTCCTACGTATTGGTCGTACTGCGCTTCTGTTCCAATCTCCGGATGGCGGCGAAACAGGCATGTGGAATCAACAAACCCGCCAATGGGAATCACTACCTGAAAGCTACCGTATTGCTGTACAGCAAGGCCTTCGTATCGCTAAGAAGCAAGCGCCACCAGCGCTGATCAAACTGCCTGTATTTGCTGGAGAGGAATAAGAAATGAAAGGATTCAAAACTCTAGCCGCTGGTTTACTAGCGAGCTTATTCATGATTTCTGGTGCACACGCTGAGGCACCGAAGAACTTATCTGAGCTTCTGAAAAACGTAAAGTCAGAAAGCATCGTTGAATCAAAAGAGAACAAAGCTCGCGAAGCCGAGTTCAGAAACAACCGTGACAAGCAAGCTGCACTGCTTCAGCAAGCCCGTAATGAGTTAGCCGCACAACAAGCACTCGGCGATGAACTGAAAGCTACGTTCGACGAAAACGACAAGCAACTTACCGAGCTGACTGAAACACTACGTGTACGTTCAGGCACTTTAGGCGAAATGTTTGGTGTCGTTCGTCAATACGCGGGTGAGTTTAAAGGGCTATTCGCTGCTTCACAAAATGCAGTTCAATTCCCAGAGCGTGACGCATTACTTTCAAAACTAGCAGAGAGTAAAGAACTGCCTTCTACGCAAGAACTTGAAGCATTCTGGCACACAATCCTACAACAAGTAGTGGTTTCAGGTGAGACAACAACAGCACCTGCAACTGTTGTATATGGAGAAGGTAAAGAAGCGGTTCGAGATGTCACGCTAGTGGGTGAGTTCAACGCAATCGCAGATGGCAAATACGTAACTTACGTGCCGCAAACTGGTAAGTTTGAAGAGCTATCACGTCAGCCTCGCAAAAACATCACTCGCCTAGTTGGCGGATTTGAAGCTGCAGACGGCACTTACGAACCACTATTTATCGACCCATCTCGTGGTGTGATTCTGTCTCTACTTGTACAAAGTCCTACCGTTCAGGAGCGTATTGACCAAGGTGGCATCGTTGGTTACGTCATCCTAGCTATGGGTGCTGTCGGTGCATTGATTGCGCTCGCTTGTTACCTACGCCTATTGGTTATCGGTGGCAAAATGCGTAAGCAAGCGAAATCAGACACGGTTATTCCTGGCAACCCACTGGGTGAAGTTATCCAAGCTTACCAAGAGCACAAAGGTGACAACCTTGAAGATCTTGAAGCTAAACTGGATGAGATCATCCTACGTAACGCACCGAGCATTGAACGCTTTATCAGCTCAATCAAACTGTTCGCTTCTGTAGCACCACTTCTAGGTCTACTGGGTACGGTTATGGGTATGATCGGTACGTTCCAAGCCATCACACTATTTGGTACAGGTGATCCGAAGCTAATGGCTGGCGGTATCTCAGAAGCACTTGTTACTACGATGCTTGGTCTGGTTGTCGCAATTCCTCTACTGTTCCTGTACACCATCGTACACAGTAAAGGTCGTCGTTTGGTTCAAACTCTTGAAGAACAGAGTGCAGGCTTCATCGCTCGCTATCAGGAAAAACTGCATAAAGCCGAAAGCTAAGGAGGCATTATGTGGTGGTTAGTTGGAGAACTTGAATCAATTAGGCGCTTCTTGGGAATGGGTGGCGACGTACTTGTCGTCATCTTTATCCTCAGCTTCATGTTGTGGGCAGTATTGCTAGAACGTTGGTTTTACTTCGCTGCCGTCGCTCCAAAAGCAATGAAAAAAGCCGTTAGCTTTTGGGAAGAGCGCTCAGAACATAAAAGCTGGAACGCTAAGATGATCCGACAAGAAATCGTTTCTCGTCAGGATATTGAGAATAAGAAAGGGCTGCCAATCGTTAAGGTACTGATTGCACTTTGTCCCCTACTTGGTCTACTCGGCACTGTTGTCGGTATGATTCAAGTATTCGATATCTTAGCGGTTACAGGTACAGGAAGCCCTCGAGCAATGGCCTCGGGGATCTCAAAGGCAACAATCCCAACATTAGCGGGAATGGTGGCTTCTCTATCAGGACTTTTCTTTAGTACTCGTCTTGATCATTTAGCCAGAGTCACCACGCAGAAGCTTGAAGACAAGCTAAAGCACATTGCCTGAGTAAACGGAATTAGAGGTATAGGTCATGAAGAGACGCTATAGCAGTGATAGCAGCGAAGAAGCCGCTATCGATATGACACCGATGCTAGACATCGTATTCATCATGTTGATCTTCTTTATCGTAACAACATCGTTTGTTAAAGAAGCAGGTCTAGAAGTAAATCGCCCTACGGCAAGCTCTGCGCAAACCGTGAAGAAAGGTAACATCATGGTGGCAATTGGTGCTGCTGGAGATGTTTGGGTTGATAAGCGCCGCATCGAAGTCGATGCAGTACGTGCCAACATAGAACGTCTACGCGCTGAAAGCCCAGATGGTGCGGTTGTTATTCAAGCGGATACCGAAGCCAATGCGGGCGTAGTCGTGAAGGTAATGGACCAGATTAAGATGGCAGGTGTAGAAAGCATCTCTATTGCCGCAACGAATAAGGATTAAGCTTATGCGGTATCTGGCCTCAATTGCACTGGCGCTCATTGTCTCCCTCGGGTTGTTCTGGGGGATGGACAAGCTAGTAAACAAAGAGCGCCACGAGCTAGTGTCGAATGATGATCTTCGTATGGTGGAATTCATTCGCATTAAACCGGACGAAAAAATACAGGAGAAGAAACGCCAACTTCCGAAACCACCACCACCGAAACGTCCACCACCACCACCTGAAATGAAGGTGACGTCGACGGTTAAACCAGTAATGGATCAAGTCCCAATGGACATGCCAAAGCTTGATCTACCTGTAAACGTGACGGGGGGGTCTGTATTAGGTCACTACTCTCAAGGCGGTGGTGCACAAATGGCAGGTAGCGGAGGACCAACACCGCTTGCGACATTCCAACCTCAGATGCCTAGAAAGGCAGCTAAGGCTGGCATTGAGAAAGGTGTGGTTTTACTTGAGTTCACAGTAAACGCACGAGGTGCAGTTGAGGATATTAAAGTCCTTAAAGAAAAACCTCGCCGTTTAGGCTTAGGAAAGGCAGCAAGAAAGACCGTTTCCAAATGGACTTTCAAACCAAAACTGGTTGATGGAAAACCTGTCAGCACACGCTTGTCCCAAGAGATTGAGTTTTCAACCAACTAAGGAGTCACCATGAAAAGTTTATGGAAAAGCAAAGTGGCTTCTTTAATTCTCCTTGTTGGGGTGGCAGTTGCCACTCCTTCAATGGCGAAGGAAGCACCGCAATTATCCGATCGAACATTCCGCACAGTGAACAAAGTTCAAGAGTTAATTGCGACCGAAAAATACTCAGCAGCAAAAGAAAAGCTGACTAGTGCCTTGGATAGCACAAAGTCAAAGAAATACGACAGAGCCGTCTTACTTCAGCAAACGGGTTTTCTTTACTCTTTACAAGACAACTATGCACAAGCAGCGAAGTACTTTGCAGAGGCACTAAAACTAGATGCTTTGCCTGTGCCCGTTGCTCAACAAGTTCGCTACAGCCTAGCTCAATTATATTTGGCTGAAGAGAAATTTAAGTTATCTGTAAAGACAATGAATGAGTGGTTTAAAGTTGCAGAGACAACCAAAGAAAAACCGCAAGCTCATGCTTACATCACTCTAGCTAGTGCATACATTCAGTTGGAAGACTACAGAAATGCAATTCCTCCAACGAAGAAAGCAATATCGATGACTAAGAATCCAAGTGAATCTTGGTATTTGATCCTAGTGGCTTCTCACTACGAGCTAGGTCAGCTGAAGAGTGTGGCAAGTGTACTGAAAACGCTGACTTCTAAATACCCAGAGAAAAAGCGTTATTGGATGCAGCTTTCCGGCGTATACATGGAGCTAGGCCAAGAGCGTAACTCACTAGCGGCTCTAGAAGCCGTATATAAAATGGGTAAGCTTGAGGGCGAAAAAGAGTACTTGAGACTTGTTAACTTCTTGGCCTACCAAGGTATCCCTTATAAAGCAGCTAAAACGCTTGAAAGAGAGATGAATTCGGGAAACATAGAGAAGACAAAGGCGAACTATGATCGCTTGGCAAGTTTTTGGCAACAGGCGAAAGAGCTAGATGAATCTATCATCGCATATAAGACGTCTTACGAGATGGCACCATCCGCGAAAACTCAGATTCAAATCGCTCGCTTGATGATTCAAGACAAACAGTATTCACAAGCAACGAGGTTTGCTCATACAGCAGCCTCAGATGCCACAAAAGAACAAAAGGCGGAGCTAGAATACATCCGTGGTATGGCTTTTTTCGAGCTTAAACAGCCTCAAAAAGCACTGCAAGCAATGAAAGGAGCGGCTAAATCACCAACTTTCAAGCCTACGGTAAGCCCTTGGATCAATTTCCTAGAGTCGCAAGGTTAATAGGTACTCATTATTTGCAAGCTAGCAACCCAAGTGGTTGTGATTGCTCCGAAAATTAAGTGTGAGTCAGTCGCACGCCTGGGGAAGTGAGAGCTTCCCCTTTTTTCGTTGTGAATCTGATAGGCTTGAGTGGCCCGCCACTTGATTTAGATCCGACAAGATCAACTGGCAACCCATTAAAGATCGTGATACTCTTCGCCTCCATTTTTCTGGCGGGATTATCACCAATCTCAATCCCTTTGGTGGTGAAACCATCATTGCCAGTGCTATCGTTATTACATTGTCGATACTTTCTCTCGGCACTTACTCAATCCAACCAAAAGTGGAACAGTACAATGGGCAAAGGTACTCTCTATATCGTATCTGCACCTAGCGGCGCAGGTAAATCTAGCTTGATCTCAGCAATGTTGGAACGTAATCCGACATACGCAATGAAAGTGTCTGTGTCTCATACAACCCGCGGCATGCGCCCAGGTGAAGAAAACGGTGTCCACTACCATTTCGTTGCTAAAGAAGAGTTTGAAGCTCTGATTGCAAAAGGCGATTTCCTAGAATACGCAGAAGTGTTTGGTAACTACTACGGCACATCACGCGTATGGATTGAAGAAACGCTAAACAAAGGCATCGACGTCTTTCTAGACATCGACTGGCAAGGCGCACGCCAAATTCGTGAGCAGATGTCGGAAGCGAAGAGCATCTTTATCCTGCCTCCGTCAAACGGTGAACTAGAACGTCGCCTAAACACTCGTGGTCAAGACAGTGAAGAAGTGATCGCGAAACGTATGGCAGAAGCAAAGTCTGAAATCTCACACTACAACGAATACGACTATGTGATCGTAAACGATGATTTCGACACCGCATTAATGGATTTCAAAGCCATTCTGCGCGCAGAAAGATTGAAGGAAGAAAAACAAGCTGCTAAATATAAAGGCATGCTTGATGCACTTCTAGCAGAATAAAACTGCTGATATCTAAGCGTCTTCTTCGAGCCGGAATTTATAATTCCAACCCGCTTAGATATAAAAATGAATTTTTGCTTCTTTATTACGGTAAGGAAGCTTATATTGCTTATATAGAAAGTCATTGTTGTTACACGTCTTATCGCTAGCAAATACAGCCTTGAGACTGTATACTTTCTCGTCATTCAAAATTTAGTTAACTATTTGGAGTCCTCATGGCACGCGTAACTGTTCAAGACGCTGTTGAAAAAGTTGGCAACCGTTTCGACCTAGTACTGATTGCGGCTCGCCGCGCTCGTCAAATGCAAACTGGCGGTAAAGATGCACTAGTGCCAGAAGAGAACGATAAGCCAACGGTTATCGCTCTACGCGAAATCGAAGAAGGTTTAATTACTAAAGAAGTTCTAGACGCTCGTGAACGTCAAGAACAGCAAGAGCAAGAAGCGGCAGAGCTAGCGGCAGTAAGCAGCATCGCTCACAACCGTTAATTCTGACTTTAGAATTCAACAACCTCCCGGGCCTATAATTTGTATCTATTCGATAGCCTCAAAGACGTTGCCCAAGAATACCTAACAGAGCCTCAAATTGAGGCTCTGCGTCAATCTTATGTGGTAGCAAGAGATGCCCATGAAGGGCAAACCCGCTCTAGCGGTGAACCATACATCATCCACCCCGTTGCTGTAGCCAGAATTTTGGCTGAAATGCGCCTCGATATCGAAACCCTTCAAGCAGCTTTACTGCATGACGTCATCGAAGACTGTGATGTTACTAAAGAAGACCTTGAAGAGAAGTTTGGCAATACCGTGGCAGAGCTGGTTGATGGTGTATCTAAACTGGACAAACTCAAATTCCGCGATCGCAAAGAGGCGCAAGCTGAGAACTTCCGCAAAATGGTACTTGCCATGGTGCAAGACATTCGCGTCATTCTCATCAAGCTAGCTGACCGCACGCACAACATGCGCACGTTGGGAGCCCTACGCCCGGATAAAAAGCGTCGTATTGCCCGCGAAACACTAGAGATCTACTCTCCACTCGCTCACCGTCTTGGTATTCACAATATCAAAACGGAACTCGAAGAACTTGGCTTCGAAGCGCTTTACCCAAACCGCTACCGCGTCCTAAAAGAAGTGGTACGAGCGGCGCGTGGTAATCGTAAAGAGATGATCCAGCGTATTCATAGCGAAATCGAAGGTCGACTGGAAGATGTTGGCTTGAATGCGCGCGTGTTAGGTCGTGAGAAGAACCTGTTCTCCATCTACAACAAGATGAAAACCAAAGAACAGCGCTTCCACACCATCATGGATATCTATGCTTTCCGAGTGGTTGTTGATACTGCCGATACTTGTTATCGCGTTCTAGGCCAAGTACACAGCTTGTATAAGCCGCGTCCTGGTCGCATGAAAGATTATATCGCGGTGCCAAAAGCGAACGGCTACCAATCGCTACACACTTCTATGGTCGGCCCACACGGCGTACCTGTTGAAGTTCAGATCCGTACCGAAGATATGGATCAAATGGCGGATAAAGGTGTTGCTGCGCATTGGTCATACAAAGACAAGGGCGACAGATCTGGCACGACAGCGCAAGTGAAAGCTCAGCGTTGGATGCAAAGCCTGCTTGAGCTACAACAAAGTGCTGGTAACTCATTCGAATTCATTGAAAACGTAAAATCGGA
>Ga0209272_10002312_pt1 | contig 10805 bp, 10 predicted proteins | sample tdDd002_FD_187125 | JGI IMG/M metagenome (GOLD analysis project Ga0209272, IMG submission 187125) | Marine sediment microbial communities from the Atlantic coast under amendment with organic carbon and nitrate - tdDd00.2 (SPAdes)... | ecosystem: Environmental > Aquatic > Marine > Coastal >... | reverse complement strand
TACTGGGTGGTAGCTCGTCCATTAATGGCATGGTGTATGTGCGAGGCCATGCCTGCGACTTTGATGAGTGGGTTGAGCATGGCGCGGCAGGTTGGAGTTATCAGGAGTGCCTGCCGTATTTCCGCCGCGCTGAATCATGGATTAGCGGTGAAGATATTTACCGCGGTGGCGACGGTCCGTTGGCAACCTGTAACGGCAACAATATGACGCTGAACCCTTTGTATCAGGCATTTATCGATGCCGGACAGCAAGCGGGCTATCCGAGAACCGATGATTATAACGGCTATCAGCAGGAAGGCTTTGGCCCTATGCATATGACGGTTGATAAAGGTGTACGCGCCTCAACCTCGAATGCGTATCTGCGTCGAGCCATGAAGCGCAGCAACCTGACCGTCAAAACGGGCGTTGTCAGCCGCAAGGTATTGCTTGAAAACAAACAGGCTATCGGGGTTGAGATTGAGTTGGGTGGTAAGGTTGAGTCTGTTTTTGCCAACAAGGAAGTGCTGTTGTCGGCGGGCTCTGTCGGCTCGGTGCAGCTTCTTCAGCTGTCGGGGGTGGGGCCCAAGGCGGTATTGGAGCAAGCCGGAATTGCGGTAGAGCATGATTTGCCGGGTGTCGGGGAGAATCTGCAAGACCACCTGGAAGTCTATTTCCAATATGAATGCCATCAGCCGATAACGCTGAACAGCAAGCTGGGGCTAATTAGCAAAGGGCTGATCGGTACGCGCTGGATATTACGCAGAGATGGTCTGGGAGCCACCAACCACTTTGAGTCGTGTGCTTTTATCCGCTCTCGTGCCGGGCTGAAATGGCCCAATATTCAGTATCATTTCTTGCCGGCGGCGATGCGCTATGACGGCCAGGTAGCTTTTGATGGCCATGGTTTCCAGGTGCATGTCGGTCCGAACAAACCGCAAAGCCATGGTCGTATCTGGGTGGAATCTAGCGATCCGCATCAAAAGCCAAACATCGAATTCAACTACATCAGTACAGAGCAAGATATACAGGATTGGCGTGATTGTATCCGCCTGACCCGTGAAATATTGGCTCAACCGGCAATGGATGAGTACCGCGGTAAGGAAATCCAACCGGGAGCTGGTGTTGCCAGCGATGAAGCAATTGATGCCTGGGTTCGCCAAAACGTCGAAAGTGCCTACCATCCGTCGTGTACCTGCAAGATGGGATCCGATAACGATCCTATGGCCGTGCTGAACGAGAATTGTCAGGTCAGGGGAATTGACTCTCTGCGAGTTGTCGACTCGTCGGTGTTCCCGACAATTCCGAACGGGAACCTCAATGCGCCGACAATCATGGTGGCAGAGAAAGTCGCCGATGCCATTTTGGGTCATGCTCCGCTTGCGTCTTCTGATGCACAAACCTGGATTGCCCCTAACTGGGAAACAGAGCAGCGTGTTGGCTCCGCTCAGCGTCCGGTGAGCGTCTGATACCCCCAGACACTATTACCGAAAAAATACTGAAAACGAAGCGGCTTAATTACCAAAGCGAAACAGACGGATTACCAAAACAAGCAAGCTGACTTTTGAGAACAAATCAGCCTTCTCGCCAGATATGAGAAGAGCCATTACTTAACAGATTTGGCTTAACAAACATGGATAAAGGAAGAGTCATGAAGACAAAGAAAACAATTAAAAATGCAATCATGGGTAGCTCAGCACTATTACTCAGTCTGTCAGCGTCAACGGCATTAGCCGCACAGTGCGAAACCGTGCGTTTCTCCGATGTGGGCTGGACAGATATTACCGCAACAACGGCGATTACGAGTGAAGTGCTCAAAGGGCTGGGCTATAAGACCTCAACTCAGCTACTGTCGGTCCCCGTGACTTACTCTTCCATGGCCAACCAAGATATTGATGTGTTCTTGGGGAACTGGATGCCAACCATGGAAGCGGACATTGCCAAATATCATCAGGACGGTTCGGTTGAGACAGTGCGAGCTAACTTGGAAGGGGCTAAATATACCCTTGCAGTCCCGAAATACGTTTATGACGCCGGTGTGCGCAGCTTTGCTGATCTGGCTAAACACAAAGATGAGTTTCGCGGCCGCATTTATGGCATTGAACCGGGTAACGATGGTAACCGTCTGATCCAAGGCATGATTGATAAAAACGCCTTCGAACTGAAAAGTTTCCGTTTGGTTGAGTCCAGCGAGGCCGGAATGATGTCGCAGGTCAAACGTGCGGTCAACCGCGAGCAGTGGATAGCCTTCCTCGGTTGGGCGCCTCATCCGATGAACAGCAATTTTGAGATGGCCTACCTTGCTGGTGGCGATGATTTCTTCGGCCCTAATTATGGCGGTGCGAGTGTCTATACCAATGTTCGCAAAGATTATCTGAAAACTTGCCCGAATGTCGGCCAGCTATTGCAGAACCTGAGCTTCAGCCTAGAAATGGAAAACCAATTGATGGGTAATATCTTAAACGATAATGCCAAACCTGATGCTGCGGCAAAAGCTTGGCTGCAAGCCAATTCGCAGGTACTGGAACAGTGGCTTAGCAAGGTAACGGCACAAGATGGCGGCGATGCAACCAAAGCCGTGAAGTCATATCTGAATATCTAATTACTTGTTGTTTGCCCGATACAGGGTGACTGTCGGTGCTGCTGCCATCGCAACAGGTGGTAGCGGGTCGGCACGATAGACAAACACGGAACGACACAATTTAAAATACAATATGGACCATTAAGGAGTAACAGTGGACTTTATTACAGAGCATAAAATCCCGTTAGGTAATTGGATGGCAGCCTTCGTGGATTGGCTTACCTACAATGCCGCAGGATTTTTTGACTCGCTTTCCTATACCTTGGAATCACTGATCATGCTGCTGGTTGATCTGTTTAAGTGGTTTCCGCCAGCAGTACCAATTTTGATGACGGCTTTGTTGGCATGGTTTCTTCACCGGAGCTTCTCTCTGGTCATTTTCGTTGTAGCGGCATTGCTGCTGATCATGAACCTGGGTTACTGGGAAGAAATGCTGGAGACCTTCGTTCTGGTATTAACGGCCACTATGATCTCGGTGTTGGTTGGGGTTCCCGTCGGGATAGTGGCGGCACACAAGCCTTGGTTGTATACCATCATGCGCCCGATCCTTGATTTGATGCAGACTATACCGACATTTGTCTACTTGATCCCAACCTTGGTACTGTTTGGCTTAGGTGTTGTTCCCGGTCTTATTTCTACTATTATTTTTGCCATTGCCGCTCCAATCCGCCTGACCTATCTGGGTATTAGCCGAGTCCCCGAAGAGCTGGTCGAGGCGGGTAGAGCCTTCGGTGCCAATCGAATGAAGCTGTTGTTCAACGTTGAACTTCCGGCGGCAATGCCAAACATTATGGCAGGGATAACACAATGCATTATGTTGTCACTGTCTATGGTGGTGATCTCCGCGCTGGTGGGAGCTGACGGTTTGGGGAAACCTGTGATCCGTGCCCTTAATACGGTGAATATTTCTCAGGGGTTTGAAGCCGGTTTGGCCATAGTATTGGTCGCCATTATCTTGGATCGTCTATGTAAGACTCCGGCAAGCCAGAGCAAGGAGGGCTAATCATGAGCGCGATTAGTATTAAAAATCTGGATGTTATCTTTGGCGAGCAGGCAACCCAATCTCTGGCATTGCTGGATGAGGGCAAAACCCGTCAGGAAGTTATTGATGCCACCGGTGATGTGGTCGGTGTCCATGGTGTCAGCCTCGATATCGAAGAGGGTGAAATTTGTGTCTTGATGGGGCTGTCCGGTTCTGGTAAATCAAGTTTGCTACGTGCGATTAATGGCCTGAATACCATTAGCCGTGGTTCGCTCGAGGTGCAGGATGGCGAACAGTCCATTGATCTTGCCAGCTGTGATACAACGGCCCTGCGTCATTTGCGTACTAACCGTATATCCATGGTATTTCAGAAATTTGCTTTGATGCCTTGGCTGACCGTACTCGACAATGCCGCTTTTGGCCTGGAGATGCAGGGTATCGGCAAGGCTGAGCGCCGTCGTCGTGCAGAAGAAAAGCTCGAGATGGTAGGCCTTTCCGAGTGGAAGAGTAAATACCCTCATGAACTATCGGGCGGTATGCAGCAGCGCGTCGGCCTGGCTCGGGCATTTACCATGGATAGTGACATCTTGCTGATGGATGAACCATTTTCGGCACTGGACCCGCTTATCCGCAGCCAGCTTCAAGATGAGTTGCTGGAGCTTCAGCGTCAGCTGAACAAGACGATTGTGTTTGTTAGTCATGACTTGGATGAAGCCCTCAAGATCGGCAATAACATTGCGATCATGGAGTCCGGCCAGCTGATCCAGCACGGTAAACCGGAAGATATTGTGCTGAAACCTAATTCGCAATACGTGAAAGACTTTGTCGCGCATACCAATCCGCTTAATGTGCTGCGTGGACGCTCCTTGATGACAGGGGTCAGTGAACTAGAGTCGTTGGGAGAAATGTTGGTACTTAATCAGCATGATAAGACTTGCGTCAGTACCACCGTGGAAGGTGAAATCATGGCGGTGACTCGGCAGAATGAGTCTCTGGCATTGCAACAGTGGCAGGAGGGGGACAGTCTGGAGACGCTCGAGCAAGATAAGGTGGTTATGACAACGCCAGATATCTCGATGCGCGAAGCGCTGGAAATCCGCTACCGTACCGGTCAGCCTGTTTTACTGGGAACGGAAAGGCGCCTGGAAGGGATATTGTCAGATAATGATTTTTATCACGCCCTGCTCGGAAAGCATTTTTCTGCCAAGCTAGCATAGGGAAGTGCTCAATTCTGAATGTGTATTCGCCATCATTCTTTGATGGCGAATACTGCCAGTTATATGTATCTAAAGTAACCCTTGTTTTGTTATAGAAGGGCTACTCCTCATACTTATTCCCTACTTATTTTTCGAACCACTCTGCGATAGCGTCGCGTTTAGGCACACTGCCTTTGTGTACTACCTGCTCGTCAATGACGACGGCGGGTGTTGCCATGACGCCATATGCCATGATTTGAGCAAAATCTTCAACTTTCTCTATATCAATTTTGATCTTCAGTGCATCGGCGACTTCACTGATTAATGCCGCGGTGGTTTTGCAATTTTTACAACCAGAGCCTAATACTTTTACTTTTTTCATCGATATATCCTCATAACAAAGGAGAAGTGATATTGAAGGTCCAGCCCACAAGGGTAAAGGCCGTCAACAGAACAACAAATAAGATGGCGAGCAGCCGCCATTGCATGACTTGTTTGAGCAGAATGAATTCAGGCAGACTGGCTGCTACCGTACTCATACAGAATGCCAGCGTGGTGCCGATAGGAAGACCATTGGTAATGAGGCTTTCCATAATGGGAATAACCCCAGTCGCATTGGAATAAAGAGGAATACCAAGCAACACCGCAGCAGGTACCGACCACCATTGCCGATCACCCAGATAGGTCTCTATCCAGCCGTCAGGGACGAAGCCATGAAGAGCAGCCCCTAAACCGACGCCAATAACGACCCATTTCCATACCCGACCGAATATTTCCGTGGTTTCTCGCTTGGCAAACTGGTGGCGTTCAGCCAATGTTATTTTGGCGGTTATTGTTTGATTAGAAGGCTGTTGGTTTGCTTGCAGATTTTGTTGACCATGCTTTAAGGCATCGGCGGCGAAAGACTGTAACCAGCGCTCAGCACGGATGGTATCGAGAAATAGCCCGCCGACCATGCCGATCAACATGCCTACCGCAATATAAAGCAGGGTGAACTTCCAACCTAATAGGCTCATCAGCAGCAATACAGCGACTTCGTTGATCAGTGGCGAGGTGATTAAAAAAGCCATCGTTATCCCTAGCGGGATCCCTGCCGAGGTAAACCCCAGAAATACCGGAATACTGGAACAGGAACAAAAAGGGGTAATAGCACCAAAGGTTGAACCCAAAAAATAACCGACGAATCGATTTTTGCCTGCCAGGTAATCACGGACACGTTCGACGTCCAGAGAGGCTCGAATGATGGCAATGACATAAATCATGACCAGCAGCAGGGCAAAAATTTTGGTGGTGTCTTCGATAAAGAAATGCAGCGCATCAGCCAGCTTGGTCGAAGGGGGTAAGCCCAGTAAATCGAATACCACCCAGCTGGCAAGGTCGGTAAAAACTTGGAACATCTTTTATCCTTATTCGTGTGTTTTACCTATAAAGACGTAATAGCAGCGAAAAGGATGCAAAAAAATCCGGTATTATTTAGTCTCGGACCTTTGTGACGTTTTTGGGATGATCCCAATGAGTAGTTAACTGCCGTGTTATTGAATATCAAAGCGGTCGAGTGTCATTACTTTTATCCAAGCGACAATAAAGTCATCGATAAACTTCTCTTGGGTATCAGGAAATATTTCTGATGCGCTCTCATCATCGGGAATCCACTGTGTTGCCCCTTCTGGGCTTTTGGAGGTAAAACTGATGGAAAAAACTGATTGTTGTAATCGGTAAAACCAATCACTCTGAAACCATTTGTCATCTATGATGATGAGGGACTATTCTGGCTAGTTAATTATAGTCGGTGAAGTCAATACTCATCACTTAGGTTAGATCACATTGGTTAGATTAGAACTGATGTGAGTACTGGCATTTAAATAGCCAAATAACGAGGTTTTAACCTGTGACAGAATGGTTTTCAGTTTGGTGTTTATAACAAATGAGCTTTAGAAGAGTAAGCGAGTATAAACAAAAAGTTCATATATTAAATGTTCTAAAAGCATTAATGAGTAATTGAAAAATTACCGATAAGTTGATTCTCTTCGTTAATGATGTCACCTTCGCAAGTTTTCTCACAATACGAAAATTCAATATTAACATTAGCCACATTGCCTTTCATTAGAACATGGCGTAATAATATATCACTATTTAATTGATGTACTGTTGCATTCCAAGAGACGTTACCTTTTAAAATATTAAAGTTCACTACCATTTAATTACCTCTGTTTTTTCATTGAGCTATTTTCTTCGCGGGATTGCTGAAACCAAAAGCGTTTACGACCTATTGAACGAGACATATTATTCCTTATCTTTATTATCAGCATGGCATAATCACAATAAGTTAAAAAACCTAAAGATGAGTTTAGTCACTGATACTTATGTTTAATGATTTTATTTATAATGATATAACGAAGTGAATATGGAACGTGACGACATATACAAAAAGCAGATGTTTGAAATGTTTATATTTTCGAAGATACGGTATAAATAACTTGTTAATGATGAGCATGAAGTGGCGTAAATGGTGATGACACCATTTACGCCGACTTACAAATCTTAAAGCGCTACTACGTTAGCTGCTTGAGGGCCTTTTTGGCCTTGTTCTACTTCGAAAGACACTTTCTGGCCTTCAGCAAGTGTTTTGAAGCCTTCAGAAGCGATAGCACGGAAGTGAACGAATACGTCAGCACCGCCGTTGTCTTGAGTAATGAAACCGAAACCTTTCTCTTCGTTAAACCACTTTACTAGACCAGTTGTTTTGTTAGACATGATGTGTCCCTTATATTTTATTTCATAGAATTATCGCGATAGTGCGATGCGCTGAAAGCTTGAATTATTGAATGTGACGATGAAGCTAAGGGAAACACTGAGGATAACAACAATAACGAAGAAATTCTGAGGTTTACTTTTACTTAATGTTTCATTAATAACTCTGAACAACAGAGCGAGATGAATCATACCCTAACATCAGATATTGTAAAGGTTTATTTTTGTTTTATTTTGAAACATCAAATCTGACTCCAACGTTGATGTGTGGCGCTCTTATACTTACAGAGGTCGTATGGCGGTTTTTTGTACATTTTTTATTTTGTTGATTCAGATTATTACAGTTACATAACCCGTTAAAGCTGTGATAATAGCCAGCTGTGATGCGTGGTGATGAAGTTACTACGGGCATCTGCACTGATAACAAGAGCAATATTTAAACCAGCAGGACATATATTTATGCGCGCCTTTGTATTACGAGCCAGATCTGCACCTACGGACAGCCAGCAATTACTGGCGTCAGTTGGCCAGGAGGCTCACACTGAAATCTTGGCCCACACACTGATGAACGCTATCTTTGTGGCACAGTCGCATCGCGATGATGTCGTTATTTACTTGGTACTGGAAAGCACTCAGGACTTTTCTCGTACCATTTGTTTTAACGCTAACGAGATTAGTAATATCGGTGGTTTTCACGAGCAAGCACTGCTGAGTATGGTTGCTAAGGCATTGGATATCTCCAGAGGTATGACGAAGGAACAAGAGCGTGATGTCGACGGTGGTATTACCGTGCGCACCATTAGCTTTGAAAAACTCGTACAGGAGTTGGCGGAAGATTATCAGTTGTTCATGATGGACAAAAAAGGCACTCCTATTCGTGAACAGGAATTTCAGGGTAATCCTTGTTTTCTACTTACAGATCATATCCCTATGCCAAAGAAGAGCTTTAACAGCTTGAAACGACTAGGAGCAACAAAGATCAGTCTGGGGCCAAAGATGTTGTTTGCCTCCCAGTGCGTAGTACTGATTCACAATGAGCTGGATCTCTGTGAATAGTCTTATTTAACCACTTGCACAATATGCCCAAAACAGTATTAATGGAGTGTTACATTTCTTTCTGGCTTGGGCATGTCGTGCAAGTGCAAGAACACTTTTTTTGACAAATGTTTATTAGGTAAACTGTTTGCCGAAATTGATGATGCTTTCGCGATATAGAGCAAGCAATGCCTGATCATTGACGGCAATACCTACTCGTTGCGCTGGCATATCTCCCCAATCATCTGTCTGGTGGCGCCGGCCGTCAAACTTCTGCAAGGTGAGCCCCTCGGCCGGACCGTCAGTTACTACTCGGATTGGCCCTTCACGCAGGGTAAACAGTTCAGGATTGATGACATAGGCGATGGCAGAAGGATCGTGGACATGGCAGCCTTCCAGTCCCAGTTTGTTGGCATAGAAACGTAAGTAGTAACGGCTTACATCCCAAATGAATTCACCTACTTTGCCGCCGTCAGCTTTTAGCTCGTCAATGTACTCAGCGGAGAAGAAGCTTTCTTCCGTGACATCCAGCCCTACGATGACGACCGGCCAGCTAGCGGTAAAGACTCTGTCAGCGGCATGCGGATCATCATGAATATTGGCCTCGGCGTAAGGCGTAACATTGCCACGGTGATCATTCATTCCAAAAGCCCCGCCCATGACGACCACTTCTTTTACTAACGAGGTGATTTCTGGTGCAGCGTCTAGAGCCAAAGCGATATTGGTAAGCGGACCTACAGTAACCAGCGTGATCTCGCCAGGGTTAGCTTTGACGGTATCGATAATATATTGATATGCCGGACGTGGATCGGCGCTGGCATGCTCGGGCTCACTACTGTGGATATCACCAAACCCTGTTTCGCCATGTACGACAACGGTTGCACCGACCGCTGGACGGTGAACTGGCTTGTCGGCTCCTTTGGCAACATCGCAGCTGAAGTTGAATTTCTCTTTCAGGTAGAGCGCATTACGCGTGCCATTCTCAATGGTGGCATTGCCATAAACCGTCGTGATCCCGACAAGGTCGATATCTGGATGGGCCTGTGCAAATAAAATGGCCATTGCATCATCGATACCAGGATCGGTATCAAGAATAATCTTTTTACGCATAGAGAAAGTATCCAACAATTAGAGTGGCTTTATCTTAGCGCCTATTTGCCCAACAGCCTGTGATTGCCTTCACGGAGATTTGAAAACCAGATGAAACATATGATGACTACGTGCGGCTAGTCCCTTGGTGTAAAACAGCAAACCTTCTTATTTTCGTCCAGCCTCACTTGGCAAGATACCGTGAGTTGTTGTCTTAGCTTTTTCCGGGCGCGAAGCAGACGGGATTTAACAGCAGGTAATGATAAGCCATGCCTGATCGCAAATTGTTGTTGGGTCATCCCTTGAATATCACAGGCGATTAATAGTTCACTGTCTGCTGGATTGAGTTCTTTTAATACGCGGGGCAGGCAGTTGGCGAGGCTATCTACCGTTGTATCGTCGGCTTCTTCTTGTTCAATATCATCAAGTGCAGAGGTTGGTGAAGGTACGTGCTTGCGGCTTAGATCGATGAGCAGGTTTCTCGCGACCCTGAACAGCCAAGCTTTGGTATTGGCAATGTTGCAAAAACGTTTATCCTGGTGCATTGCGCGGATAAAGACTTCATGCAGCAGATCTTGTGCCAAAGGTTCATCATGGGTTTGGGCCTGTAACCAATGTGCTAGCTGGCTCTCGTGTTGGTGCCATGCCCGCATTAGGCAGGGTCTGGCGTTGTGGTGCTGCAAACTCATTCTAGGATTACTGGCTTGAGAAAAGGAAGAGAAGATTTTCTCATGAGATCTGTAAGCGCATTGTGACATTGAGCAATGTTTCGGTAACCGATAAACCTGACCATGATGCGCACATGTATGTGTTCCTTAAACTCTTCAGTGTACTTGATGCGTATTTGGGTGTTTGTTGTCATTGTTCACCGAATTAAGCGATTTAGCTCGGCGCCTAAAACTGCATGTCATTTCCACAAATTCCAGAATGTTGATCTGACCAACAACGATGGATTTATTTTTCATTCAGTTTATTGTACGGAAATGTTGAAAATGATTGGATCGCAATGTTTGCACCGTGTTTTATGAGCACATCGTGAGGATATGAGACCCCAAAGCCAACAATATAGCTAGCGCCAGCGGAGTGTGCTGCCTTGACACCTGAAACGGCATCTTCAATTACTAAGCAATTTTCTATGTTTGTGGAAATGTTTTTTGCCGCTTTAATGTAGATATCAGGCTCTGGTTTACCAAGG
>Ga0209272_10002309_pt1 | contig 10812 bp, 10 predicted proteins | sample tdDd002_FD_187125 | JGI IMG/M metagenome (GOLD analysis project Ga0209272, IMG submission 187125) | Marine sediment microbial communities from the Atlantic coast under amendment with organic carbon and nitrate - tdDd00.2 (SPAdes)... | ecosystem: Environmental > Aquatic > Marine > Coastal >... | reverse complement strand
GCACCCAATGGGGTGACGAAGGTAAAGGTAAAATTGTTGACCTTTTAACTGAAGATGCAAAATATGTGGTTCGCTACCAAGGCGGTCACAATGCAGGCCACACTCTTGTCATTGACGGTGAAAAAACCGTTCTCCACCTAATTCCATCAGGTATTCTTCGCGATAACATCAAATGTGTTATCGGTAATGGTGTCGTTCTATCTCCAGAAGCTCTGTTGAAAGAAATGAAACCTCTAGAAGAGCGTGGCATCCCAGTTAGCGAACGTCTTTTCATTTCTGAAGCATGTCCTCTAATTCTTCCTTACCACATTGCTATCGACCAAGCGCGTGAAATCGCTCGTGGTAAAAAAGCAATTGGTACGACTGGTCGTGGTATCGGTCCTGCATACGAAGATAAAGTTGCTCGTCGTGGTCTTCGCGTTGGTGACCTTTTCGATAAAGAAGCATTCGCAGAGAAGCTAAAAGAAGTCATGGAATTCCATAACTTCCAACTAGAGCACTTCTACAAAGCTGAAACAGTAAGCTACGAAGAAGTTCTTGAGCAAGCGATGAGCTACGCAGATCTATTGACTTCAATGGTTATCGACGTAACTGACGAACTAGACGCAGCACGTAAGCGCGGCGACAAGATCATGTTCGAAGGTGCTCAAGGTACGCTACTAGATATCGACCACGGTACTTACCCATACGTAACCTCTTCTAACACAACCGCTGGTGGTGTTGCTGCAGGTTCTGGTTTTGGTCCTCGTCACATTGGTTACATCCTTGGTATTACTAAGGCTTACTGTACTCGTGTTGGTTCAGGCCCATTCCCTACAGAATTGTACGATGGTCTAGAAAAACAAGATCCAGTAGGTAAACACCTAGGCGATGTTGGTCAAGAGTTTGGCGCAACAACAGGTCGTCTACGTCGTACTGGTTGGTTTGATGCGGTTGCGATGCGTCGTGCTGTACAAATTAACTCTATCTCTGGTTTCTGTCTAACTAAGCTAGACGTTCTAGATGGCCTAGAAGAGCTAAAAATCTGTACTGGTTACAAGATGAAAGATGGTTCTATCCTAGAAGTTTCACCAATGGCTGCTGAAGCTTTCGAAGAAGCGACGCCAATCTACGAAACCATGCCAGGCTGGTCTGAGACTACTTTTGGTGCTAAGTCTCTAGACGCGCTTCCACAAGCGGCTCACAATTACATCAAACGTATTGAAGAGCTAACAGGCGTGCCAATCGACATCGTTTCTACGGGTCCTGACCGTAACGAAACCATCATTAAGGTTCACCCATTTAATTAATAATGGCCTGATCTTAAAAGCATATATAGAAGCCGACTCAATGAGTCGGCTTTTTTTATGCCTAAATCGGTTACTTTTTATTCGTCATCTGGCAAAATATTGCCAGAGATCGGCAATAATTACCTAAAGAGCTGGCAATGATTGCCGATAAAAAAGCACGGTATGAATAAAGAGTGCGACTATGAAACTACGAGCCGTTGCGGTTTCGTTGGTATTGGCACTGTGTTCTCGTGTCAGTTTGGTGCAAGCTGCAGAGAGCATAGGTGAGCCGATACCGGTATACACCGAAGCTGAACTGATTAACTTAATTGAAAAAAACAAGCACCTCGAACGCGTACAGGCTGATGGTTGTCAGCTAGTAGAAGATATTGTGGCGCGCGCAACGCGAATTAGCTTGCCCGCTTACGAGTTCTTATACGGTGATATGCTGGCTTGGGGAGTTTGTGTCGACCAGGATGTAGAGCTGGGTCTCTACTACATGGAAAATGCTGCTCACCAAGGGTTACCGGTTGCTTTAGAGCAAGTCGGGCGCTACTACTCGCGTGGAACCTTGGTGCAACAAGACAAAGAGCGAGCAATCCCTTATTTAAGAGAAGCCGCTTCAATGGGGAACCTTAATGCGAGGATCCATTTAGCCGAGCTGTTATTGCGCGACTTTGGCAGCCCATTAGATTATGAAGATGCGTATCGCTGGTTATATAACTCAGTGACACCAGATAAACGCCAGCACCGACGGATCACGATGTTAAGGCAAGGCCTTGAAATGCGAATGCCGCAAAACATCATCGCCAGAGCGAAGCGCCGCACCGATTTCTGGTAACCTTTTTCATAGTCGTACCGAAAGCCCCTACATAGTCGTAGGGGCTTTTCTTATTTCTACAGGCCTAACTACAGAACCTTGTGCGGGCCAAAACACTCGTAGTGAATTTGTTCCTGATTGACGCCAGCATCAAGTAACTGTTTGGCTATTGCTTGCATAAAACCCACCGGCCCACACATATAAAAGTCGCTCGCATGCCAGGCAATGCTGCTTTCTATCTGCTTGAGATCCATTAAGCCGGGCAAGGCGTTATCTGTGTTAGTGTCACGATACCAAGTGTGTGTGGTCAACTGAGGGTGAGTGGCTTCAAGCGACGCGACATGCTGTTTAAAGCTGTGCTGCTGGGCACTATCGGTTGCATGCAACCAGTGAATAGGCGCCTGATGATTGGTTTTAATGGTTTCTAACATAGACAGCATCGGTGTTATACCGACACCAGCAGAAATCAAGGTTACAGGTGTCGTCTTTTTACTCGTAAAGAAAAAATCGCCGCAGGGCGGAGCCAGACGAACAATATCACCGACCTTGAGTTCATCATGTAGGTAGGTTGAAACTCGTCCCGACGACTCTTTTTTTACTGAAATACGGTAGCTACGGCCGTTCGGCGCATCAGACAAGCTGTATTGGCGGATCTCTTGATTATCAAACTGGGCTGGATTTAGGTAAATAGCTAAGTATTGACCCGGTTGGTAATCTACGACGCTTTGACCATCGATAGGCTCGAAAGTGAAACTGGTGATGGCTTCACTCTCTTTTTGTTTTGTCATGAGCCTAAATTCTCGGGTACCGCGCCAACCACCTTGTTTATGTTCAGTCTCGCTATAAATGGCTTCTTCACGCTCAATAAACACTTTTGCTAGCAGGCCGTAAGCCTCTTCCCATGCATCAAGCACCGCTTGGCCCGGAGAAAATAGTTCGTCGAGGGTTGCTATCAGGTGAGCACCAACAATTTGGTATTGCGCTGGCGTGATATTAAAACTGGTATGTTTTTGAGCAATTTTCTCGACCGCGGGAAGCAAAGCTTCAATGTTGTCGATATTGGCCGCGTAGCCGTAAATAGCATTAAATAAAGCTTCACGCTGACGACCAGAGTCTTGATGGGTGAGGTTGAAAATATCATTGAGTTCAGGGTGGTGCGAAAACATCCGTTGGTAAAAATGCGTGGTCAGTTTTGGCCCAGTCTCAGCGATAAGTGGTGCGGTTGATTTTACAATATCTATGGTGGATGGGTTGAGCATATGACTTCCTTATTGAAAGTTGTATTTATAATGTATGTTTAAGTTGTATCCAAAATATATCTTTTGGTCAATGGAAGATTTACACTAAATAGAATTAATAAAGGAAGAACAGACATGCAGCTAACCAATTTTACCGATTACGGTATTCGAGCCCTGATTTATTTGGCCGCTTTGCCTGAGGGTGAATTGACCAGCATCCAAGTGGTGAGCGACACCTTTGGTGTGTCGAAAAACCACATGATCAAGATCGTCAATAAGCTAGGCCAACTCGGTTACATTAAGACCGTGCGCGGTAAAAATGGCGGGATCTGTTTAGGTCGAACAGCCGAGAGCATTGTTATTGGTGAGGTAGTGCGTGATATCGAACCGTTGCAAGTGGTCAACTGTTCCCCAGAGTTTTGTCATATCACCCCCGCTTGTCGTTTGAAATTACATTTAGCCAATGCCAAGCGCGCTTTTCTTGCAGAGCTAGACAAATGCACCTTAGCGGACATGTTGCAAGATAACGAACCGTTATTACCTTTGCTGTTCAATAATAACCGCTCAAGTTAAGTGCTTGTTCTGTCGGTAACTGACAGTTTTGGTTATACTAAGGCTACATCCTTTCTCTAGCAGGTCTGCTTATGTCAGAAAACACCCCAAACGATCCTTTTGCGGATCGCGAATCCAAAAAATACGAGAACCCAGTGCCGAGTCGTGAGTTCATTATTGAGTTCTTAACCGGGGCTAATGTACCCATGAACCGTAATGATCTTTTTGAAGCATTGGGTTTGTCTGGTGAAGAGCAGTACGAAGGGTTAAGACGCAGGCTGCGCGCCATGGAGCGTGATGGTCAGTTGGTGTTTACTCGTCGCCAATGCTACGCCTTGCCTGAAAAGCTAGAGCTGATCAAAGGATATGTGATTGGTCATAAAGATGGCCATGGCTGGGTGAGACCGGAAGGTAGCGTCGGCAAAGAGAGCGATATTTTGCTGCCTTTCCACCAAATGCGCACCATTATTCACGGTGACTTTGTGTTGGTGCAACCAACCGGCACGGATAAACGCGGCCGTAAAGAAGGGCGTTTAGTGCGCGTACTGGAAGAGCGTAACGGCCAAATTGTCGGACGTTTCTTTTTAGAGTATGACCATGCCTTTGTTGTCGCTGACGATTCACGTATTTGTCATGACATCCTGATCCCAAATGAGCATAAGGGTGGTGCTCGTATGGGGAACGTAGTGGTGATCGAAATTACCGACCGTGGCAACCGCTCACGTGGCATGGCAGGCAAAATCATTGAAGTGCTGGGTGAAAATATGGCACCGGGTATGGAAACGCAAATCGCGATCCGCACCCACCAAATTCCGAATGAGTGGCCCGTTGAAGTTGATAAGCAAATTGCCGACTTAAGCGAAGAAGTCCCTGAAGAAGCGAAGAAAGGACGAGTTGATCTGCGTGAGTTGCCATTAGTCACCATTGACGGCGAAGACGCTCGGGATTTTGATGACGCCGTTTTCTGTGAAGCAAAGAAAAGCGGTGGCTGGCGTTTATGGGTCGCGATTGCGGATGTGAGCTACTACGTACGCCCAGATAGCGCGCTAGATAAAGAAGCGATCAATCGTGGTAACTCGGTTTACTTCCCATCGCAAGTAGTGCCTATGCTGCCGGAAGTATTATCTAACGGTTTGTGTTCATTGAACCCACAAGTTGACCGCCTGTGTATGGTGTGTGAAATGACCATCTCTGCGACTGGTAAACTGTCGGGTTACAAGCATTACGAAGCGGTAATGAACTCGCATGCCCGCCTCACTTACAACAAAGTGGGCGATATCCTCGATGGCAATGAAGAGCTGCGCGAGCGTTATCAGCCGGTGGTTGGTCACCTAGAAGAGCTGCACAAGATGTACAAAGTGCTCAAGAGCGCGCGTGATGAACGTGGTGCGATTGAGTTTGAAACTGTAGAAGCGAAGTTTATCTTTAACGCTGACCGTAAGATCGATCGCATTGAGCCGGTGATCCGTAACGATGCGCACAAGATCATCGAAGAGTGCATGATCTTAGCCAATATTGCGTCAGCGTCTCTGGTAGAGAAAGCCAAAGAAGCGGCTTTGTACCGTGTGCATGAATCCCCGGGTGAAGAAAGGCTGGTTGGGTTCCGCGACTTCCTGAGTGAGCTTGGGCTCGATCTTTCTGGTGGGTTAGCGCCGTCGCCGACCGATTACGCCATATTGATCAAGCAAATTGGTGAGCGTCAAGACAAAGAGCTGATCCAAACCATGCTACTGCGCTCGATGAAGCAAGCGGTATATAACGCGGATAACGGCGGCCACTTTGGCTTAGCGCTTAAACGTTACGCCCACTTTACTTCGCCAATTCGTCGCTACCCAGACTTATTGCTCCACCGTGCGATTAAGTACCTCATTGCTAAGCAAGAAGGTCGCAATACCGATCGCTGGACGCCTACAGGCGGTTACCACTACTCGTTCGACGATATGGACTTCTATGGTGAGCAGTGTTCCATGACAGAGCGCCGCGCCGATGACGCGACCCGTGAAGTAGCGGACTGGCTGAAATGTGAATACATGCAAGACCACGTTGGCGAAGAACTGGACGGTGTGATTGCCAACGTCACCGGCTTTGGTTTCTTTGTTCGCTTAACCGAGCTGCACATTGATGGCCTTGTACACATTTCGTCACTGGCGAACGACTACTATCAATTTGACGCGATTGGTCAAAGACTTATCGGTGAAAGCTTCGGTAACATCTATCGTTTAGGCGATGCGGTAAAAGTCAAAGTGCTGTCGGTGAACCTTGAAAGCCGACAAATTGACTTTGAATTAGTCGAAACAAGTCGTAAGCTACGCGGCAAAGGCAAAACGGCGAAAAAACGCGCCGCCCAAGCTGAGAAAAAAGCCGCGAGCCAGAAAAAAGCCACGGGGAAATCTCGTAAGCCTGGCGCAAAAGCGAAAGCAATGGTTGAACCAACCAAACGACCGGATGGTTCAACGGTTGAAGGTGGTAAGCCTAAAAAAGGCAAAAAGGCTCCGGCTGGAAAAGGGCGTAAGAAAAAAGTGCGCGCGAAAAAAGCCAAACCAAGCTCTAAGCAATAATAGTCCGAAAGGAATAGAAAATGAGTAACGAATTTCTTTATGGCATTCATGCCGTAAAAGCCGTGTTGGAAAATGATCCAGCGCGTTTTATTGAAGCGTACGTATTAAAAGGGCGTCAAGATGACCGCCTTTTACCTTTGCTAAACGAACTGCAGCAGTGCGGCGTCTCTATTCAGCAAATGGGCCGTAAGGTGCTAGACGACAAAGCCAAAGGGGCCAATCACCAAGGCATCATTGCGCGCGTAAAAGCGGCCAAACAGCTTAACGAGCAAGATCTAGACGGCATTCTAGCTAAGCATGAAGCGCCGCTTCTGTTGGTACTAGATGGCGTGACAGACCCACACAACTTGGGCGCGTGTTTACGTAACGCCGACGCCGCGGGTGTTGCGGCGGTGATTGTGCCAAAAGACAAATCCGCCCCCATGACTGCCACCGTAAGCAAAGTCGCTTGTGGCGCCGCTGAAACCGTGCCTTTGGTGCGCGTAACTAACTTGGCCCGCACCATGCGTGCATTGCAAGAGCAAGGCGTGTGGTTTGTTGGCACCGCGGGTGAAGCAACCCATGATATCTATCAAGCCAACTTGGCGGGTGGCGCACTTGCGATTGTGATGGGCGCAGAGGGCGACGGTATGCGCCGCTTAACGCGCGAAACCTGCGATGACCTGATTAAGATCCCAATGGCCGGCAGCGTATCAAGCTTGAACGTTTCGGTTGCCTCTGGCATCTGCTTGTTTGAAGCGGTTAGGCAGAGAAGTGCTAAAAGCTAAGTGCTAAAAGCGAAGTAGAGAGGCGCTCATCGGTGAATGGGCGTTTTTTTTGAAAAGAAGAAAACAGAATTCGCTTCGCTCACTAGATTACAGATTACAGAAGAACTAGAGGCTAGAAACTATAAGAGCACTAAGGTGGCTGCTTTTATAGTAGCGAAGCGGTCTCGTCTCTAGCAGCGCTGCGCCCTCGTTTCTGCTCTTTCTGTATTCTCAGGGCGCAGCCCGTCTCTGTATTCTGTCATCCGTGAGCGTAGCGAACCCTATGATTTAAAATCGCTTCATTCTTCGCCAAATACTGCTTGCCAATTCCCGGTTCTTTCTATAATATTTGCCGTCCTTAAAACTCGGTCATTTTTCTTTAGTTCCTTGCTTCCTCTGGACGACCGAGCCATTCGTGGAAGCTAATAATCCGTAAGGAGCAACCAAATGCGTCATTACGAAATCGTATTCATGGTTCACCCTGATCAAAGCGAGCAAGTTGCTGGCATGATCGAGCGTTACACTGGTTCTATCACTGAAGCTGGCGGTACTATCCACCGTCTAGAAGACTGGGGCCGCCGTCAAATGGCTTACCCAATCAACAAACTTCACAAAGCTCACTACGTTCTTATGAACGTTGAAGCTGGCCAAGAAGTGATTGATGAACTAGAAACTGCTTTCCGTTTCAACGATGCAGTTCTACGTAACATGATCATGCGCACTAAAGGCGCTGTGACTGAACAATCTATTATGCTTAAGCAAAAAGAAGAGCGTGCTGAGCGTGCTCCTCGTCGTGAAGAGCGTACAGAGCGTCCAGAAGCTAAGCCAGAAGCAGCTGCAGAGTAATTGATTGTATGACCAATCGAATGGAGCTAAGTGGCACTGTCGCTAAAGCCCCGATTCGAAGCCAAAGCCCTGCGGGTGTTTCTCATTGCCGATTTTGGCTAGAGCATCGCTCCACAGTGTTAGAAGCTGACTTCCCGAGACAAGTTTATTGTCGTATGCCGGTTGTCGTTAGTGGGCAAAGGTCGCAAGAATTAACTCAAGAACTAGTTTTAGGCAGTAACATTACGGTAAGTGGCTTTGTTGCTTATCAAACCAGCCGAAATGGCACCGGTAAATTAGTGTTGCATGCCGATAACATTACTCAAATTTAAGATCAGGAGATAGCCCATGGCTCGTTTCTTCCGTCGTCGTAAATTCTGCCGTTTCACTGCAGAAGGCGTTCAAGAGATTGACTACAAAGACGTAGCAACTCTTAAAAACTACATCACTGAAGCTGGCAAAATTGTACCAAGCCGTATTACTGGTACAAGCGCTAAATACCAGCGTCAACTAGCTCGCGCTATCAAGCGTTCTCGCTACCTAGCACTTCTACCATACACTGACAAACATCAGTAATTGGTTGTTGTTTAATATAGTTTAAGAGGACTAAGATAATGCAAGTTATTCTACTTGATAAAATCGGTAACCTAGGTGGCCTTGGCGACCAAGTAAACGTTAAATCTGGTTACGCTCGTAACTTCCTTATCCCACAAGGTAAGGCTGTAATGGCAACTAAAGCTAACGTTGAAATGTTCGAAGCTCGTCGTGCTGAACTAGAAGCTAAAGTTGCTGAGCAACTAGCTGCTGCTCAAGCTCGTGCTGAGACAGTTAACGCTCTTGAAGCAGTTGTTATTGCTTCTAAAGCTGGTGACGAAGGTAAACTATTCGGTTCTATCGGTACTCGTGACATCGCTGACGCTATCACAGCGGCAGGTGTTGCAGTAGCTAAGAGCGAAGTACGCCTACCTGAAGGTGCTCTACGTAACACTGGTGAATTCGAAGTAAGCATCCAACTTCACTCTGAAGTTTTTGCTACTGCGAAACTACAAGTTGTTGCTGCTGAGTAATTCAGTACCAAGTGATTTGAAAAGCTGGCCTAGTGCCAGCTTTTTTTATACCTCAATAAAATGCCTGCCATCCCACTCGCTTAGAAAACATAAAGTAAATTTACAGAGATCACCGTATCAGAGTTACTTAGCTCTGGGTTGGGTACCAGATCGTGGTATTGCAAAGAGTGATTGATCTTTAAAGAGAGCCGATCGGTGACTTTATTGGTGGCACTTAATTCGGTGTCCCAGCGTGTATTCGACTTTCCTCCCACCATAGACACGTCCCCAGTGAACGTTAGGTTCGGCAGTACCTGCCACGTGGCGCTAAGGTTGCTTCGGATGATCGCTTCATCAACAATATTTGGAAAGATCAAATCATCGTCATCGAGCTCATCTAGGTTGGGTTTTTGGTGTCGATAGCCTGGACCCATTTCGAGTTCTAGGGTGAACTTTTCGGTGTGAGTAAACTGATAACCGATACCACCCGAGAAGGTATAGTCGCGGAAATAGGCGCTGTATTTGGAGTCGATACCATTGAAGTTGGCATACAGATAGGTTTTCGGGCCTAACTTATAGTCACTTTGTAACTGATAGCTGGACTGGTGCTTGTCTTCTTCGCCATCTTTATTGAGCTTATAGTATTTCCATTGGCCAGAGTGACGATGCCGACCAGCGGTATACGTTCCTTCCAGTCGGCCATTGATCGATTGGGTATCTGAGTTGCCGGAGTGAGACTGATAGCCAAATTCCACTTCAGTTTTAAGTGGTGAAGGTAAGGTTGGGACATCCGTATCCAGGGCCTCTTCAGCTTGCAGCCCAGCACTTGCGAACAGACTCAGTGCGAGCAGAGAATACCTAGACAATCACAACCTCTTTCAATGACTTGATGAATCGTAAATTGTATTTATATCTAACAATGTATGCGTCAGGGAAGTGTTAATTTGGCTTTTTCGATTTCAATAGATTACAAACCCTAGAACTCCGTTATAATGGTCGGTCATTATCCAGTTTTCCGAGTACCTCATGGCAGACCAGCGCAAAAATAAACCAGTAGATAGCCAAGTTGATGCTATCAAAGTTCCTCCACACTCCCTAGAAGCTGAGCAGTCGGTGATCGGTGGCTTGTTGTTGGATAACGAACGCTGGGATTCGGTGGCTGAAAAAGTGATGGCGAAAGACTTTTATAGTCGCCCACACCGAATCATATTTGAAGCGGCTCGTACCTTATTAGAAGACAGCAAACCGCTTGATTTGATCACCTTATCCGAATTCCTTGAGGTGCGAGAGCAACTTGAGGACGTGGGTGGTTTTGCCTACCTTGCTGATCTTGCCAAAAACACCCCGAGTGCGGCCAACATCAACGCCTATGCCGACATCGTTGCCGAGCGTGCGTTAGTTCGTAGCCTAATTGGGGTTGCGAACGAAATTGCCGACGCCGGTTATGACCCACAAGGGCGTAGCTCGGAAGATCTGTTGGATCTTGCTGAAAGCAAGGTGTTTGCCATCGCCGAAGACCGGACCACGGAAAACGAAGGGCCTCAGAACGTTGATAACATTCTCGAGAAAACCCTTGAGCGGATCGAAATTCTGTATAAAACCCCACAAGATGGTGTTACCGGGGTCAGCACAGGCTTTAACGATCTGAACAAGAAAACCGCAGGCCTGCAAGGTTCAGATTTGATCATCGTCGCGGCGCGTCCATCAATGGGTAAAACCACTTTTGCGATGAATCTGTGTGAAAACGCGGCCATGGATC
>Ga0209272_10002307_pt1 | contig 10816 bp, 8 predicted proteins | sample tdDd002_FD_187125 | JGI IMG/M metagenome (GOLD analysis project Ga0209272, IMG submission 187125) | Marine sediment microbial communities from the Atlantic coast under amendment with organic carbon and nitrate - tdDd00.2 (SPAdes)... | ecosystem: Environmental > Aquatic > Marine > Coastal >... | reverse complement strand
ACCGTACCTTGCTTGCTGCTAACGGTCTTGCTAAGTGGCGTTGGCTGCTTAGTGGTTTTATGTTTCAAATTTTATAAGAAGGCAAGGTAGCTATTTTAGGATTACATTTAACGATAACAATTCTAAAAAGCTACTTTGTTGTGGCACATTAATAGTACAGAGCATTCGAAACCTACTGCCCGTCAATGGTATATGAGCGCGTGTTGTGTGCTGGTTGTTTCTATTTCTAATTATCAGAAAGTTTTAATAAAACTTGGATACATCATAAATCTATGTATCTTTAAACTATGTATTCAAAAGAACTATTAAAAGGAACTTTAACAGCAATTGTTCTTAAGTTACTTGCTGAAAAAGGTAAAATGTATGGTTATCAAATTACACAGATGGTTAAGCAGCTATCTAGCGATAAAATTTTAATCAAAGAAGGCTCATTGTATCCGGCTTTGCATAAGCTCAAAGCTGAAGGACTGGTTGATGTTGAAACCGTGAATATTGGAAGACGGGTTAGACATTATTATTCTTTAACACCAGAAGGCTTAAAGGTAAAATGTGAAAAAGAAGCTGAACTAAAAGACTTTATCAATACAATTAATAAAATTATAACATCATAAGCCTTCAAATATGAATAATCTAACTAAAAAAGATATTGAATTTATCACACAAATTATCAATAATAGTTCAATCAAATCTGCTCAAATGAAAGAAGATTTGATTGATCACTTTTGCTGTGCAGTGGAGGAAGAAATGAAAAAGGGAGAGAGTTTTAGTAAATCGTATGATATGGCCTATCAGTATATTTGTCCCGATGGATTTGACGAAATTCAGAGAGAGACAATCTTCTTATTAACTTCTAAAAAAATTAAAAGAATGAAACGATTATTGTATTTATCAGGTTATCTATCAGCGATAGGTATAACAACAAGTTTTTTTATGAAATTAAATCACATTGCTGGTGCTCAAATTGCCCTTTTAGTAACAACAGCATTATTTGTTCTTGTTTTTTTACCAGCACTGTTTGTGAATTTATACAAAAGAGATCTCACAAAATCCACTAGTGACAAACTAAAGTATATATTTGGGTTTTTAGGTATTTTAATATTTATATTATCTGTATTATTCAAGATAAGTCATTGGCCAGGAGCAACAATGATTTTCCTTTCATCTGTAGTCATTATTAATTTTGCATTTTTCCCTCTACTTTTTTTCAAGATGTATAGAAAATCAGTCGAATAATCTTACATTTTATAAATAAAATAAAACAGCCTTTCATAATTGAAAGGCTGTTTTTTTTCAGCTTGCACACAACGGTATTGCTAAGTTTTCGTGGGCGATTAAAACAGTTGTCTTATCAAATCACCAAGCCGCATAGATTTGTTTATATTTTTAAGCAAACCAATTTAAGTAGCTTGCTGGTGTTTCCTAATTGAACTAACTCTCAAGCGACTCGCCACCGCCCATGAAATTTAGCTTTTGTTATGGGCTGACTTTTTTTGGCTTATATTCTTCAACTGTTAAAATGATAAGATGATTATACATCTTGATTAATTGCTGTTTAGAGAGACCATTCGAACACTGCAATACCATATCACTTTCCTTGTCAGAATTACCGTACATATAGAATAACTCCTTTGAGTTTTCAATTTCAAGATAGCCTATACTATCAATTTCCTCAAATCCTAAAGCATTATAGTTAAATGTTGATGTATTTGTTAATGAAAAATTCATTCTCATTGAAAATCCATGTAATTTAACATCTAATTGTAAAACAGTATCTTTTTCATGAAAATAAAAACGGTGCAGATAAACAGAGTCTTTTTCAACCTTAAAATATCCTAAGCCATCAATTCCATAGGGATTAAATAACTCAATTGCCCTATTTATTGTAGAGGTTGTTTTCTTTAAATCACCTGCTCTATACTCCTCTACAATTATGTCAAACAAGTCTTCTGAAGTCTGTTTTATTGGAAATTTGAAGGTTGCTAAACCAAGGCTTTCAAAAATAGATTTGAAATCTTCATTGTCATATGGCAATTTGTTATTATTCCCCTGCGAAAAAACTGTAATGGAACTGAATATAATCATCAGCATTAAGAGTCCTCTTACTTTCATTATTCTTATTTTTTTTGTGAAACAATTCTTATTTCTATTAGTCATCCTTTATTATGTGTTTGCCCATAACGTATGGATAACATCACTAGCGATGTTATTTAGCTTATATCTTTCTAAAAGGTGATGTTATCTGCTTGTTATTTGGGATAAACACACCTTTCTTATGGTTTGACCTTTAAAATAGGTGTCCATTCAGATTTCGGAAAATAAAAGTAAGCATAATAATAGAATATGTTCTCCTTTTAAACTTACAATTATGATTTATATACTAGCATTTGTTCCATCAATAAAGCTTAAGCTTTAGGCCGGGATCTTATCTTCTTGTCTCTGGTAATGGCTTGTTGCTGCAGTTTTGCTTTTATTAGCCATCCTGTTGTTTTGTTATTTGTTTATTTTGTTAATTGTTATTGCTCCTTTAGAGTTTAAGCTTATAGCGTTGTCTTATGACTCTGTACCCTTGCTTTTGGGCGGCTGTGGAAAGCTTCAGGTGAGAGACGGAAGCTTGTGACAGGACTTCGGAAACTGTCAACCGAATGGCGGAAAATTGTAACGGGACGGCGGAAGGTGTTAACGGAGAGGTGGAACGCTTCAACGGGGTGACGGAAGATATCAACCGAGAGGCGGAATGCTCTAACCGACTAGCGGGATATGGCAAGTGGAGGCGAATCCATACGTTCTTGGATTGCACAGGGCTTATTTGCTTTTAATTATGGGCTTTCGTAAATTACGCAGGTCGAAATTGTTGTGTTCTATTATTCTGCAACGACCCAATATGACCAAAGGCAACTGTTCTATGAAACTTCAACATTACCTCTTAATATTTATGTGTCTGTTTTTTCTTGTTAATCCAGTAGGAGCAAGAAAGAAAAAGATTCTGGTTCTGCATTCCTACCATCAGGGCTTAAATTGGACGGATAATATTACCCGAGGGATGCAGTCCATTTTCAATCAGTACGATAATTTGGAGGTACAGTTTGAGTATATGGATTCCAAGCGGAATTCTGATCCAGCTTATTTGGACGAGTTTGCCAAGTTTTATGAACTAAAGCACCATAACATTCCTTTTGAGGTGATTATTGCATCAGATAATAATGCCCTTGAATTCACACGGAGGTATCAGAACATCTATTTTAAGAATATTCCTGTGGTTTTTGCATCAATCGATCAGTTCGATGAAAGTCTGATAGAGGGCATGAGTAATGTGACAGGTGTTACGGAGTTTATCGATTTTAAACGAACCATTCAGGAGGCTCTCCGTTTGCATCCCAAAGCAAAGAATCTGGTGGTGATTAACGACAATCAAACCACTTCGGCGATTATCAATCGGAACCATATCAAATCATTTTGGCCGGAAATTGACACAAATGTCAACTTGATATTTCTGGAGAATCTCTCTATTGATGAGCTTGTGAATCAGGTAGAACAATTGGATGAATCGAATATCATTCTTCTTTTGAATTTTAGTAAGGATAAGGAAGGAAATTACATCTCTTACCAGGAAAATATTGAGATTATTCGTGTGGCAACCCAATTGCCCATTTATAGCTCCTGGGTATTTTATTTAGACGAGGGAATTGTGGGTGGTATGTTGACCAGTGGTTTTGACCAAGGTAAGCTGGCTGCTCAAATTGCATTTAGGGTGATCAATGGAGAAGATATTAATCAGATTCCACTTGTAACTTCAGGTTATAATAGTTTGGTTTTTGATTACAACCAAATGCTGCGATTTGGTATTAAACCAGATCAATTGCCCGGAGGGAGTCGTATTATTCATTTACCACCTACTTTTCTTGAGAAAAATAAAACCTATTTGCTGCTGACATTCGTTTTTCTTTTACTGATTGTCTTCATTATATTTTATGCCCGATACATACGAAAACGTAATGAAAACAGACTACTTGCTATTAATAAGGATTTAAAAGTGAATAGAACACGTTTACTTCGAATGTTGGATTCCAACTCGGATGGTGTATGGGAACACGATTTTAACACCAAACGATTGACTTTTAGTAAACAAATTTGGTTGAATTTGGGTTACGATCCCGATAGGGTTAAAAATACATTGGAATTTGTATACGCTCATATTCATCTGGATGATCAAGCCAAAGTGGAAGCTAACCGATTGGATTATTTTAAGGAGAAAACGGAAACTTTTGAAGTGGTATTCCGATTGTGTAATGCAAAACAGGAGTGGAAGTGGTACAAGGGGAAAGGTAAGATTCTGGATCGGGATGATGATAATACGCCCATAAACATGGTAGGCACACTCACTGATATTACACAACGAAAATTGGCAGAAGAGCAAATTCAAGAAGATGAAAAGCAGATTCGTGCTTCGGAAAAACGTTGGCGATCGCTAATTGAACAGGCTGCTGATGAGATTTTAATTCACGATTTTAAGGGAGGAATTATAGATGCCAATTCATCAGCATGTCAAAGTTTAGGATATAGCCATAAGGATTTGTTAGAAATGAATTATGCTGATTTGGACTGTAAGTATTCAAGTCAAAACCTGGAGGAATATTGGAATACGCTTAATTCTCATAAAAGTTCTATCAATATGGAATCGATTCAAAAAAGGGCTGATGGCTCTACTTTTCCTGTTGAGATGAATTTAAGTTTGATTGATTTGGAAGAGGATCAGCTCATTTTGGCTGTGGTGAGAGATATTAGTAAGCGACAGGAAACGGAGCGTAAGGTATTGAACGCCGTTATAGAAACTGAGGAGACCGAACGCAAGCGTTTTGCAAAAGACTTACATGACTCCATTGGACCTTTACTTTCCAGTATTAATCTCTATCTTTCAGCTCTTAAGCAAACCGATGAATCGGAGAAAAAACAAAGTATTATTAAGGTTTCACGTGAGGCAGTTAATGAGGCCTTGGTTAGTATAAAGGAGATATCGAATAATTTGAGTCCGCACATTTTGAGTGATTTCGGGCTGGAAAAAGCCATTGATTCCTTTACCCAGAAATTACAGATATCGGAGCGGATTAACATTAGTTTTCGCGCTGAAAATTTAAATGAACGTCTTAATGAACAGGTTGAAGTTGTCATTTATAGAGTGGTGACAGAATTGATTCATAATACAATTAAGCACGCTAAGGCACAGAATGTTGAGATTAATCTTTCACGTGAAAAAGATGAGCTTAAATTAATTTATATTGATGATGGTATTGGTTTTGACACGCGAAAACTAGAATCAGATAAGACCAAGGGGATGGGACTTTACAATATCCTTAGTCGCGTTCGCTCTCTAAATGGAACGCATAAAATTAAGAGTAATCCCGTAAATGGGGGGATGATGGCTGTACTTTCAGTCAAATTGGAAGCTGCTGTGAAATAATAAATTGCATTCTAAATGGTTTTACTCATATTGGGTATTCTATTACTGCAATATGTTTAGATTAATGACAGGATGAAGTTTGCTTTATTCGCATAGCTCATGAGCTTTTAAGAAGTTCAATTGAGGCGAAGCACCAACTTATTAGGACATAATTGATAAATAATATAGATATATCATAAATTAGAAAGAAGATGAAAGAGTACAGGCTAGCCATAGTTGACGATCATAAAATGTTCCGCAGTGGATTACGTTTTCTACTTAATGATATTCCTGAGATTAAGGTCGTGGGCGAAGCTTCCAATGGCCTGGAATTTCTCGAATTGGCTGCCAAAGATATTATTGATATCGTTTTAATGGATATTAATATGCCGGAAATGAATGGGTTGGAAGCAACTCGTGAGGCTCTTAAACTTTATCCGAAACTTAAAATCATTGTTCTTTCCATGCATGGTGAAGAGGAGTATTACGACCAGATGGTAGATGCGGGTGTTCAGGGTTTTCTTTTGAAAAATTCCGGTGTTGAAGATTTATCTGCCGCTCTGCAAACTGTCATCAGTGGGGGAACTTACTTCTCCCAAGAACTCCTGGTTGGTATTCTGGATAAAAAGAAACAAAGAATATTTCAAGATGAGGTTGTCAAACTGACCCAACGTGAATTGGAAGTTCTAAAGCTGGTTTGTGAAGGTTTTTGTAATACCGATATAGCCGAGAAGCTTTTTATAAGCCATCGTACAGTTGATCGTCATCGATCCAATCTATTGAGTAAAACGGGTTGTCCCAACTCAACTTCATTGGTGATGTATGCTGTGAAAAATAGAATTATTGAGGTTTGATTCTTTCATCACTGATATTCAAATTTCTTTCCCTTAAGAAAGCTGAGGATTTTTACAAAAATTAAGGTTTTTTAGCCTACGCAAACGTTTTCTGCTGTGTAGATGTATTCAAAATAATGAACATATAGTATTCATAGTCAGTTGGATGCGTTTTTCGATGTGAAAAACATAGGTAAAAATACCCACTCCGAAATGGGTGTTCTTTTTCTCATAAATAGGTTTTTTCTACCTTTTCTACTCTTGCCAAATCGGCTTGTTTTGTTTGTAGTGATTCGATTCACTTTATAAAGAGCTATTTACAAACTAAACAACACGAGTATGATAACTTTTATTTTATGTATCGCTGCCCTTATTCTAGGGTATGTGATCTACGGAAAATTTGTTGAGAAGAAATTTGGAGTTGATCCTAATCAGGAAACTCCAGCTATCGCAAAAGAAGATGGTGTTGATTTTGTTCCTATGAACTGGAAGAAGATCTTTCTAATTCAATTCCTGAATATTGCTGGTTTAGGACCAATTTTTGGTGCTATTGCGGGTGCACTTTGGGGACCAATTGCTTTTATATGGATTGTTGTCGGCTGTATTTTTGCTGGTGGTGTTCACGATTATTTTTCAGGTATGCTTTCGGTTCGCCATGGTGGAGCCAGTATTCCTGAGGTTGTTGGGAAATATCTAGGTACAGGTTTCAAGAAGTTCATGCGTGTCTTCTCTGTTATTCTTTTAGTGCTTGTGGGTGTCGTTTTTATAAAAGGGCCTGCTGCCATCCTTACAGGTTTAACAGGTGTTAATATTTCTATATTAATTGGTGGTATATTCTTATACTATCTATTGGCGACTATGATTCCAATTGATAAGTTGATTGGTAAAATATACCCAATTTTTGGTATTTCTCTTTTGGTAATGGCTTTCGGTATTGCTGGCGCTTTAATATTAGGAGACCATAGCATTCCTGAATTAACAGGAAGCAATTTTGCTAATATGCATGCCAACCCTTCTAAGTTTGTTGTCTTTCCTATGCTGTTTATTACCATAGCCTGTGGTGCTATTTCCGGATTCCACGCTACTCAATCGCCGCTTATGGCGCGTTGTATGACCAACGAGAAGCAGGGAAGAAAGATTTTTTACGGGACTATGATTTCGGAAGGTATTGTCGCTATGATTTGGGCAGCTGCTGCCATGACTTTCTTTGGTGGTGTTCGCGAATTGGGTGAGACCATGGGACAAACTGGCCATAATGCGGCTTGGGTTGTGAATGAAATCTGCGGTAGTCTATTGGGTAAAATTGGTGGTGTGTTGGCAATCTTTGGTGTGGTTGCAGCTCCAATTACATCAGGTGATACAGCTTTCCGTTCTGCTCGTTTAACTATTGCTGACTCTTTTGGCTATTCTCAGAAAAAATTAATTCAGCGTTTGGCTATTACGCTTCCTTTATTTGCAATTGGCTTTTTATTAACACAAGTTAATTTCGCCATCATTTGGAGATATTTTGGATGGGCAAATCAAACTCTAGCCACTATTGTTTTATGGACTGCTGCTATGTATATGGTAACAAAAGGTCGTAGCCATTGGTTCGCAACTATTCCTGCCTCTTTTATGACGGCTGTTGTAACCACTTACATTCTTATTGCACCTGAAGGATTCCATTTATCACAAACTATTGCTTACACTGCGGGTATTCTAACGACGATAGCAACTTTATCTATCTTTTTATATGTGGTGAAACAAAAAAATAAGCCTGTCTTGAAAGAAGCAAAAGTAAACGTGTAAGTCATCCAACCTAAACATCTATAAAACCAAGAAATAATGAAAACAAGATTTTTTATATGCATGATGGCTCTTATTTTAACTGGAGTATCAGCTAAAGCACAGGAAAAAAAAGTAAAGGTGAAGTTAAGTGGTTTTGTTGCAGCTGAAAGCTACTTCGATACACGTAAAACGGTTAATTCTCGTGATGGTGCTATCTTATTGTATCCAGCCAATAAATCCTTTGATTCTGAAGGGAATGATCTGAATGATCGCTCTGAGTTTTTCATGACAACAATACAATCTCGTTTACGTGCTACCCTTACTGGTTTCGAAGCTTTTGGTGCACAAGGTTCTGCCGTGATAGAGGGAGATTTTGTTGGAACCTCAACCGATAAGTCTGGTTTGTTCCGTTTACGTCATGCTTTTATCAAGTTAGATTGGGAAAAAGATCAATTGATTGCAGGTAAATTCTGGCACCCTATGTTTGTGCCTTCTGCTTTTCCTCGTGTTTTACACTGGGGAGCAGGCCTTCCTTTTGGATTACTGAACCGTGCGCCACAGTTGCGATATACCCGTAAACTGGATGGGAATACAACTTTGAGCTTTGCAGCTTTGTCTGAAATGGATTTTAAAAGTACAGGACCTGATGGAGCCAGTGCTAAATATGCTCAGCAATCAAGTATCCCTGAATTTACAGCACAGGTGAAGACCAATTTGACCAAAGGGGTAGAGGCTGGATTTACGGCAGGTTATAAATCAATAATGCCTCTTACAGTGAATATGAATGGGGTAAAGACAGATGAGAAATTGGGGAGCTACTATTTCAATACCTGGTTAGGTGTAACAGGAAAGAAGTTGAAGTGGAACCTGCAAGGTATCTATGGTCAGAACATGTACAATTTTGTGATGATTGGTGGTTATGGTGTGAAAAATGTGAAAGCCAATGGCGATTACGAATACACCAATATTTCAACCATGAACCTAACCTCTGATTTGTTTACAACAACGGGTAATGTTCGTTATGGATTAAACCTTGGCTACTCTAAGAATCTAGGTGCTGATGACGATTTGGCTAAAGACTCTGATGATAAATTTGTTGGCTTGTACAGTCGTGGATCGAATATCGATTACTTGTATCAGATTGCTCCTCGTATTGAATTCCTGTCAGGTAAAATGAAATTCGGTGGTGAAATTATCTACACAGGGGCAGCTTACGGTGCGACGCAAATCGATGGAACTGTTGCAGATACTGATCTTGTAAGCAGTACACGATTACTTTTACATGTGAAATATACTTTCTAAATATCTGAATCACAAATTAAAAGAAACATAAGCTGTTAGGCGATATTTAAAAATACAGCTTTGTTTTTATAGGGTAAATAGAAAGAACAGGTCCGTTATTCTGACGGGCCTGTTTTGTTTCATATCTTTGTAATACTTATCCAGAGGAGCCGCATTTAAAACCTTATTTAGTATGAAAAGCATAGAATTAATACGCCTGGCTTTAGACTTACCTTATAACTGGGAGGTCACGGATATAAAAATATCTGAGAAAGACCCTCAAACACTCCACATCAGTACTTGCTATTCGAGAAAGGACAAATTTATCCAGGATGATGGATCGGAAATTGCTATTTGCAGTTTTATAGATCGCAGCTTTCGTTACAAAAACCTCTTTCAACTGACTTGCTATATCCATTGTTCTGTTCCTCAGATTCGAGATGAGAATGGTAAAATTGAGCAGGTGAAAACCCCATGGTCACATTATTAGTATTCATTTATTCCTTCTGTATTTCCCATCTATGATCATCTCAGTAATCTACAGGAAAACATTTAGTCATACCTATAGCGATTGGGACATGACGGGTTGAGCAAAAAAAAAAAGGAAGCCGAAGCTTCCTTTTTATATTTTAATGGGTGAGTTCTCGATTAATGAGAAGCACCTTTTACTTTTAGTTGATCACCAGTATCTTTTACTACAGCTCTTTTCCATTTTTCGCTATAACCTGGTTGCTTCATAGTTGGGTTCTGCTTGTTACCATCCTTCGTTTTGATGTTACCATCCATAAACTTAGCAAATAGGTAACCGTAGAAGTCTCTCCACTCGTTTGTAAGGTTATCACCTTGGTTACATGAGAAATCAGTTAAGAACTCGATAGCAGCAGCCTCGTCAGCCTTAAACATGCCTTCAGCAGCCATATCAATAATCTTAGTGAAATTTTGGTATTTAGCTTCAAGCTCAACTTGCTTCTTTCTAATCTCAGGGTGAATTTCTGAGTAACGAGTATAAGCAAAGTTAGTTACCTGGTTGAATACCCAGAATGCAGACTTGTTAGTGAAATCCATCAATTTACCATTACCAACAGCAAATGATTTAGGTACACGAGTTGCTGAGCAATACATTGGGAAATAAACTGTAGAAGCAGCATCATCTACACCAAACCAGTTGATTCCACCTACAGCATCAGGTAACCAGTTACGAGACTGAGCCACGAAAGAGAAACCTGTTTGCTGAGTTGCAGTAGCACGCTCGTTGCAATAAGTTACACCGTCAACTTTCCATGTTAATGGTCTCCAACGGTAAGGGTTTCCGTAAGGGCCTGCACCCATATCTTTTGACATATCAAGTTCAGTACCTTCAAGGTGATCTCTCATCGCATCCTTAAGCTCCGAAAGTTCAACTTTATGGTCTGGCTTAATCCAAAGAGGCATACGGTTTGTCGCATATCCTTTTTTGTCAAGCTTAATATTACCTTTTGCATAATCGAAATGCTTGTCCATA
>Ga0209272_10002306_pt1 | contig 10818 bp, 7 predicted proteins | sample tdDd002_FD_187125 | JGI IMG/M metagenome (GOLD analysis project Ga0209272, IMG submission 187125) | Marine sediment microbial communities from the Atlantic coast under amendment with organic carbon and nitrate - tdDd00.2 (SPAdes)... | ecosystem: Environmental > Aquatic > Marine > Coastal >... | reverse complement strand
CTCTGTCCTCTGCTTCTATATTTTTTCCCCACTCCTGCAGCTGCTCTTCATAGTAGGTTACATCCTCTAAAAACCATATCTCCATCTCCCAGAGTTCCCCGTCTGTTCCCTCATGAAAAAGATTTAATATATATCCTTCAGGCCTATCTTCCCTGGGGTAATCCACCATATCTCCATACTGATACTTAGAAAAGTTTTTACTTTTTAAAAACTCCTCTAAAGCTCCCATGGAAGCCCACCTTATATCGCTGGTTTTTACCACTATATCTATATCTCTTTTCCAGAATACTTCCATAGCTACACTTCCGATAATCAGAGGTTCTCCATATTTTTCAAGGGTTTCCATTATACTTAATTTTTCTATCAGTTTTTTAGCATACTTAATCCTTCTGCTGCTTTCAGTTAATATTTCCATAGAATCACCTCACTTAAGCTTACCTGTTATTTTACAAAAAAACAAACCAGTCCACTTAAATAGGAGACTGATTCTCTTTTTTTTTACTTCTTCTGCATCTTCTTTAGTACATCCTTTATCGCTACCTCTATACTTTCATAGCCTGCAAGATCCTCTTTAGTTACCAGTTTTTCAATATCTTTCTTACTGTATCCCAGAGCTTCCAGAGCCATATACAGCTCTTCCTCTATGGCTGCCGCCTTACTTATACTGCTTCCGCCATCTATTATATCCATGATCTGCAGACCTTTCAGTTTATCCTTTACATCCACAAGAAGCTTCTGAGCCTTTTTCATACCAAGCTTTGGTACCTTTGTCAGGAGCTTTACATCTTCTCTGGCCACTATCTCCTTTATATCGCTTACACTAAATGTAGAAAGTATAGCAAGAGCCAGAGATACACCTATTCCGTTTACATTTAATAGTATCTCAAAGAGATCTCTTTCTCTTTCCTCTATAAACCCTATAAACTTAAATGTATCCTCTCTTACATAGTTATGAATATAAAGCTTAGCTTCCTTTCCAAGCTCCACTCTCTCAAAACTCTTAAGAGATATATGTACCTTATACCCTACACCATTTACATCTATCGCTACATACTCAAGCTTCTTTACTGTTACTTCTCCCCTTAGGTATTCATACATAGTTTTAGTACTCCTCTAAATTTATTTGTTGTATATTCTCTATCTTTTCTCCTAAAAATGTCTCCCCAAGCTTTTTAAAGTGTTCAGGAGACTGGCTTACATAGTACTCTACATCATTATCTGGCCCCTCTCCCAGAGCATCGGTCTCAAATAAGATATCATTTACCTCGATAGCTGTCTCCACAGCAGGGTCAACTAAGGTTACTCCCTCTCCTTTAAAATATCTCTTTATCTCCCTTGAAAGAAGGGATAGTGGGTGCATCCTAAGACCAGAGTATCTACCCTGCCCTTTAGCTCTCCCAGATATTTTTCAACCATAGTATAGGTCACCTCATCGTTCTCCATTCCCTCCTCTACCAAGGGGGCAAAGAGGGGACATGCTTTAGAGTAAACCACAGCGCCTTCTATTTTTTCCTTTATCATTTTTTCATAGATACCACTTCCTATAGTTCCCTTGGTACCTATTACTCCTATCTTTTTATCTTTAGTTACCATCTTAGCTCCACGACTCCCTGCATCTATTACTCCTACTACAGGAATATCTAAGTGTTCCTTCAGGTCATCCAGCACATGAGCTGTGGCAGTGTTACATGCTATTACCAGTATCTTTATATTTTTGGTCATCAGAAATTTGGCTATCTCCAGAGAAAAAGCCAGTATCATATCTTTAGGTTTTGGACCATACGGGAGTCTTCCGGTATCTCCAAAATAATATATCTTTTCCTTGGGAAGTATCTTCCTCAGAGCTTTGACCACAGTCAGACCTCCCAGTCCAGAATCAAAGACTCCTATTCCTCTGTTATCCATTCATTCACCTCATAAAAATTATATCATATTTCCCCACATAAAAAAACGATCTGAACCACCATATTACAGGTCCCGCCCCTGTTTTTCCAGTATTTATTCTATTTTTCGTCAATATTGCTCTAGGCATCACAAAACCAACACCTTTTCCTCATATAATTTTTAAAAAACTGTAAGGAGGATCTCTATGACTTTTACCTTTATCCTAAAAACACTGGCTAGCTTTTGCATTTTTTACTCTGTCTACCTTTATCTGGAAAACTTAAAGTTAAAAAAACGTATTCGTACCAACAACTGGTTAAACTATCACAGGATAACTTCTACCATCACTACTTTAGATGAGGTGCTTTCACTCTACAAGGGTATACACAAAACAAATTTAAATACCCAGGTATTAGAGCCCCTTATAAGAGTAGACTCCAATAGTAAGGAGTTTTCCAAGGGAATCATCCATCAGATACAGATGTTAGAGCCTTCCTTTGATGAAAAGGACTTTACCAAGTGGCTTTTAGAGGGAAAGATCGATGAGGAATCCCTCAGGGTTTTCAGAGCAATAAAGCTCACAAACCCTGAGAAAAAACCATTCTTAGAAAAGTTCAGAGGATGGCTTCGAAAAACCATCTTCAAAGAAAGAAAAAGAGAAAAGATATTATCCTAGTTTTTCTGGGATAATGCTTTTTTCAGATACTTTCCTGTATAACTTTTCTTTGACCTTGCCACCACTTCAGGAGTTCCTTCAGCTATTACTCTTCCGCCGTTTTCTCCCCCTTCAGGTCCTATATCTATTATATGATCTGCTGTTTTTATTACATCCAGATTATGTTCTATTATTACCACGGTATTTCCTCTTTCCACCAGCCTGTCCAGCACCTCCAGAAGCTTTCTTATATCTTCAAAGTGTAGTCCCGTTGTAGGTTCATCCAGTATATATATAGTATGTCCCCTGCTCATCTTAGCCAGTTCTGTAGCCAGTTTTATTCTTTGTGCCTCTCCCCCGGAAAGAGTTGTTGCAGGCTGTCCCATCTTAATATAGTCAAGACCTACATCTATAAGAACTTTGAGTTTTCTTTCAAGGCTTGGGATTGCGTTAAAAAACTCATATGCCTCCCCTACACTCATATTCAGTACATCAGATATATTTTTCCCCTTATATGTTACCTCCAGGGTTTCCTTGTTATATCTTTTGCTCTTACACACTTCACACTCTACGTACACATCCGGCAGAAAGTTCATCTCTATCTTTATGATTCCCGCTCCCTGACAGGCTTCACACCTTCCTCCCTTTACATTAAAGGAGAATCTTCCCTTACTATATCCCCTTGTTTTAGCTTCCCTTGTTTCAGAGAAGAGGGCTCTTATATCATCAAATATCTTTGTATAGGTAGCCGGATTGGATCTAGGCGTTCTACCTATGGGACTCTGATCTATATCTATTACCTTATTTAGTTTTTCTATTCCCTCTACTCCCTTGTTGGCCAGAGGATACAGCTTCCCCTTATTGAGAGTATTAAACAGCTCAGGATAGAGGGTCTGGTTTATAAGGGTTGACTTCCCGCTTCCGCTTACTCCTGTAATAAGGGTCTTTATCCCTAATGGAATCTCCACACTTACATTCTTAAGGTTGTTTCCGGTAGCACCCTTTATCTTTATAGATTCTCTGGCCTTTCTTCTCTCTTCTGGTACCTCTATGGCTACCTCACCCTTGAGGTATCTGCCAGTCATGGATTTTTTTGTCTTCATCACCTGTTTTGGAGTCCCCTTGGCTACTATTTCTCCTCCAAATCTTCCGGCACCTGGACCCAGATCCAGAAGATAGTCTGCCTGAAGCATAGTATCCTCATCGTGTTCTACCACAATCAGGGTGTTTCCCAGTTCCTTTAGTCTGTTTAGAGTGGCAAGAAGTTTATCGTTATCCCTCTGATGCAGCCCTATACTGGGCTCATCCAGCACATATAGTACCCCTGTCAGCCCCGAACCTATCTGGGTAGCCAGTCTTATTCTCTGGGACTCTCCACCGGACAGGGTCTTTGTTTCCCTGGCAAGGTTAAGATAATCAAGACCTACATTTATCATAAAGGAGAGTCTTTCTCTTATCTCCTTTAGTATCTCTCTTGCTATCATCTCCTCCTTGGGAGTCAGTGTAAGTTCCTCAAAGAACTTTAATGCATCCCTTATACTCACAAAGCAGAGATCCATGATACTCTTCTCTCCTACCTTTACAGATAGTACCTCTGATTTCAGTCTTCTTCCGTTACATACCTTACAGATCCTGTCTATCATATATTTATTCTCTATCTCTTCCTTCATAGCATCGGAAGCAGTCTCATAATATCTTCTCTCCAGGTTTTTCACAGCCCCTTCAAAGGTCTTTAGTCCGTGATACTGGAAATCCGAACCGCTGTAGTCTACTCTGAACTTTCTTCCCTTTACTCCGTAAAAGATTGTATGAAGCTCCTTTTTTGTGAGAGATTTTACCGGTTTATGTATATCTATCCCTGCATCCTCTGCCATAGAAGTAAATACTCTCCAGCTGTATCCCTTTCTTGCCTGGGCTCCAGGTATATAGATCCCCCCTTCAGCCAGAGATAGTTTATCATCTATGATCAGTCTGTTTTCATCCACTTCCAGCTTCTTCCCCAGACCATTACACTCATCACATGCACCGTATGGAGCATTAAATGAAAATAACCTCGGATTGATCTCTGGTATACTCACATCCTCATGGTTTGGGCAGGCAAAATTTTCACTGTAGTTGTAGTCCTTACCCTCTACATTTACTACTACTCTTCCCTCAGACAGTTCCACTGCTCCCTCTATAGATTGTGTAAGTCTTGAGACAAAATCTTTTTCATCCTTTTTAACCACCAGTCGATCCACTACTACTTCTATACTATGCTTCTTGTTTTTATCAAGATCTATCTCATCCTCCAGATAAAGGATCTCTCCGTTTACCCTGGCTCTTACAAAACCTTTTTTCAGCAGGTTCAAGAATAAATTTTTATGGGTACCTTTTTTTTCCTTCACCACAGGTGACAGGAGTATCATCTTTGCCTTTTCATCAAATCTCGATATGATCTGCTCTGTGATCTCCTCTATACTCTGCTTTGATACCACTTCGTTACAGATAGGACAGTGAGCTGTCCCTATATGAGCGAACAAAAGCCTCATATAGTCATAGACCTCAGTCATCGTTCCCACTATAGATCTCGGGTTTCTGTTGGTCGTTTTCTGCTCTATAGATATAGCCGGTGACAGTCCCTCTATACTATCCACATCCGGCTTTTGCATCTGACCTATAAACTGTCTTGCATAAGCACTCAGACTCTCCACATAACGCCTCTGTCCCTCGGAATATATCGTGTCAAAAGCAAGGGAAGATTTACCGCTTCCACTCACTCCTGTTATTACTATAAATTTATTTTTAGGAAGTTCTATATCTAGATTTTTAAGATTGTGCTCCCTGGCTCCTTTTATTACTATCTTATTCAACAAACTAACCCACCTCCGCAAGTTTTTACTGCATTTTTTATTAAAAATTTCATAAAATTACTTTACCTTATCCATCAACTAATTATATCACCTTAACCCTCATTCTACAATTTAGTAACCTTAAAAGGAACTATTAACCAAATATTTTCTAAAAGGGAAGGAGGCTTATGAAAGATTACATCAAAGACAAAAAGAACGTCATAAGAATAAATTTAAAATAATAAAAAACAGGATGATATCAACTATATATCCCAGCTGATATCACCCTGTTTTTTTAACTATTACTGAATATGAAAAAGCAACTTTAATTAGAACTTCTATCCAAAGAGATTTGTGTTTCTGATTAATTGAAATCTTTTGTCTCCACTTCTTAGATTTTGTGAAAGATAAACCAGACCATAGATCAAAAGTCCAACAATATAGAAGTAATAACGGTATTCCATAGAAATATCAAACACAATATTTACTACTCCTGGAAAAAATAAGACTATAGTTGCTATGGCAAGCAGTGGTAGCTCATACCATTTGTTTTTAACAATAAACCATCCTTGAGATAAACTGGTGAATGCAAAAGAACCAAGAGATGCCATAAAAAATATAAGTAAAGCTTCCGGAATAGAATCTATACCCACAAGAACAAGGTCTGGATTAAAAATAAACATAAATGGTATAACTGCAGTTCTTAAATCATATATAAACCCTTGGATACCTGTCTCTATAGGGTCAGATTTTGCAATAGCTGCAGCTGTATAAGCAGCAAGGCCTACAGGCGGTGTATCGTCAGCTAAGATACCAAAATAAAAACAAAATAGATGTGCAGCTATAGGTGCCACTGGATTAAAGGCATAGACAGCACTTAGTTTAATAATAACAGGTACTGTGATAGAAGCCATGACAATATATGTAGCTGTAGTAGGAAGTCCCATCCCTAATATAAGGCTTGCTATAGCTGTAATAAATAGAAGTAAGAAGATGTTTCCATGAGATAACACTTCTACTATCTGTACAATCATACTACCGATTCCCATGGAAACGACCCCCACGACAATACCAGCAGCTGCAGTAGCAAGAGCTACACTCATCATATTTTTAGAACCAGCAATAAGACCGCTTATTATTATATCCAGAGCACTCTTTAAACCTAGAATAAGATTTTTTTCACTTTTTTTGGCTTTAATAATTTCTTGCAAAAGAGCGACAACAAATAAAATCATAATAGCATTAAAAGCAGACAATTTTGGAGAATGCCTCATGATAATGAGTTCATATCCCAGAGCAATTAGTGGAATTAAGTAGTGCCACCCAGATTTTATAGTTTTATAAAAATTAGGTAGTTCTGATTTAGGAACCCCTTTTAACCCTAATTTTAAAGCTTCTAAATGTGTTATATAAAAAAGTGCCACATAAGAAACAAATGCAGGAATAGCAGCAGCTTTTACCACCTCAAGGTATGAAACGCCCAGATACTCAGCTATAATAAACGCAGCAGCTCCCATGATCGGAGGCATCAGCTGACCATTTGTACTGGCAGCAACCTCTGTAGCAGCAGCTATTTTAGCAGGATAACCTGCTTTTTTCATAAGAGGAATAGTGAATGTCCCTGTAGTAACCACATTTGCAATACTAGAGCCAGAAATAAGACCGCTTAGTCCACTGGAGACTACCGAAGCTTTAGCAGGTCCTCCCCTATATTTTCCAAGAAGGGAAAAAGAAAGGTCATTGAAGAACTGACCAGCTCCAATCTTATCAAGGAGAGCTCCAAGCAGAACAAATAAAAATACTGTATTTGCTGAAACATCTAGAGGAATACCGTAAATTCCTTCCGTTGATAACGAAATCTGGCTGACATATTTAGTAAGAGAAACTCCTCTAAAGGCAAATATTCCCGGCATTCGAGGTCCTAAAAATGCATAAGTTGATATGAGCATAGCAATAATAGGTAAAGCAGCTCCAATCATTCTATAAGCCGCTAGAAGCACGATAGAAACAATAGCTATACCAAATATGTAGTCCATTCGATTAGGCATACCTGATCTAGAAGCGATACCGTGTTGATCCATTATAATATAAAGGATTACTCCCACAGAGGAAATTGCAAAGATAATATCAAATATAGGAATATAATTTCTAGTATGTAAAAACTTTAGATTTTTCATAGGCTTTTTTATCATAGGAACACTTAAAAAAGTAAGAACTACAGCAAAAGCAAGGTGTATTGCTCTCGTGGAAACACTATCTAAAATTAAAAATTTTGGTAAAGCTAATTGAAAGACTGCCCAAAGAACAGAGATTGTAGAAATCAGATACTTATCAAATTTCCTTTTGTCTCTAGTACCATCTAAATCTTCAATAAGCTGATTGTTATTTATACTGCTATCCTGTTTTGACATCATTTCCCCTCCTTATTTATTTTTAAAAGAAATGTTCCAGATCCTTATTTTACCAGATCAGGATTAATATACTTTTCCAATCCTGATTCCTTATAATATCTTAAAGCTCCTCTATGAAGAGGTGCGGATAATCCCTGCAGCATATCTTCTTTAGTAAGAACAGAGTAAGCAGGGTGTAGTTTTTTGAAGTCTTCAAAGTTATCAAATACTTCTTTTGTGATGGCATAAACTACATCATCAGATACCTCACTAGATGTAACAAAGGTAGCTTTAACTCCTACCGACTGAACATCTTCAGTATTTGTAGCATTTGGATAATTTTTAATTTCAATCATAGATTTTGCATAGTAAGGTTTCTCTTTAATAAGACTTTGGATTTTATCTCCAGCCACTGGTACGATTTTAACAGCTACTCTGCCGGAAGTAGCCTCTTTTATAGCACCACTAGGATGGCCTACAGTATAGAAGAATGCATCAATTCTTTCATCCTGAAGTAGACCAGGAGCTTCTACAGCTTTAACATATTCTGCTTGTACATCATCCTTAGTCATTCCCAGTGAGTCAAAAACATCAATTGAGTTTTGCAGTTGCCCTGAACCGACATTCCCTAGATTTATTTTTTTACCAATAAGGTCTTCTACAGAATTTATATTTGAATCAACAGATGCTACTAAAGTAATGGCTTCAGGGTGAATAGAAAAAACAGACCTTAATTTCTCTTGCGCTCCTTTACTCTCCCATTCAGCAAGACCATTATAAGCTTGGTATTGTCTGTCAGATTGTACAACTCCGAAATCTAAATCCCCAGTAAGAACAGCATTAACATTGTAAACTGAACCAGCAGTGGATTCCACAGTCGCTTTGATATTATAATCACTCTTATCATTGATCATCTTACCTATAGCTCCTCCAGTTGGATAATATACTCCGGTAACACCTCCAGTACCAATGGTAACAAATTGTTTCTCGGGTTTTGAACTACTCGCATTGACATCATCAGATGATGATGTTTTCCCACCACATGCAGTTAAAGTAATAATAAGAATACCCATTAGAACAAAATTAACTATTTTTTTCATAACACTTCCCCCTTTATAAAATCATCCCAAACATACACAGAATATATTTAAAATCAAAAAAACATTAACTGTATATATTCTTCAGTACGAATATACCACCACAATTCAACAAAAAACAAGTGAAAGTTTAATTTTTTTATTGTTCTAGTATCAAACTCTAGTAAAAATAATATGTTTAGAACTAGAATTTTTATCTGACAAAACAAAATAAACGGATTAGAGACTTTTTTGAAAAAGCTTCAATACATTTATTTAAGAGTAATAAAAAAAATCTATTATCGGTTTTAAGTCTAGGTTAAGGCAAGGGGTTTTTATTGAGATTTGCATCATATTCTCATCACAGTATAATGTTAATCTTTAACTATATAAAAGATAAAGAGAGGATATAAAAATGAAAAAAATCATATTAATTTTGATGCTTATAATCGCAGTAAACACTTACTCTAGAGTAGGAGTAGGTGTGGGAGTAGGTTCCGACACAGAGGTTCTTATCGGAGTTCAGGACCTGAATATAGGAGTCGGAGTTGGGGACGATATTTCCCTAAGACTGGATAAACACTTCACAGTTCCCGGTACACCTCACTTCTATTGGGGAGTAGGAGGTAAGGTCTCTGAAGATGACAAACACAGAGCAGGTGTGAGAGGTATCGCAGGTCTTAACTTCTTTCCGGAAAGAGAGGTTGAACTCTATGCTCAGATAATCCCTACACTTTATATCGCAAATGACACTCATTCAGATATAGAATTTTCTCTTGGAATGAGATACTGGTTAGATTAATTCTCATTATTTATAAAACACCTTCCGTAGAAGCTCCCCCTGGGAGCTTCTTCCAGTTCCAGATAAAATGTACAGTATATGTAGTGGATCTTATAAATTTATTTGTAAGTTTTTTAAAATAGTGATATAATTTTTAAAATATTAAATAAAGAACAAAGCTTATATAAATTTCGGATACGGCGAAATGTTTCTACCGGCTGCCTTAAATAGCTGACTATAAGAATGTATTTTAGCAAAAGCTCTGTTTTCTTGTACACGGAAAATAGGGCTTTTTCTGTATTTTTATGCAAAACTTTTTAGGGAAGGTGGAAATTGATGTTAGAAAAATTGTTTAAACTCAGCGAAAGAAACACCTCTGTAAGACAAGAGGTATTAGGTGGACTTACTACCTTTATGACTATGTCATATATTATCTTTGTAAACCCGGCTATCATGTCCGACACTGGGATGGATAAGGGAGCTCTTATCACTATCACATGTCTATCTGCCGCTATTGGTAGTATGATTGCAGCGTTTTGGGCTAATGCCCCGTTAGGTCTTGCTCCGGGGATGGGACTTAACGCATTCTTTACTTATACCCTTGTTATCGGTAAGGGTATTCCGTGGGAAACAGCTCTTGGTGTGGTATTTATCTCAGGTTTATTTTTCCTGGTTATGTCCATTGGTGGTATCAGAGAAAAGATAGCTCACGCTATCCCTGTGGAGCTAAAGATAGCATCCACAGCTGGTATTGGTCTCTTTATCGCCTTTATCGGATTAAAGAGTATGGGGCTTATCGTAGCTAACCCTGCTACCTTTGTATCCCTTGGGGAGTTCACTCCTACAGTGGTACTTGGAGTTATCGGTATTATCATCTCAGCTCTTCTTGAGCTTAGAGGAGTAAAGGGTGGAATGCTTGTGGGGATGATTACCACTACTGTTCTTGGAATGATTATAGGGGTAGTTAATATGCCCACAAGCATCATGTCTATGCCTCCAAGTATAGCTCCCATCGCTTTCAAGCTAGACATATTAGGAGCCCTTAAGTTTTCCCTTATTGGTCCTATATTTTCATTTATGTTTGTAGATCTCTTTGATTCACTAGGAACTCTTATCGCCTGTGCCAAGGAGATGGGAATGGAAGATGAAGACGGAAACATCCTTTCTCTTGGAAGAATGATCCATACAGATGTAGCTTCTA
>Ga0209272_10002305_pt1 | contig 10819 bp, 9 predicted proteins | sample tdDd002_FD_187125 | JGI IMG/M metagenome (GOLD analysis project Ga0209272, IMG submission 187125) | Marine sediment microbial communities from the Atlantic coast under amendment with organic carbon and nitrate - tdDd00.2 (SPAdes)... | ecosystem: Environmental > Aquatic > Marine > Coastal >... | reverse complement strand
TGGCTGTGCCAATCGGATATTATTAAAGAGTTAAGTGTTAATGGCACACAACAATCTTCTATCACCTTAAATGATAATGATGATTTTAGAGATGTGTATCTGAAGAATGATAGGGTTTTTATTGCCGATTATGAACGTTCATTAATTGAAAATCAGGGATCTTCCTATGAAGTAATCAAACCCGATGGACCAATGAGATCTGATATTAGTTCAGTGCATTCTGTTGGAAATCAAACATGGGCTGTGGCTGGAAATTATGATGATTTGTATCAAAATGAGAATGTTCCTGCTGAACTATTTTTATTTGAATCCAAAAGTTGGAAAAATTTCACGAAGGAAAATACAGAAGAGTTATCTGGAAAGTTTGATTTGGTGGATATAACATCAAATCAGCGCAATGAATCTAGAATATACACGGCATCATGGGGAGATGGAATTTTCTTCTTTGAAAATCAGGAATTACAAGCCAAGTGGAATTCCGTTAATTCACCTTTAGGTTCAAAAGGGGTAATTTCAATGTCTTCTGATTCTGATGGAAATTTATGGGTTTTAGATGCAAATTCTAATGACGCAATTAAAGTGTTGAGCTATGAAGGAGAATGGAATTCTATTTTTTACAATAGTTTGAGCAATCAAATGGATATGCAAAAAATTATTGCGCTCGAAAATGGTGATAAATGGGTGTTACGAGCAGTTGGTAAATCCTTGTTTGCATTTAATGAAAATGGAACAATTGCAAATAATGATGACGATGTGAGCGCCTCATTTTCTGTACGCGATGAAAACAATTCAAGTATTACATCACAGGTGTATGATTTGGTTGAAGATAAGGATGGAAGTGTTTGGCTGGCTACTTCAAGTGGCGTTGTTGTATATGCTGATCCTGGAACAATCTTTCGAAACGGTGATTTTTATGCTTATCGTCCAATAATTACCATTGAAGGATCAACTCAATATTTACTGTCGACCGAAAAAGTGATAAGTATCACAACAAATGGAGCTAACCAAAAGTGGCTGGGAACAGAAAGCTCAGGAGCATTTCTGGTTTCAGAAAATGGGGATGAACAATTGGCACATCTCAACATCAATAACAGTCCTTTGCCATCTGATAAAATCGATGAAATTTCTGTAAATCCAGGAACTGGAGAAGTGTTTTTTGTCACCGACAAGGGAATGGTTTCCTATAGAGGAAAAGTGACTGAAGGAACCGATGATTATAGTGATTTATACGTGTATCCTAATCCGGTTCGAGAGACTTATAAGGGAGATGTAACGGTAAGTGGATTAATTACTGATTCGACTGTAAAAATTACCGATGTAAGCGGAAATTTGGTTTGGGAAGGCAAATCGGAAGGTGGACAATTTATTTGGGATGGAAAGAATTTTAATGGTTCACGGGTACATACAGGTGTGTATTTGATATTCTGTTCAAATTCTGATGGTTCTAAATCAAAAGTGATTAAATTGTTATTTATTCACTAGAAATAATCATGTTACATCAAACGAAAGGCATTGTTTTAAATAGGATACAATATGGCGAAACCAGCTTGATTGTTCATGTCTACACTGAAAAGTTTGGTAGGCAAGCCTACATGCTTAAAGGTAGCCGCTCCAAAAAATCAAAAAGCAAAAGCAATTTGTTTCGTCCTTTTTTTCTTCTTGAAATGGAAGTGTATCACAAGGAAGGGAAAAATATACAATCTTTAAAAGAGGTACGATTAACCGAAACCTTAAACAATTTAATATTTGATGTTGAGAAAAGTACAATAGCATTATTTCTTACAGAAGTTTTGTCGAAGGTACTTCGGGAAGAAGAAGCCAACCAGGAGTTGTTCGTATTTCTTTACAATTGTATTCGATATTTAGATTTGTGCGAAGAATCCATTCAAAATTTTCATTTGTATTTTTTAACCAAGCTAACTCGCTTCCTTGGTTTTTATCCGCAGTTGAATTGGTCCGAGAAGTACTCTATTTTTGATATGGATAACGGACGTTTTGTAGAAGAAGTCAATTCTCATGCACATTGCTTGAATAAAATGGATAGCGAAACGCTTTATTCTTTATTTAATACTTCAATTGATGAGCTTGAGTGCTTAAAAATCAAACACAAAGAGTCGGATTCAGTTTTAAGAGGTGTTTTGAACTTTTATGCCCTGCAAAGTCAAGGATTTTCTTCCTTAAAATCACTTTCGGTGATACGAGAATTGTTTAAGGAGGATGAAGAGTTATGAAACAGTTCGTGTAAACTTAATTGTAGAAAATGATAGTAGAGCATGTAGTTTTCGATTAAAAACTGAGTCTTTTTTTTAGGAGAATTAATTTTAAAGAAAACATTTTTTATGCTTTGCTTTGATGTTCTTTAACGAATAGATATTTTTGCATGTCTTTTGGCCCCATAGTTCAAGGGATAGAACAAGTGTTTCCTAAACACTAGATGCAGGTTCGAGTCCTGCTGGGGCTACCCAATTGAAAAGCTGATAGTAATATCAGCTTTTTTTATGAAGTTATATTTCTACTATTTTGGACAATTTGATTTTTTAAAGTGAATAAAGGTAGGGTTAGACTATAATTCTTTGGTTCTAATCAAATATGGAAACACAAATCAAAATGAATACAAAACCAATATACAGCTGTATAATTATTGACGATGAACGTTTTGCTCGTGAATTGATAGCGGATTATTTAGAGAATTATCCGGAGTTTGTAATTGTCGGGAAATATAAAAATACTTCACTTGCCAAAAAAGCATTAGAATCTGAAAATCAAATTGATCTTATTTTTTTAGATATTCAGATGCCTAATGAAACTGGTATGGATTTTTTAAAAAACAATACAATTCAACCTAAAGTAATTTTTACCACTGCCTATTCTGAATATGCTTTGGAAAGCTACGATTTAGATGTGACAGATTACCTTTTAAAGCCAATAAGTGAAGAGCGCTTTAATAAAGCCATTCAAAAACTAAAATGTACCTTAAAAACAGAAGAAAAAGCAAAAGCTTTCGAACTTTTAGAAATTGCACCTAATAATTATATTAAAATAAAATCAGGTGCAGAAGCAAATAAAATTTATTTTAACGAGCTCGTTAGGTTAGAGGCTGATGGGGAGTATGTCAAATACATTACCAAAGAAAAATCTTACCTCATCCTGGGCAGCCTAAAAAAGATATTGACAGAGCTCCCTCCATTGTTTATTCAGGTGCATCGAAGCCATATTGTTGCCTTATCTGAAATAAAAGGACGGGAGAATTACACCCTTATTTTAAATGATTTTACACAAATCCCTATCGGGAAAACTTACCGGACACAAGTATTAAAACAATTGAAATTAGAAGGTTTTTAATCTCTTACCTTTCCTCAAGTTTCCATTTACTGACTATAGATTTCCATTTACTGAATTCTATTTAAATTACTTTTTGGATTTCAAAAAATACTGGTTCTTTGACAACAAACGGAAGAGAATAGTCGTAATAATACATCAAAATAAATAGAGTAAATGGAAAGAGTAAATGTAGTTTTTGTATTCATAGTTTTGACATGCTCATTAAATTATAGTTTTGCACAAAATAGGAACAATGCTCAACAGTATGATCCAGAAAGGGTTCTTCGGCTTCTTGATAACAATAACGACCAAAAGCTTAGCAAACAAGAGGCAAGTATTGCAAAAAAATTAGCTAATAACTTTAAATATCTTGATACTAATAACGATGGTTTTCTTACCCTTGAAGAATTAAAAGGCTCTAATTCAACAGCTCGATATACCTATTTAGAAAGTGATGGGATATTTATGTACTACGAAACCGAAGAAAAAGAAAGATACCGAACTCTCTTGCCTTCAGAATTTGATATGCCAGAAAGATTGTTCGTTTATGCATTTATATGTGATTTTTATAAAATGGACAGCCAAACCCAACCATACAAAGAAACTTCTATTTTCTTATTAGGAAGGTATAAGGGTAAAGAAATATGGCATTGTATATACATGCCTGTAACCAGTAGGGAATCGATGTTGGCAGGAAAATATCGTTTAGGACTTCCAAAAATTATGGGAGATATTGATTTTCTGCGTTCTGAATCGGAATATAATGCAAATCTGACTGACGAAAACAATTGCAAACTTTCTTTAAGTATCAATACAACTAAGCATTCTTTTAGTAAGGATGATAAAAAACTATTGAAAGAATTATCTGTAATTCCAAAAATGAACATTCTTAATGGAGAAGTAATTGAAATGAGCGGAGGAAGAAATGGTAGTATTTTTAATTTGGCGCAAAAATACCCTGACAGACTTATTATAAAAGAAGGAGAAGGAACTATTAATTTCGATTCATCACCTTCACAAAACGAAGTTAGTCCTCTTGATTTAAAACCAAGCAAAATTATAGGCTCCTATTACATGCTTAATAAAATACCTTTTAGACTAGGCAAAAAGTAATTTGAACACAAAAATTAGGCAAAATGAACAATTTCAAACTGCTAATAGTAGCATTAATAGCTTTACTAACATCTTGCAGTAAAGATGATGAGATAAAACCTCTTGTAAGCGCCGATTTTGAATATGAATGGATTGTAGAAGAAAATCAAGCTATCGTAAGCTTAGTCAATTCTTCAGAGAATGCAACAGATTATGAATGGTCATTTCCAAATGCCACTCATGAAAACTCTACTGAAGAAAATCCTACAATAACTTATACTGAGAATGGAACTTATACGATTAGCTTGGTAGCATCGAATGCTACTTCCACCGACACCAAGAGTGTGGAATTAACGATTGATACATTATTTGAACATGTTCCATATCGATACTTAGAAAATGATGGAATTTTCATGTATTATGAAACTGACAATGTTGAAGTTTATCAGAGCTTGATACCTGATGAGTTTGAGATGCCAAGTCGTATGCTTGTTTTCGCATTTTTTAATGATTTTTATAAGTTAGATTATGGAGCTACTCCTTATAAAGAAAATGCCATATCCATACTTGTTGAGTATCAAGGGGAAGAGTTTTTTCATGTTGTTTATATGCCTGTAACCGATGAACACTCCATGTGGGCTGGAATATTTGGATTAGGCTTACCTAAAACTTTGGGTCAAATTAGCTTTACCAATGATAATCCTGTTTACTTTGGAGATGCAATAAATCCATTAGGAGGAAGAATGGATATGAGTATAAATACAGAAAATTTTTCAATAGAAAATGATGCAAAACAAGAGATGATTAACTTGTCCTTGCTAAGCAATATACAAATTAGGAATGGAAACATAATTCAGGTGGGAAAATCGGGTGGAAATGAAAATAGTGTAATAAACATAGCAGAGCAATTTCCAAATCTGGTAACACTAAAATTTGGCGAAGCTTCAATATCTAATAACACAGATGCAATTTCTAATATTCATCCTTTGGATTTAACCCCTTCCAAAATAATTGGTGGATATTACCTTAAAAATACAATCCCTTTTGGTTTAACTGGAGATGCATATTAATACCCATTTTATTTATTTTGTAGTGGTTTAGTATATAAATTACTACAAAGTGTTTTTGCTTAATCATGAACTTTACTCTCAATAAAAAAACAAGTATCATTATCCAAGTCATATTTTGGATATTATACTTTATACTGGCATTTAAACTATTAGAAGTTAATAACAGAAGTAATTTTAAAATCATTCTGCAAACGAGTTGTATGGTATTTACCTTTTTGGGTATCAGCTATTTTAATGCATTGATATTAATTCCAAAATTATTCGCCAGAAAAAGGTTTTTTATTTACTCTTTTATCGTACTCATTATTCTGATAATAACACCATTTGTTTTACTATGGACGATGAAAATGATACATTCCTATTCTAATTCTATTGAGAACACCATTCGCTTAGTAAATAATCCAGGTCGACTAAAGTTTATGCGTATCTTGGTTTCAACTATCATGTTTCTATTTGCAAGCACTACAATTCGTTTGATTATAGATTTTTCGAGGAAAGAAAAACAAAGGATACAAATAGAAAAAGAAAGGCTTTTGGCTGAAACCAAATTTTTGCGTTCCCAAATGAATCCACATTTTTTTCTGAATGCATTGAATAACTTGCAATCAATTGTTCGTTTATCTCCTAAACAAACAGATAAATACATCAACACATTAGCTGAAATGATGCGATATGTTACCTATGATTGTAAAAATAATTGGGTTCCAATTAGTAAGGAAATAAATTATATTCAAAATTATATCTATTCGCAAGAAATAAAAGACGATGACATTTATGTTACTTTTCAAACCGATATTGAAAATGAAGAATCACATATAGAACCAATGTTACTGATGCCTTTTGTAGAAAATGCCTTTAAACACGGTTCTTTCGATGATGATAAGCAACACCCAATATTTATTAGGATCAATCAACACAAAGAAAAAATCTATTTTAGTTGTAGTAACAAAGTCAAGCTTAATGCAAAGACAAATGCAGATCCAAGTTATAGCGGTTTAGGAATAAAGAATGTAAAAGAAAGATTAGAGGCTAGTTATTCCAATAAATACGATTTACATATTGACACCAATGATTCCATTTTTATAGTGAAACTGATATTAGGTTGAATAGTCAGATAATTAATATTGTGCGCAAAAAGTGATTTTAAAGTATTGTTTTAAAATCCAAGAGATTGTGAATAAGTAGGGGGTAGTTTAGGGTAAAATAATATATATCAAAAGTTGCAGGTTTAACTAAATCAATGTGTTGGATCGATTAAATAATATCCTGGCGAGGCTCCCTAATCGAAAAGCTGATAGTTATATCAGCTTTTTTATTTTCCTCTTCAATAGCCATACTTCCTTAAAAACTGTAAATCCTGGGTATGTTATTTCTCTGTTAATTTTTCTTTTGTAGACTAAATCTAAATAATAAAACAATAGATTTAGTGATTGAATAAAATAGAAGCAGCAATATGAAAAGAAAAATAATCTTAGGAAGTATATTGACAATTGCATCATTTGTTTTTGTTGCCTGTTCGAGTGATAACGATACGGTGGATTCGGATAAGGAATTGTATGTAGCCATTCCTGATTCAAGTTTTGAAGCAGAATTAATTGAGCAAGGGATCGATTCCGATGGTATTATGAATCAAAGAATAAAAAAAGCAGATGCGGAAAAAGTAGTGCGTTTGGATCTAAATCTTTCTGCCAACTTTGGTGATATTAGTGATTTAACTGGAATAGAGAGTTTTGTAAACTTAAAGTTTTTGTCTGCGGGTAATCATGATTTAGAGAGTGTTGATTTAAGTGCGAATACTTTATTGGATAGCATATATCTTTTGGGCAATAAAATCTCTAACATTGACTTTAGTAACAACACAAATTTAATTTTTGTTGATCTTCAATCTAATTCTTTTAGCTCAAGTAATTCAATTAGTGGGCTTGAAAATGCCTTGAATTTAAAAGATCTGGATGTATCATGGAACTACATGGAAGAATTTAGTATTCACAATGAATCATTAGAGGTTTTGCACATGAGTCATAATGATTTGAGAACTATAGATACCGATGGAGTTGTTAATCTAAGAAATGTTTTATTGACATCTAATAAACTCGAAGCAGTAGATTTCAGTTCTAATACATTAATTGAGACCTTGTTAATTTCTGATAATAAATTAGAAAACATAAATCTGGAAAGCAATGGTAAGCTCACGCATCTTTATATTTCTAGTAATTTGCTTTCCGATCTTAACTTAAGTAATAATCTCGATTTGGTAGAAATAAAAGTAGATCGAAACGAGTCATTAACTTGCATTAAAATTAATGATGGTCAGTATATATCAAGTGTTTCCATATCGGATTATCAAGAGTTAAGTAGTACTTGTGATTAATTTTACAGAAGAATATTGGAAGCTTATTGCTTGTAATAATAAGCAGGTAAAATTGTCATAACTGCAATTAAACCTTCGATGCTAAGAAGACAATTATCTTTTCACATCTTTATAAATAATACCATTTAAAATATATTTTTTAATTTCGTTGCTGCAATAGGGTAAAAATAAACGATTAATAAGCATAAAAATGGATATTAAAGCACTTAATGAAGAGTTAAGAGGTAAATCACCAAAGGAAATTATTGAATGGGCTGTTGAGTACGGAAAAAAGTCAGTGGTTACTACAAACTTTAGACCTTACGAAGCTGTAATTCTACACGCTTGTGCAGAGGTGAAAAAGGATATGGAAGTAATTTGGTGTGATTCAGGTTACAATACATCCAATACCTATCGTCATGCCGAAGAAACCATTAAGCAATTGAACTTAAATGTAAAATTGTATGTTCCTAAGCAAACTGCAGCACATCGCGATGTAGTTATGGGTATTCCTGATATTAATGATCCAAAGCATGCTGAGTTTACCGAGCAAGTGAAGCTTGAACCTTTCAGAAGAGCTATGTCGGAGCATAAGCCAGATGTTTGGTTTACAAACTTAAGAAAAGGACAAACTGCTTTCCGCGATTCTATTGATATTCTTTCACTTTCGGCTGATGGCATGCTTAAAGTAAGCCCATTTTACGATTGGAGCGACGAGCAAATGGATAAATATCTTGCTGAGAACAATTTAGGAATTGAAACAAAGTACTTCGATCCAACAAAAGTACTGGGTAATCGCGAGTGCGGATTACACGGTTAATCAAATTAACTAGACTTATTTATGAGTCTATTGAAAATAAAATTTAAAAAGAACGCTTTTGTCCGTGGGTGGATAAAAGCGTTTTTTCTAGTTATGAAACCATTTGCAAGCTTATAAAACCGATAACGGAGGCATAAAACCATCTGTGGATATGAATTTGAGCTCACAGAATCCAATTGAACGATCAAATCATCGATTTTACCAATCAACATGTTAATTCTACCTTAAAAGTTGTCGATTCTGAGCTTGTAGCATCAATTTTACCACTTGCATTGCCGATTTTGCCATTCGCAAAATACATTTTGAGCTCCATTTATCAATTCTACCATTAAATCCAACTAATTTAAGCTTGACTTTGGCTAGTAAACTCATACAAACCTTCCTTTTTGAACTCCTCCAATTTTTTATCAAAAATTGTAGAGAAATTATTCAATTCATCTATGTGTTTTTCGGCAAAGGAAAAACGGAAAGGGGAGTGGCGTTCGCATTGCTGGATAAATTCAGGACTATAATCTTTAGGATTTGTTACAACCGATGATCCAAATAGTAATCCAAAACTTCGTTTAATTAAGCCTTGAAAAGAAATTTCTTTAGGATATATTTTTTGAATGGTATTGTGTACCTCTTTACCCAAATGATAGGTTTTGCAAAGCATTCTGTCCAGATACTGAGAATGAAGATTCCTGGAGAAACAAGTAAATACACCTTCGTATAAATCGTCTCTTGCATCCTGTAAATCATCTAAAATCTGCAGATAAGCACCATATTCGTACAGAAACTGCAGCTGATTGATATTCAATTCTCCGGTAATTAAATAGCCATCGGCAATAACCGAAGTGGCACCTTTCGTAACAGCAATTTTGAAGCATTCCAAATCGCTTAGAACCTGTTTTGAATTGGTTAAGGCAATGCTTTTTGTTTGTGCATTGTGAATGTCGAGCAGGCTTTCGTAAACTTTTGGATATTGTGATCTGTCAAAATCACTCTCAATCATGGCAACTAAATCGTAAATTTTTAATTCACTTTCGCTTTCTGCAGTAATACTTTCACCTGCAAGTCGAAGTGCAAATCGTTTCGAAAACTCTATTTTTTCATCATGTGATATTCTGGAAGAATCAATAAAATTATCGGTATACGGATATAGTAAACTATAAGCCAAAGTAGCCTGTGTGGTTTGTACAGGATAGCCAAATAAGGATTGTAAGCCGAATACTATCCACTGATTTCTTAATGCCTGAAACAGTTCCTCACTTTCCAATTCCGGATCAAACCGAAGCGCTTTTTGAATAAAATCTTTAGTTGCATCAATCATGTCATCAGAGAAGATCAATTGGAGTTGATCCTTGCTGTACGACAATTCATCTTTAAAGAACGATTTACATTTGCTAAGTAGCACAGGATTTTCTTTAGTTTCTGCTTCGCTATAGGAACGAACATAGTTAAGGAATCGATCACACTTCATTTCCCAAATAAATTTTTCGATACTTGAAAATCTCTTTTTATTGCTTGGAAAATCTTCGGAGCAGTTCAACCATTTGTTGGTAAACTGATTTAGGAATTTGTTGTATGTTTTTGTGTGGTCTATCATTTTGGGTCTTTTTATTTGTTGATACAAATTGAGAAAAATACACGAGCTTGAAAATTTAAATCGTTCAATGAAGCTTATCACTTGTTAAAATTGATTTTTGCATTGATGTTGTTTGCAGAACACTTGTTAAATCATTGAAAGTGATGGTCAAAATATTTACTTTAGCAACTTGTGTACCGATCACTGGTGTTTTAGAGATCTTGTGATCGGATTATTTAAATCAAAAATCCAGAAGAATGAAATTTACTATACTTGAACCAATTGGAATGACTGCTTGTAAATATGGTCAATTCAAAAAGGAACTTGAGGAACTTGGACATGAATTGGTGTTTTTTGGCGATAGAAATGAAAATGAAGAAGAGCTAATTAAACGAGCAGAAGGAGCCGATGCAATTGTTGTTAGCAATATTCCTATAACCAAAAACTTTATCGATGCCTGTCCTAATCTTTCGATGATTTCAGTTGCCTTTACCGGGGTAGATCATATCGATATGAAAGCTTGTAACGAGCGCAATATTTTAGTATCGAATGCTGCTGGTTTTTCAAATGAATCAGTTGCTGAACTTGCCATTGGCATG
>Ga0209272_10002303_pt1 | contig 10821 bp, 9 predicted proteins | sample tdDd002_FD_187125 | JGI IMG/M metagenome (GOLD analysis project Ga0209272, IMG submission 187125) | Marine sediment microbial communities from the Atlantic coast under amendment with organic carbon and nitrate - tdDd00.2 (SPAdes)... | ecosystem: Environmental > Aquatic > Marine > Coastal >... | reverse complement strand
GAGAATTCGTCAGATTGAAGCAAAAGCTTTAAGAAAACTAAAGCATCCTAGTCGAAGCAAAAAATTAAAGGATTTCTTAGAATAATCATGACGGCAGACTTTGGTCTGTCGTTCTTTGTAAGGAGAACATATGAAATTAACAAATAGATTACAAGCAATTGCTGATTTAATAGAAAAAGATGTAATGGTAGGCGATATCGGATCAGACCATGGATATTTGATTACGTATTTAGTTGAAAAGGGCATTATAAAAAAAGGTATTGCTTCTGATATCAATGAAGGCCCGGTAAAAAACTGTATTAGTACCATTAAATCTTATGAGTTTGAAGAAGATGTACAAGTGAGATTGGGTGGCGGTTTAATGCCTTATCAAGCAAATGAAATTCATACTGCGGTAATCGCTGGTATGGGTGGTGAATTGATTAGGAATATTATTATTGAAAGTAAAGCTGTCGCAGCGACTGTTAAGACGTTTATTTTACAACCCATGACAGGACAAGACGTTTTAAGACAGTGGTTACTGAATAATGGCTTTAAAATTGATAAAGAAGTTATTGCCAATGAACAAGACCGATATTATGAAATTCTGATGGTATCTCATGGTCAACAAGAAAACCAGTTGGAATCATTTATGAGTCATATGACAATCGGTGAACCTTTAACTTATGAGATTGGTTTGAAAATGGTCTGTGATGAAAACTATAAAGGTTTTATTGAAAAGAAAATCCAAAAGTATGAAATGATCAAAGAACAAATTGAAAAGCATGGAAAAGGTAAGAATGAGAAACTCATTCAGACAGAAACTTTTTTAACAAAGTTATATGAGGTGAGAACATGCATACAAACATTAGAAAAGTAATGAAAGTTATGGAGTCAATTGCTCCTAATCATTTAGCTGAATCATGGGATAATGTAGGTCTTATGGTTGGAGATGATTTAAAGATGGTCGAAAACATTCTTCTAGCTCTTGAAGTGACTGAGGAAGTCATTGATGAAGCCATTGAAAAGAATGTGGATTTGATTATTACACATCATCCTTTGATATTTAAGCCACTTAAAAAAGTGACTACACATGATCCAATCGCTAAGATGGTCATCAGGTTGATTGAAAATCGTATTAATTTATTTGTAGCACACACAAACTTAGACATTTCAGATGTTGGAACATGTCATTATTTATCGGAGCTAGTTGGACTTAACAGAGTCAGTTATTTAAATAAAACAGAATTTGAAAACCTGTTTAAGATCAATGTAAAAGTACCTGAAGATCATGTTGAAAAAGTAAAACAAAGAATGTTTGCTTTGGGTGCTGGTCAAATAGGAGACTATGATTCTTGTTCTTTTGATGTAATTGGAAAAGGTCAATTCAAACCGAACGAGCAGGCAACACCGTTTATTGGTAAAGCCAATGAACTTGAAATAGTAAACGAAGTAAATGTTGAGATGGTTGTTAAAAAACAAGCATTACATTCAGTCGTAGAAGGTATGTTAAAAGCACATCCATACGAAGAACCTGCTTACGATATCATCAAACTTGAAAATAAAATAAATGAACAAGGTGTTGGCGTCTATGGGTTTTTAACTCAGCCAACAACTTTAAAAGAATTGGGTCATCAGTTGAAAACACTTTTGAAGTCTGATAGCGTAAAATTAGTTGGTGATGCAGATAAAAAAGTATCGAAAGTTGCCATCGTGACTGGTGCTGGTTCAGATTATTTTAGAGATGCAAAAAGAAAAGCAGATGTTTTGATTACAGGTGATGTGAAATACCATGAAGCACACTTAGCAAAACAATTAAAACTGTCAGTAATAGACGCAGGGCACTATGAAACTGAAACTATTTACATGACACGATTAAAAGAACTTTTAGATCAGAATTTCGAAGAAAAGTCATATGATTTAAAAGTAATGATATCTGAAACGAATATTAACCCATTTCAGTTGATTTAAAGCATAAAATAAGGTATGATAGAATTCGAGTTAATCAGATGATCGCATGGAAACATGAGGAAAGTCCGGGCTCCATAGAGCAGGGTGCTGGCTAACTACCAGTGAAGGCGACTTTAAGGAAAGTGCAACAGAAATAGACCGCCTACTTTATTGTAGGTAAGGATGGAACGGCGAGGTAAGAGCTCACCAGCATATAGGCGACTATATGGCTATGTAAACCCCACCTGGTGCAAGACCAAGAATAGGAATTGAAGGGAAGCTGCTCGTTTCCCGTCCGGTATGGTAGGTCGCTCGAGCTTATTCGGTAACGATAAGCCTAGACAGATGATCATTCAACGACAAAACCCGGCTTATAGATTAACTCAACCATTGAAAACACTAGCGGTCACAGCTGGTGTTTTTATTTTGTCGCCATTTTGTCGCCATTGATAATAGTTGAGAGTTTATCGACGCAGATTAGCAGATTTTTTTAAATGGTATAGTAATCATTTGACGTCGATGCAGTGAATATACCAATAAAGTGATCTGATCTAGTAATGATGGATTTAATTTGAGATCAATAGTAATCTAATAAGTTTAGAAAAAGTACATATAATTCATAATACTAATTTAATTTGAAATAATTTCAAAAATAAGTGTAATATTTCTCGCTCTCATTAGTTATATATATGAGAGGAGGTAAACAAGATAAAATGAATAAAGTTTAATATAGAACTTGATGTTGATTTTCTTGATCAACAATCATCAGATTGTAGTTCTGTGTTAAAAATATTTACCACAAGTGAAATCTATATTACTTGTTTAGAAAGACGACACTTATAAACCTTATACAATTATTATGTTTATTTATAAGGAAATACTTAGGTTAGGAACTTAAGTATATTTGAGATTAATGGAGTTTAAAATGAAAAGAATTGTTAGTATTGTTTTAGTAATTACAATGTTATTGAATTTAAATCTTATGGCTTTTGCAGATGGTCAAAATGAAGTTGATGTGGATGAAGTCGTATGTTATCTTGGTGATGTACCTATTACTTGTGCTGATGTCGATGCATCAGGAAGAATAATCAATCAGGAGAAGGTTGACCAATATTTGAGTAGTACTAAACAAGTGATTTCTATGAGTCTAAAAAATATAATGTTAAGATCAGTAAATCCTGAGGATCCTAATATTATAAAAGTCAGTAAAGGTACAAATGCAATTATTCAAAAAAATACTGCTGCGCCAAGATTTACTCAAACAGCTGTTGAAATGTATTTAAATCCTGTAAAAGGTAGAGAGTTTGGCCGTACACTTAGATCGGCAAGCTGGGACCAAGGTGGAGCAGCTTTACTAATGGCGCTGTTCAGTACTGCTGCTAAAGGTCCGTTATACGCTATCCATGAGTTTGTAAATTCAGTATATTCTTCTGAGATTGCGAATAGAGTAGATAATCTTGCTGATTATGATAAGTATGTAAAAGCAGTAGTTATTAAAACAAGTGTACATCCGACACTAACATATTATGTAATAAGCGAATGGGATGGTGAATGGGTTGATTTGTATACAAACCCTAGTGAGTATGTTGTTTCAAAGTCATACTTTAGATAAGATATGGAGCATATAGATGCATATTAGTATTTATTATTTAGTGATAGGAGTATTTTGTTTGGTTATAGGAAGATTTTTTAATCATAAGGAGTCTCTATTATTTTTAACAAAGTATAGTGAATTTGACATATTAATTAAACATAAAATTGTAAGAATCAGATATTATGTACTAGGAAATTTGTTAATTGTGGGATCAGTTGTTGTTTATTTTTATTTTAAAATGACATTCCTATTTTTAGTGATGGTTATGATACTGCCAGATTTAATCATAAAAGTATATCTAAAGAAAATTAATGAAGCTATAAAATAGTTTTAGCTGTAATTTAGTACCAACAACAAAGTAGATTCATTAGGGTGGATCTACTTTCTAATTAGTTTTCAGAAATTTCTTTTCGTGATAGCAATAATATAATTAGTGATTTAGTATCAAAAATAAATTCAGAAATTTACCTTTGGTGCCCGAACACTATAATATCGGGTATCTTTTTATGTTTCATCATTGACAACAGATTAGAGACAAATACATTTGTTGGAGGTGTATGAAAAAAATCTTGAAGTGTACTCGACACAGATTATCTAATAGGAAGATTATTTTGCTGGCAGGTTTAAAGAAATATTATTATACAGAACTTAATCAATTCATGCAAAGTCATTCCTGCTTATGGTAATATATATAAGACGGAAAAAAGATTCATCGTTAATTTGATGATATAAATATGAAGCAAGTTAACGAGGGATTCAATTTGTTTTAAGATTGGAGAGTTATAAATGAAGACATTAATTATTAATGGTTCACCTAGAAAGAATGGTGATACCACAAGTTTGATAGAGGTATTTGTAAACCATTTGGATGGTGAATATAAAATTATTGATACGTATTATTGTAATATTGGACCTTGCATTGACTGTAGGTATTGTTGGAAAAACGAAGGGTGTAGTTCAAAAGATGGTTGGACTGAACTTCATAAGTATATTTTAGAGTGTGATAATGTTGTAATTGCTTCTCCAATTTACTTTTCTGAACTAACAGGAGAGTTATTGAGTAAAATGAGTAAGCTACAGGCTTACTGGGCAGCTAGATTTTACCGAAAGGAAGAGATTATAAAAAAGAAAAAGAAAGGTGGCATTATTTTAGTTGGCGGTAATGATGGATCAAATGAAATTCCGACTGAGACAGCAAAATGCCTTTTAGATCATATGAATGCAAATGATATATTTGATGTAGTATGTAGTCATAATACTGATGTTGTTGCTGCTATAGATGATGAAGAAGCAGTTGGGGGAGCTAAGAAATTAGCTAATTTCTTTAACGAAGTAACAGCTTGATAAGTTTGGATAATAATTAATAACTCGAAACTCATATACAAAGAGTAGAGAAGTATTAATACTAATAATAGGAGATGCTGAATTAAATCAGCGTCTTTTTATGTGTTTTGAAGGAGCTTAACAGTAAAAAAACGAGATTTTTTTATTTCTCTTAATTTAGAATACTTTGATTGACTTGACATATTTTGTAGATTGAAATAAACTTGTATTAGCATATAAGACGTTGGTCTAATATACACTTTTAACAATATTATGGAAATGTCTATAGATTCCAGATGTATTTATGAAATGATTTAATCAATTAAAGAGGAGATATTATATGATAGATAAAGTTTTAGTAAGTATAAGAGAAGCGACTAATGAAGATAGGGTTAATGTATTTGAGTGGTTTACCAATAAAGATATTGCTGATGCTATGTTTATGGGAGAGTTGTATCCTGATAATCCGTTGCCTACAAAAGAAGAATTCTTTGAAGATTATTCAGCATATTTTTTTGATGGATCAGCTTTAGAAAAAGGGAGACTTTACATAATACAGTACAAGAATGAGTCTATCGGGGCTATCAGTTACTCGGCGGATCATCTAAAAGGAAAAAGGGCTGAACTGGATATATGGTTAAGTGGAAAAGAAGTCTGTGGTAAAGGCTATGGTAGTGAAGCCATCAGACTTTTATGTGAAGAACTAACTCAAAATCTTAACATTGAAGAGTTCATTATTCGTCCATCAAAGATGAATAAGAATGCGATCCGTGCTTATAAAAAAGCAGGATTTAAACCTTTGAAAGATGATTTAACTATATTTATTGATAGAACATTTCATGAGGGTTTCGGAGAAGGCGACTATGGACCTAGTAATGATGTAATCTTGATAAAACTGAATAAAACTTTAGATTAAAAGGGGATATAATTGATTAAGTTAAAAAGAGACGAATATGATATTGTACGACCACTAGTCAAACAATTAAAGGACTTAAAATCATTTCCTTACTCCGTAATAGAACATAGAAGCCCTGGTGGTATATATGTAGATAATAAAACTAATGTGAAGAATGTTTTTATCTGTAGCAAATGGGAGATTGGAACTCTTATATGCGATGAAGAAAACATAGAGTTCAATCATGCCGTTCTAGATTATATTGTTGGTTCATATAACTTTGAAGCTAAAGAGAAGGGTATGGCATCAATATCATTAGATTGTCATCCTCAGAAGTATTGGGAGACTGTTATTAGTAAACATATTCCTAATATAAAAGTTGATTACTCCAATTGTAATGTTTATACTTATCCAAAGGAGACCTCTACAATTATTGAAGACAAAACCGGTCTGCCAGATGGCTTCAAGTTAGAACGAATGTTAGAATATCACTATGTAAAAGTAAAAAAAGATTGGGGTATCACAGATCAATTTAGTATGCAGGGATTTGGATACTTAATACTAAATGGTGAAAATATCGTCAGTGCATGTTATTCTGATTATGTAGGAGATAATCATTTTGAAATGGCTGTCTTTACCGCAAAGGCATATAGAGGGAAGGGCTATGGGAAAATTGTATCCAGAGCTTTTCTAAATGAATGCAGAACCTTTGGTTATGAATCCAGTTGGATCTGTTCGACGAGAAATGAAGCTTCCAATCAATTGGCTTTAAGTCTTGGATTTAACTACAAAGGCAACTGTGACTTATTAAGTTTGAAAAAAGAAATATAACAAGTTCGAGGTGACTATGAAAGTAAATGTTAAACATAAACTAACCATAAACTCCAGTATGGTACATGAAGTATTAAGCGTTATAATAGGTCTGCTACAACCGGAATCATATAATCATATCTTAGATCTCAATGCGATTATTAAATCAACTGATAAGGATTTAGAAGCATTAAAGATTATGAATGACATTAATCTTCGACCTTTAAAAATAATGGAGTTTGCTTTAGTAATAGATGTCAGAGATGATATCAACAGTTTCTTTGATTGCATTGATCAGTTAGATCACTTGTCAAAAATACAGGCATTTTTAGGGTTTGAATATGAGTTAGAAGAAATAGAAATAGCGATGAAAAATAAGGCTAAATTTAAAAGGCTTTTAAAGTCATGTGAGATAACGGATGATGAAAAAGCTGTCGAAGTTTTTAATAATATAGACAATATTCTAAACAGTTATAGAAGTTTGGCGTTAAAGATAAAAAGCTCTGAGGCGTTTAATTCTATATTTGATGAGAAGATAGTAAATGATTATGAGACTACTATGTTATCGATACAACAGGAAATGACCAAAAGGCACCCGTTATCATATGCTCAAGAAGTAATGGGCAAGAACTTTTGGACCATTTCAGATTATGATGAGTATGAGTTTATTCCAGTATATTTCAGTAGTGGCTTTCCAAAACGATTTGCCAATACAGTAAAACATATACAACTTAAACCTTTATATCTGAAAGTTGTAAGTGATGACGAAATTCAAAAACAACTGATAGAAACATTAAAAATACTAAGTGATTCAAACCGACTTAAAATACTAAATATGACTTATCGAAATCCGATGTACGGTAAGGACATTGCAGATGAGTTAGGTGTTACAACAGCAACCATTTCTCATCATTTAGAGGTCATGCGAAAAAAAGGATTACTTCATATGGAAAAAGATAGACATATCAAATACTTCAGTACAAATAACATTGAAGTGGTAAAGTTTCTAGAACAGCTAAAGGACTATATTTTATAGTTCTTTTTTCTTTTAAAAACTCATACTAAGTTTCATAATATAATTCTAAATACGTTAAACCGCTAGTTATTGTGTTTTTCATGCAAAAGGGTTTTTATGATGTTGTATTTGGGTATCATAATGAAAAGGAGTTATGTATGAAATTAGAACACAAATTTTGGGAAACGGTAATAGATGAATTAAATATGATGGTGGTTGTTATATCTAGAGACAACACCCTTATTTCCGCGAATAAGAGAATGCTTGAATTTGCAAAAGTTGAATTAGATGATATACAAGATATGGCTTTATGGGATCTACCATGGTGGCAACATGATCCTGATTTACAAAATAAACTGTTATTTGCCATTAACGATTCTTATTTAGGATTATCTTCTCGTTTTAATGCAACCCATAAAGATTATTTAGGTGAAGAACATGAAATCGACTTCATCGTTAAACCTGTCATGAAAGATGGTGATCCTGAATATTTCATTGCAATGGGTTACAACATTTCAGATTTGGTTAGTGCAAGAAAAGAGTTAACTAGAAGAGATCGCCGTATCAAAGCGTTCTTCAACTATTCAAGTGAAGGTTATTTTTTCTTTTCATTACCAGATAAAATAAAACGAGACTTGGTTACGGATGAAATTATCAATGAAATAATTCACCATTTAAAAATTGAATCATTTAATGATAGGCTTATTGAGATAATTGGACAGAATATAGAAACGGTAGACATGATGCTTAAATCCATCGGTTTATCAGAGGATTTCCATTCTGTTATAAAACAAATGATTTCAGATGGATTTGTCACTTTAGAAAAAACTATTGTTGTTAATGAAGAGACCAAACATATTCAGTTGGTTTTGGTTAGTATCTATGATGAAGAGAATCACTTTGAAGGGAATTTTGGTATAGTCAGAGATATCACGGAACAAATGAAACAAATAGAAACCATCACGTTCTTTGCCAATAAAGATTATTTAACAGGTATCAATAATCGAAGAAATTTCTTCAATGAAGGTAATGCATTATTTAATAAGAATCACCGGGAAAAGAAACCTTTAACACTTGTTATGTTTGATATAGATCATTTTAAGAAAGTAAATGATACCTATGGTCATGATGCAGGCGATGTGGTTATTAGAGAAATAGCAGAACTGGTGTTAGAAGAAATCAGTGATGCCAGCATCTTGGGGCGATACGGTGGTGAAGAGTATATCGTACTCATCCCAGATCATGTAGAAGAAGTTTATACCCTTTTTGAAAAGATAAGAGAAAAAATAGATCAGAATGTTTTTAAATGTGAAGACAAAAAGGTTCATGTAACTGTGAGTACTGGTTTGTATGCAATTGATAGTGAAAAGGATACTTTGGAATCCAGTATCACTAAGTCCGATGTTGCACTTTATGAATCAAAAGAAAATGGTAGAAATCAAACCACCACCTTTATAGAATCCGTTCATGGTATGAGTTCATTAGATGAATTAACCGGATTGTTTACAGAAGAAAGTATGTGTTACAAATTAGAAAAAACACTTTATGATGTGAAGAAAAATGAGGATACTTTATGGGTGATATACTTTAAATTGGAAGTCATGAAAGAAGACCGCTTGTTAACTGAAACACGCCAGTTGATGACCATAGCCATGTGCCTTAAAAAGAGTATCAGAAACTCTGATTATGTTGGTAGGATAGGCAAACAAGGTTTTTTAGTGGTCCTTCGAGGTGTTAATATGAAAAAAGCAGATGATATTCACCTGAGAATGGTTGATAACTTTGAAATTGGATTTAGTGGCATGATCAACAATGTGATACATATCAAGTCAAGTAGTTACAATGCTTCTCTTGCACCTGATACAGATATTATATTGATGTCTATTAAAAAACTGTTGAAACCATTATATTGATGAAAAATATGCAGTAAAAACAAATGTATAAAAAATCGTTGACTTGTATTATTATTTAAGATATACTTCAAACAATAAAACTTTGATTGAGAGTAGTAAGATGGTTAAGTTGCTAAAGAGAGCTGGTGATGGTGTGAATCCGGTGTAATGAGATAATCTGAATGGACTCATGAGTGGGCGCTGAAATTATAGTATGCAACCCGGGTTCTCCCGTTATAGAGATATGTTATCGGCAAATAGCCCGTAGCAGAATGAGATAAAGGATATTCCTTTAATTGAGGTGGCACCGCGATAATATCGCCCTCTATACGATTGTATAGAGGGCTTTTTGTATTTTAAAATAGGGGATTATGGAGGTATATATGAAAAATACATGAACTTGTAACGTGATACTACAATATAAACCAATACTAAACTATGATTAAGGAGACTTATTATGAATACAACAATTAGAAACGAAAATGGTAACTTTGGAGAATATGGTGGTGCTTATGTACCAGAGCCTTTAAAAGGACCTTTAAAAGAATTGGAAGATGCATTTTTTTATAATATACAGGATGAATCATTCCAAAAGGAATTGAGATATTATCAGAGAGAATATATAGGCCGATCAAATCCATTGTACTTTGCAGAAAATCTAACAAGTAAATGTGGTGGTGCTAAAATCTATCTCAAACGAGAGGATTTAAATCATACAGGTGCTCATAAAATAAACAATACAATTGGACAGGTTCTTTTAGCAAAAAGAATGGGGAAAAAAAGAATCATTGCAGAGACTGGAGCAGGACAACATGGTGTAGCAACTGCGACAGTATGTGCTTTATTCAATATGGACTGTACCATCTATATGGGTGAAGTCGATATGGAAAGACAAGCTTTAAATGTCTTTAAAATGGAATTGTTGGGTGCTAAAGTCGTACCAGCTACAACTGGTCAGAAGACTCTGAAAGAAGCAGTTGATGAAGCCTTAAATGATTATGTAGTAAATTGTGATCATACTTATTACCTATTGGGATCTGTTGTTGGACCACATCCATTTCCGGTTATGGTTAGAGAATTTCAAAGTGTAATTGGAAAAGAAGTTAAAGAACAGCTGATGGAAAAAGAAAATAGATTACCAGATTATCTAGTAGCTTGTGTGGGTGGTGGCAGTAATGCAATGGGATTATTCAATGCTTTTTATGAAGATAAAACGGTAGAGATGATTGGTGTTGAGCCATCTGGTACGGGTACAGAGATCGGGGAACATGCAGCGACTATGACTTATGGTACACCAGGTGTTATTCATGGTTTTAAATGTTATAACCTACAAGATGAAAACGGAACACCGCATCCTGTACAT
>Ga0209272_10002298_pt1 | contig 10834 bp, 10 predicted proteins | sample tdDd002_FD_187125 | JGI IMG/M metagenome (GOLD analysis project Ga0209272, IMG submission 187125) | Marine sediment microbial communities from the Atlantic coast under amendment with organic carbon and nitrate - tdDd00.2 (SPAdes)... | ecosystem: Environmental > Aquatic > Marine > Coastal >... | reverse complement strand
AGATATTGTAAGAGGACGAAACGTCACAAGTACTCCTGGCATTAAACACGATCTTATACATGCAGGTGCAAAATGGTTTGACGAACCCGTTGTTGTTGACGAGCATATTGTTTCTAGCCGCAGACCACCTGATTTACCAGACTATATGAAAGCCTATATTAAAGTTCTGTTTAAAGAATAGCATAGCTATTTTTCTAATTGTTTTCTAATCACATTGGGAACGAAAAAAGACTGAAGAACATTTTTTGTTCTTCAGTCTTTTTTTATTAACTTTGGCTAATTTAGATCTTCATACTCACTAACCTCTGGACGTTCACTCAAATTCTTTTCAACTTCAATAAAGAATGTTGTGCCCTCTCCAAATTGACTTTCACACGTTATAGAACCATCCAGCGTTGTACTGATCAAATTATAGACAATGTTAAGTCCAATGCCACTCCCACCCGCGTGTTTCTTCGTCGTGAAGTAGGGATTGAATATCTTATCCAAATATTTTCCTTCAATACCAATGCCATTATCCGAGTACTTTATACGAAGGTTAGACTCATCAGCACTCATTTCAATTCGAATCACACCTTTTTCACGTCCGGTAAATCCGTGAACCACGCTGTTTGAAATAAGGTTTGAAAGCACCTGAAAGTATACTCCAGGATAACTCACGATTTCAAGGTTCTCAGGCGCACCAATTTCAACACTATGTTGTCCAGACTTGAGAAGCGGACTCAAACTTAACGAAATTTCTTTAATATACGCCACTAAATCAAACGTTCTAAATTCATCTATACTCTGATCGATTGAAAGTCTTTTAAAACTTTGAATTTGCTCAGCTGAAAGCCTTAGGTTATTTTCAATTATACTTGTGCTTTCGCTTATATCTTCAAGACAGTTCTCTATCATAGAACGCTTTAATTTACCTTCTTCAAAATTTGACCTAATCATTTTGATCTTTTCTTGTACAAATGAATTGGCTGTAATTGCGACTCCAACAGGGGTATTAATATCATGTGCAAACCCTGGAACAAGCTCACCTACGATTGCCATTTTTTCTTTCTGAATGAGTTTATCCTGCATAATTCCAAGGTCTTCAATTTTGCTTTCCAGCTCACTTGTTCTTTTTGAGACCATTATTTCGAGATTTTCATTAACCTTAGCCAGTTCAGACTGTACATCGGCTCTGGCTTTTACCATTTCATTGACACGAATACCAAGTTCCTCAAATTCTTCATAACCCACCTGATCAAGATTAATCGTCTTATCTTCCTCAGAGGCTTCTCTAAAAAAGTCTGTAAACACAAGTAAGTTATGTTTAATCCGCCTTGTCATTTGGGTTGTGATCGAATAAATAATACCCAACACCAACAGAGTTAGAATGGATATGTTTATCATTGTGGATCTGAACTTTGATACCATTTGACTCTGTCTGTCAGCTATAATCAGTTCAACATCATCCAGATACACGCCCGACCCAATCATCCACTCCCAGTCTTCTATGCCTTTTATAAAAGAAACTTTAGGAGCTGCTGCTTCTTCAGCTAATTTATTCCAAACATAATAAATATACTCGCCATCAGGATTCTTAACAGCTTCCCGTTCTGCCTGAATCACTTTATAGCCATTTGGATCTTCTAATTCCCAAATGTTTTTATACTCTGTAACAACTTGACCATCTAAAACCAGCGCAATACCATCGTAAGTGTTCGCAAAAATATAACCTTGTTTTCCAAAGCGGATGGATTCCATACGCATTAATATTTCTTGCTTTGCGTTCCTCTCACTATCTTTTAAGTAGGCACCCGTTCCAATAATCCAGTCATAAGGCTCAAAGTACTTTACATAGGTCCTTTTTAAATAATTTTCACCATAATAATCATTAGGCTTAGGCCAGTACCCTTCAACCATACCTGCTCCCTGTGCTAAGGCCAAATGAATTTCCTCCTGCACGGTATAGTTACCTTGTGAATCTTGTAAATCCCAGTAGTTCAGGCCCTCCATTTCAAGATCATATGCAAAGAGTACATTATTCCCTTTAGAGTCTTCAATGAAATAGTAGTGATCTTCTGAACCAAAACGAACATTACGAAGCCCATTCTTAATAAGTTCTTTCAATGTTTCTTCAGGCATTTCGTTTTTATAGGTTTTATACATATAATCTATGGATTGCCATGCCGCTTCCACACGACTTATAAGATTTCTCTCCATGTCTCGTTCACTTGAGCTTTTAACAAACTCCACATAATCGATAAACTCAAGCACTCGGTCTTTAATCATTGCTTTTTGTTCTTCAATATATCTTTCCCTAATCTGAACAACATCTTGCTTATACTGAATGAATTCAAGGAGCATTATCAAAGACGCCATTAGAACACTCAAAATACAGATGGATATTACAATATTATTTTTAATTGTTCGAATAAGATTATTATGACTCATCTGTACACCTACTTTATTCTGAGTCTATTGAAGTCTTCCAGTCCTAAGCAACCCAATTGCACTTGATGTGGTGCCAAGAGGTCGTATAGCGGATTCCATACGCATAAACGCTTCATGCACGTTCGCAGCCTTCGTAAGCATTTGATCTTCACCAAGGTTTGACAATCTCAGCAAATTCCAGAGGTGAATTCCATTTCCACTTGGCATAGCTTGATCATTCAGTTGCAACGGCCTTAAAACCAAGGTTTCATGACGATCCCCAGTCATAGCATAACCGCCACCAGGCAGTAGAAATGTTCTTTCGCAGTACCTTGCCATGGACTTAGCTTGAAGTGTAAACACTGGCATTTTTGTTGCTTTAAACAATTCTATAAGTCCCCAAATCACAAAAGCATAATCTTCAAAATAGGCTGGTCCTAGATTTCTATCTCCTATAAAACCATGCAGCAGTTGATCAGGGGCGTCGTTTCCACCAATTCGATTGAGTATATTCATAGCCTGCTTAATATAACTATCATCTTTCAATATAGCACCAGACCTAGCTAACGCTGCTACCGCAAGGCCATTCCAACCCGTTAGAACCTTCTTGTCAATATGAGGTCGTTCCCTTTGCAGGCGATGCTCATACAAATCTTTTCTAACATTCATCCATAAATTTTCATCCATTTTTCCTGAACATTCTATACGGTTTGGTATCCACTTTCCTTTAAAATCCTCTTCAGAGCCAATACCTATCATTCCAGATATAGCCCCCGAAAGTCCAGAACCTACAACCTCTTCTACCTCTTCTGGTGTCCATAAATAGTATGCACCTTCACGACCACCAGTATCTGCATCTTGAGCCGCATAAAATCCACCTTCGTCTGATAACATTTCATTGTCCAAAAACTCAATGATTTCATGTGCGGTTTCAGCATAACCAATTCGACCCGTTAAGCGGTAAGCCTCTGTATATGTGAATATTAGAAGTGCATTGTCATACAACATTTTCTCAAAATGAGGCACGATCCATTTATCATCTGTGGCATAACGCATGAATCCAAATCCGATTTGATCATAAATTCCACCCTGACGCATCATCATTAAAGTGTTTTCTGCAGCATTTCTTATCCGTGGAACATCAAAAGCTTCACTGGCATAAAGTGCAGCCATAATAAAATGTGGCATCGGAAATTTAGGCGCATGTGAAAATCCGCCATAATCTGAATCATAGTTTTCCATCAGCGCTTCTAAAATACTGTCAAATACACCGCTTCTTGAAATTACCGGCCCACGGTCTGCACCTTGAAGTCGAGATGCACCTGCATGAATTTCACTGCAAAAAGCATTAATTCTCTCATTTTCATCGGTATACAAACTCATGGCCTCATTTAACACATGAATAATCCCTTTCAGTCCACCTTTATCAGCTCTTGGGAGGTATGTTGCCGCAAAAAATGGAATACCATCCGGCCTTAAAATGAGATTGAGTGGCCAACCACCAGTGCCGGTCATCTCCTGAGAATAGGTCATATACACATGATTGATATCGGGACGTTCTTCCTTGTCCACTTTAATCGAAATATAATTTTTGTTGAGAACCTCAGCCACGACCTCATCTTCAAAAGACTCATGAGCCATAGCATGGCACCAATGGCATGTGCTGTATCCAATGCTTAAAAATATGGGTTTATTCTCTTTTTTTGCACGACTCAGCGCCTCATCCCCCCAAGGATACCAATCCACAGGATTATGGGCGTGCTGAAGTAAATACGGACTCGCTTCGTTAACCAATCTATTTTGAAATTCTGATGTCTGCATATAATCACATCCTTTTAACCTTCGTACTCAAAAGATACCCTTAAATCGATATCATTAATAATAAATCCGATCATTTCCTAGAGTGGTTCCTAGAAACTACCAGAGATCCATGAAATCAATCTTCTTATTGACAGCGGTGTATTTGATGATATTCTTCTATTAACAGAACTAACATTAATTAGTGAAGGATGTGACAGTTCATGATAGCTATCCAAATTGCCAGCAACGTGGAATGGAATGCCGTTTGCGAAATTTTCGGTATCAAGAGCACCCACGGAACACCTTATGGGCCATATTTTGATGTTGATATTGCAGGGAAAAAATGTAGACTGTACTTTTCAGGCTATTCAAAAACAAAAGCGGCCGGTGCCGCTCAGTATGCTATAAGTACATGGTCTCCCGAAACTATTTTTGTATGTGGGACCTGTGGTGGTGTCAGCGAACATCTGCACCCTGAAGATATTCTCATTGCAAGTGAAACAGTCTTCTATGACTGTATTGATCGGTTTACTATTTCAGACGCTCCATTTTTCCCTTATTTAGACTCAAAGCTCAATATTGAATCAGTTTCACACTTAAGAGCCCTAGGGATTCATATTGGTCGCATTGCCACTGGTGATCAAGATATTGATTTATTAGTTAGGCAGTCCTTAGAACCACTGGGTGTTCTTGCCGCTGACTGGGAGTCTGCTGCAATCGCGCATGTGTGCGCTTTGAATGAAACCCCTGTTGTTGTCATAAGAGGCGTGTCTGACATACCTGGGTACGAAGGTGCGAGTGTGCAAGATCAAGCTGAAAGTTACTTTACAAGAACACCACGTATTATGGATAAAATTCTAAATGTTATACTTCCAAAACTCTTATAAATACATATGAAAACACAAAAAGGACGTACAGTTAAACTGTACGTCCTTTACTATTTCAAAAATAATATGTTTCTATTGCTGTGGTGCTGATCCAGTAAGCAACTGCATAGAGCTTGCTAGTGGAAGTATAACTTCCTTCATAGACGTATTGTAGTAATATACAATCAAATCATCACCACTAATATACGCTTCAGGGTAATATCCTTGAACAGTGATTGGATTGTCTTCACCTTCGCCAAGTTCAGCATCAATCATTGCTTCAAATGACTTTTGACCTTCTAAGTCAAGTTGCTCCCAAAGGCTGTGGAAAAGTATAGGTTCTCCCGTTGTCATATCCACAGTAAAGCTCGTAAACAGTTGATAAGTTTGTTTACCATCGCCTGCTGGGTCTGTCGTAAAGTCAAACCGAATAGATAACCACTCGTCTGACTGATGTGTCACTTCGTAGCTTTGTTCAATAACATTTGCCTCACCTGCAAGTAAGGCATTTTCAGAACGGAACGCTTGACGAATTGTCTTATTGATACGTTCTTCAAGAATCTGATCTGAGATTCCCTTCACAACTGGATATGAAATCTCCATATCAATAGAATCACCGAGCACAGTTAAAGATTCTGTTGTTGTCACATTTTCAATCGACACAACATCTTCCACTTCGTTTTGTACCGCTTCCTTGGTTTCTGTATCTTGAGTGCAGGCTGATAATGAAATGGCAAGCGCCATTGATAAAACTCCTGCGGCTAATCTTTTACGCATATGTAAAACCTCCTTGTTTGATCAATCAGAACAATCATACCAGATTTCAAGATTTATACAACCCAATTCTAGGTTACATTTTCTTTTCAAATTTATGATCTTTTATTCATGACTATAAAGTTTTAGAGACAATTAAATACCCCATTGGCAAATTGACCAATGAGGCATTTAGTTTGGGTTAGGCAATATTGTATGTACCTTCTAATACGTCCAGATTACTTTTCACTTTTCCTTAGTTGATCTGGCATTTTGGGTTGGTATAGATATACTAGGCTGTGTCTATTTTTACCTGAGTCAATAGTCTTCTTAGCAACACCCGCAACCATTTTTAACATCATATTTTTCATAATCCATATTCCTCCCTATATTTTTCCACCAAAAGCGTTAATGCTTCCAATAATAAACCCATAGAAAAAACGCCCACGTACCATAAATATTTTTGGGCCACCACTAGTGCTATAACCGCTACTAAATATACCAATGTTAATTGAATCGATATGCTCCTGAACTTCCTTCGCTCAGACTCTGTTATTGGGCGATTTGATACCGCAACAGGAGCAAATTTATAGATTACTAAAAAAGCTATCGATGCAATCAGAACGCTCAACCAGGGAAGACTAGCCATCTGTAATAGTTTTGCAAATATAACCGTTATCCCACCCAGGCCTAAAAATGATAAGAAACACGTTGTAACAGTCTTAGCGTGATAGCCTCCTGCATATGCTCTTATGGAACAAAATGCGGTTATAAAAACCAATGCCTCAATAACATATCCAGTCATTATAGCAACTATCAATATCCCTAGTGTTTCAAATAATGTAATTAGTAATACTTCTAGACCATACTGGTAGATCGAAAAATCGTCGAAATTGATAATACTATTTTGGACAAGCGATCTCGTAATATGTCTTGAAATTTGAAGAATCATTCGACACCCCACTTTGTCAGTCTTTATGATCATATTAATCCGAGTATCGCTCTATGAATATAGATCTTGCATGTTTAGACCTTGAAATGCCACGATCCGACTATTTACATAAAAAAAACGCCCTTTATTATCTTGTAATAAAGGGCGCTTTCTAATTTGTCTAGTTTGGTAGTGCTATTTTTAAACTAAATTTATCCTCTAGAATATCAATCTTCATAATTCCATCATACTTATTCACAACAAATTCAATATTACCAATCCCATATCCATGATTCTCAATATCTTTTTTAGTGGTTGATAAACTCGCTCCGACACTTCCTACACGTATGTTATTTTGTACTTTTATAACAAGATGATCCATCTCAGAATATATTTTTAAATCAATACATCTTGATTGTTGTTCAAGTTTTTCACTTGCCTCAATAGCATTGTCGAGCGCATTTCCCAATATAATGGATATATCAATTAGTTTAATTTTTAATATCTCTGGTAAATCCACCAACCATGTTAATTCAATACTCTTTGCTCTCATTATCTGATATTTTGAACTTAATAACCCAGAAACACCTGAGTGACTTGTACTAAATGCAACATTAAACTGCTCTGCTTCACATACAAGGTCATTGGTATATTCCTTTGCAGATGAATAATCACTGTGTTCAAGCATGCCATTTAAACAACTTATATGGTGATTAAAATCATGGCGTATTGCTTTCATCTGATTATTTAAATCATCTAAATGATTGAGATAGAATATCTGACGTCTGTATTCTTCTTCTTGCAACTGCCAATCTCTCTCTTTTTTTGAGTATTCAACAATGCTTTCTGTTATTCTGACAACCAAAAAACTAATAAACAGTATTCCTAACATGATGCCCATTAAAAACCTGATATCATTTGAAAATGGGCTTTCATTCCTGAAATATATATCTCCTGCAAGAATAATAAATGCTGTATTTATTAGTAGTATCAACACAATAATATATAAATTTCTCGGATCTGAGCTTGAAACACTTTTAAATCTAGAAATTATTGTATGACCTAACATTAGGAACAATACTTTTGAAGCCATACCTAAGCCCAGCCGATTATAACCAATATTCACGAAATCAAAATTATCCATACCAAGCAAAAGTGAAGCTGAAGTGATGGTTATTGCATCACAAATGCCTATAACAATAAAGCTGATTATAAACATAGTAAACACATGCCAGAATTTCCCTTTAAACATTATAATCAATGCAATTAGCAGTATGCTTAGTTTCACAAAAAATGAAGGCACACTTACAATACCCCAAAATAGTTCAACTCCCACATTAATACCAACAACCAGTAATATTATTGAATAACTAAAATACGGAGTCTTGAACCTAAGCTTAAATATTTGGGAAAATATATAGTAAATAACCATGTATTCAAACAAATGAAGAATAGACTCCATATACTTCGTAAAATCAAGCAACTCATTCACCCCCATTATCCAAACAAGCGCCTTTCGATCGCTGATTTCACTACTTTTACATACGACTTGCTAACTGGAAGCTGACCAAAATCATTTTTGAGTGTCAGCACTTTGTCTCTGTATGAAGAAACAAAGTCCATATTAGCAATATAACCTTGGTGACACTGTACAAACATACCGTCACCAACTTCATTTTTTAAGTCTTTAAATGAACTGTAGTACGACACTTCTTCACCATTATCTGCATGAACAACAATCTGGTGTCCTGATTTTTCGAAGAATACAATTTCATCATAGCTCAGTTCTACCATTACGCTTTTAGATTTTACTAGAAGGCGCTGATCTTTCTCATGTCTGAACTGAATTTCTTTGAGTCTTTTTTGTACATCATTAAAGAACATCTCAAATTTTTTCTGGGTTAATGGCTTTATAATATAATCAAAAGCTCTAATCCCGAAAGCCTGAAGAGCAAAATCTTTGAATCCTGTCACAAAGACAATTACTGCATCCTTGTTTATAGCTCTAATTTCTTTACCCGTTTCAATACCATTTAGCTCTTTCATTTCAATGTCCAGAAATACCAAGTCTAACTTATCTTTCTGACACAACTCTAGTAATTCCTCACCACTGTTTGCTTCAATAAGTGTATACGGAGTATCTTTCATAGAATCTGCCAAATACCTCTTAATAATTTCAACCTGTCTTTTCTCATCGTCGCAGATCGCAATTTTCATTTTTTTGTCAGCTCCTCTTAACTCAATTGATAATTTATTGGTTTAGATCATACAAACCTGTATATATATTAATAAATTGTAATGAATTCTAATTCATGGAGGATATTATGGATAAATATAAACAAGCAGCACTATTTGGAGTCATTGGCTTCCTGTCACTGCGATTCAAGTACATGGGAATCATTTTTGTGGGCCTTTGTCTATTCTTAATAGTGCATGGATTTGCAATGCGCTTTGATCGATATCCACTACCTAAACGATTCACAGGAAAAATCGTTAACCTGCGCCACTTCAGAAAAACGTATAGCATGTTCGAAATATTATTTTCTATAACACTACTCGCATGGTTTGTTTTGACCATCATTATAAACAATGCAATAACACTTTTTATCATTTATACCATACTGGTGTTCATCCTTTTAACATACAAATCGGAAATAATTTCACAGTATATTGATAAACCATAGTTCTATAGACCTGTAAGTTTACATCACAATAAGTGCTTATCACTATATATATTCAGTTTATACGCAAATGTGTCTATTTGAAATACTTTACTTGCTCAATTTTATGTTTATTTGATAATAATTCAAATAATGTTCGAACTATTATACAAAATGAAAATGACCACAGCATTTTGTGGTCATTTTGGATAATTTCTATTATAACGACTCTTTGAATTACTTAGATGGTTCCACTCGTTCACCCTTACGATTGAACATGCGACCAGCAAAATCTGCTGCTTGTTTCGGTACAACTCCGACTGTATTTTTCATAACCTTCGTAACAAGAATCTTTCTAGCTTCCGTTCTAGATTGTTTTTTTATGTTCTTCTCTTTAAAGTCTTCTTCCGACATATACAACCAGTATTTCGTCACATAACCCACTTTCAAGGTCACATAAGCACTAAAACAACCTTGTATGAATGAACTTGAAATCTTGCTGATCAACTTTCCGAACAATTTCTCACCAGACGCATCGATGACATCTTCCAACATTTCTTCAGGATTAATTTCTTCAATGGTATTGAATATAAACGCTGTCACAAAGATGTCTCTGATCATTTTGAACACTTGTCTCATAGCCGGTCTGAATCCTGCAATGAATATAATCCGTTTGATCATTCGTATGTTGTAGTAAATAATCGAAACTCCATCAAGCAAACCATTTTGAGATATTGCCGTTGTAATGAGGACCAGTGATGCTGTGTCTTCAATCTCCGTCTCAATCTTGCTTGCCTTTTCAATGTATATATCGCGAATTGCGTGGTGGGCTTGCCCTTCGTCAATCGATGACTTTAAATGATCCTTATCGATTTGATCTAAAAATTTGCTTCTAAGCATCTGATCACAAAACTTTTTGAGCCCCTTATCATCAACGCTTGGATGATCTGTCATAAAATCAGATATCCTCGCACTTGGAATACGTGCAATTTTAAGTATTGGAACGATCACGAGGTAAACAAACAAACCCAGTGATATTGTATAAAATCCACCTTCAACAAATGGATGAATATGCCCGAGTCTCTCTCCAACTGCAATCACATTGTTAAGGATCACAACAACCATAAAAAATGACACAGTGAACAATGCTATTTGAATATACTTACCTTTATTTTCTGGCATAAGCGCCCCTTTCTAATCTGCTCTATCAAATCCATTGTAACAGGTGAAGATTAGAAAAGTCTTAAAAATAAGTATTTATTCCCTTCTACTGATTAAAGCGAACGTAAATGGAAATAATAGTTATAACATGCTAGCGTAGCTCAGTGGTAGAGCAGCTGACCCGTAATCAGCAGGTCGCGAGTTCAAATCTCACCGCTAGCTCCAGTTGTAACGCAGAAATCCCAATACCTTTG
>Ga0209272_10002296_pt1 | contig 10838 bp, 8 predicted proteins | sample tdDd002_FD_187125 | JGI IMG/M metagenome (GOLD analysis project Ga0209272, IMG submission 187125) | Marine sediment microbial communities from the Atlantic coast under amendment with organic carbon and nitrate - tdDd00.2 (SPAdes)... | ecosystem: Environmental > Aquatic > Marine > Coastal >... | reverse complement strand
TTTCCGTTTTTGATATAATTATTTTAGAGTATCGAGCCAATCTCAAGTCATCCACGGATACCCTGGTTCAATTGGAGCCAATGCGAGTAGCTTGTACAATAGAATCATGTGAAATGGTGGTTCTAACTCCACTCATCATTGACATTGCCCTCGTTGCTGACTAGCACGAATTTGTCCATATCCTACTAACTACAATCGTGATGACCAAGCAACTAAAGAAGGAGGTCATCATGGTGATGTTAAACCGAGCACAGCAAAGCGGCGTCAAAAAGCCTTTTCGGCTTGAAGAAATTTGGCGTATTAGAACAAGACTCGAGATTGAGAATAGTTTGATGCAACTAGCGCTGCTCAACTTGGCAATTGATAGTAAACTGAGAGCAAGTGACTTACTCCCTCTCAAGATGTGCGATGTATCCTCACAAGATAGGATATTCAATCGAGTTAAGCATATTCAGCAGAAAACAGACATTGAAGTTCAATTTGAAATAACGACATGAACTCAACAAAGTCTGATGAAATGGATTTTGATTGCAGCGTTAAACCCAAGCTATTTTCTTTTTCCAAGCCAAAGACGAAAGCAACAACCAATTAGCTACTCGTACTATAGATATCTCGTCAGAAAGTGTGCATCAGATCTTGGACTAGATCCTAACCTGTATGGAACTCATTCGATGAGGCGAACTAAAGCGACACTAGTCTACGCCAAAACGAAGAATATTCGAGCTGTACAGCTGCTAATGGGGCACACAAAGGTAGACAATACGATCCGCTACCTTGGCGTTGAACAGGAAGATGCACTCTTACTTTCAGAAGGAACTGATTGATAGCTCTAAGGACCCCTAGATCTTAGGGTTTTCCCTAGCACCAAGTGCCCATTTTAACGAGTTTCTGCCCCATTATTCGTTAGCGAGAGAAACTGATGCACCGGATAACACTCAATAGTGCCTTATATTTTCTAATGTCATGGACTCAGATCTGACTTTTAAATGCTAGATCAATATACAGTTATAATTTCACGTTGGTAATCCATGAGAAAAGAGAGCGAAAACTGGTTTTTAGGCTCAATTAACTTCCTATACCTTTGTAATTGATATAATTTTTATGGTTTGACAATTTACTGTAGAGACCTCTACATAAACTTATTCAGTTTTGCGTGGGACTTATTCAAATTTTCTGAAAGTGATGTTAACTTTATCACATTATTTCAATGTATTAGCGTGGCATAGTTACTGTATTAAGCAGCAGTTTAATGAGCAGCTATTCAATAAGCTGTTGCACAAATACTAAGACGTTATGTGCCACCACTCACTCGGAGATAAGTTATGTCGTTAGATTTTTTTGATTCATCAGGTCAGCCTTATGCATATTGTGATGATGGAGATACAATATTTACCTTTGACGGTGCGCCTATAGCATTCATTGATGGGGATTCTATTTATTCATTTTCAGGCGCTCATTTAGGATTTTTTGAAAATGGAAATATATGGGATCATCGTGGTGATGTTATCTTGTTCACACAAGGTTCAAATGGCGGTCCAATGAAACCATTAAAAGCACTCAAACCATTAAAAGGTCTTAAATCCTTAAAACCACTAAAGGGGTTAAAATCCCGCAAGCCATTAAAAGCTTTAAAAAGCATGACTTGGTCATCAATGAGTCCTCAACAACTATTTGAGGTCTAGGCACATAGCAAGCTGTTAAAGCAGGACAAAATACAGTTGGTTTTTTTCGTTCCCCAATATTTTAGCCAACTATATCTAGCCTCTTAACAGAGCGTTATACGGCCTATCTTTTGTGGCAAGTCTTCTAGTCTCGATGGACGCTGAGGATTTAAATAATAACAATTTAAGCATGTCGGTTATGAAAGCTGAAGTTTATAACATCTGTTCCGCCAATTTTGGAAGATAATAATGAAAATCAAGAAAATTGAAGTCAACAACTTTAGGCTATTGCAAAGTAGCTCATTAGATATGACTAATGGATTGACATTGCTCGTTGGTAAAAACAATACTGGAAAAACTTCATTTGTCGTCTTATTAGAAAAATTCCTAACAAAATCAAACCCATCATTTAGCTATAGCGACTTCCCAGTTTCCCTCCGAGAGAAGTTACATAACATCACAGAAGAAACAAACATTGACGAGCTGAGCATACGCCTAAGTATATGTGTAGAGTATTCTGACGATGACAATCTCGAAAACATTTCTGAGTTTATGTTGGATTTAGATCCGAACAGAACGACTATCCATATTTTGTTTGAGGCGAAAATTGATAAAGATGCCCTCATCGCCCGAGCACCAAAACTTAAAGAAGGTATTGATGAGGAACAACACCAGAAAGAAAAGCGTATTTTTATTGAAAGAAATATTCACAAGTTTATTAATACTTCCATCTATGCCTACGATGACTTTGGCTATAAAGGAGATAAGTCTTACTATTTAGAAAATCGGGATGACTTAGAGGAAAAAGAGTTTAAAAGTGTAGGAAAAGTTCTTAATATTCAAGTTATTCACGCTAAAAGAAATGTAGCTAGTTCTGATGAGACAGGAAAAAGCCCTTTATCTTCCGTTACTACGCAATACTTTAAGAAGCTTGATGATTCAGATGATGATCGTTTAGATGATATTCGAAATGCCCTAATTAAAATTGATCAGGGACTGGAAAATCAATATTCAACAGTATTTAGTGATTTTTTATCTAATTCAGCTGGTTTTTTGCATTTAAAAGGGCTAAAAGTTGTTTCAGATATCGAGGCTAGTGCACTAATAGGAACTACATCCAAAATTATTTATGGAACAACAGATGACCATTTACCCGAGAACCTAAATGGACTTGGTTACCTAAATATTCTCTACCTTTTGTTGAAAGTAGAAATTGCAAAAAATGAGTTTCAAGCCTCTGATGCAGACATTAATTTACTACTAATAGAAGAGCCTGAAGCTCATACGCATCCGCAGATGCAGTGTGTTTTTTCAAAAAAAATAAGAGAATTAGTTGAGGAAATTACTGCTTTGCAGGCTATTGTTTCTACGCACTCATCTTACATCGTATCTAATTCAGAGTTCAAAGATATTCGTTATCTTGCGAAGAGTGATAACGATAATGTTAAGTTCAAGAACTTCCACACAGATCTGGCTAGCCAATATTCCAAAATAGAAGGCGAAGACGGGGCCAAGTTATATAAATTCTTAGAGCAGTTCCTGAAAATTCAAAATGCTGAATTATTTTTTGCAGATAAGGCAATTTTTATCGAAGGAACTACTGAGAGAATGCTATTGCCTTTATTTATTAAGGAATTTGATAAAAATTGTCAGGATGAGATTAATAAGATTGCTCAACAGAATATATCAGTTATTGAGGCTGGAGCAAATGCAAAAGCATTTGCTCCCTTCTTAGATTTTATCGGGATTAAATCTTTAATAATTACTGATTTGGATAGTACTAAAAAGAAAATTACAAAAGATAAGAACGACAATGAATCGACTAGTTATGGGACATGGCCTGTTGATGGATCAACTCATACGAGTAACGAAACATTGAAGTATTTTTTCTCTGCCCCATCGATAAAAGATGAAAAAGAGTTCAAAGAGTGGTTTGAGAAACTAATACAAGAAAAACAAGATTCGCTTTCTCAGAATGTTTATGTTGCTTATCAACTTGAAGAGAATGGCTACCATGCTAGATCCTTCGAAGATGCTTTTATGAACTCTAATAAGCTGAAAATAAAAAGTATGAGCGATAAATTGCTCGGTTTAAAAAACAAAAAAGAACTTCAAGATGTAGAGACAGCAAATATTTATGCTCTGACTGATACAGTGTTAGCTAAAAAATCTGACTTTGCAGCATCTTTGCTCTATATGGCTCTCACGGAGCAAGTGACTTGGGTGACACCAAAATATATTAATAAGGGACTAAAATGGATCAGCCAGTGATGTCTCCATTAGATCAAATAAAGAATTATATCGAAACAGGGCAATCATTTGTTCTTCAAGGTGGTGCCGGAAGCGGGAAAACTGAAACCTTAAAGCGAACAGTTCAGTTTTGCGAAGATAACTATCCAGAAAAAAAGATTGTGTGTATAACACATACGAATAAAGCGGTTGAAGAGATCGCCGATCGTGTTGGCTCGGGGTATGAGATTTCAACCATTCACTCATTCTTAAATACTCTAATTAAAACTTATAAGAAAAATTTATTAACTGTCTTACCCCAACTGTTTTGTATACCTGAATTTAATAGGAATGACATAGATACATATAATGGCGATAAAAAAGTTCAAAAAACTGAGGAGCACAAACGGTTTAAAAAGTTTCATGAACGTTTAGAAAGCATGCGTTTCACAGTCTTATCTGACGAAACAGAAAAGGTCGTCGGCAAGAAAGATTACGATAAAGCCCCTGAACAATACAATTTAAAACTAAACATTCAAATTGAAGAGATAAATGCTCGTATTCGTGAATCTATAGAGCAGCACCATCATACTGATGTTGAGTATAATGAAACCCCTTTCGATAGCTTCAAGAATGCGACATTTGGGCATGATGGACTTATCAAGATTACATCTATTTTATTCGGGAAATATCCTAAACTAGGAAAAATAATTAGAGATAAATATGACGCTATTTTCATTGATGAATATCAGGATACTGATGAGAAAATTATTCAAAGTTTCATTTATGACACGCCTGATGAAAGCAGCATTACTATAGGGTTGTTTGGAGATAGCGAGCAGGCTATCTATGAAGATGGCATAGGATCAGCAAAAGAAATCATTGATGATGGTAGATTAGAGTTAATTGAAAAGGAAGATAACTTCCGTTGTTCACCTCAAGTAATTAAGGTCGCCAACAAATTTAGAACAGATGGGTTAGAACAAAAAGTCGCTTTTAAAGTAGTTGAAGGTGAAATGGAAAGTGATGCAGATCGCGATGGTTCAGCAAAACTTATTTATGCGTTTAAACCAGAAAAACCTAAAAAACCAAGTGCGCCCAAAAAGAATGCCTCTGATGATGAAAAAGAAGTATATCAAATTGCAATAGAAGTTTATGAACAGGAATTGAATGATTATAAAGTTGAAGTCAGTCGAAGACTAGAAGCTCTTGTAACTCATGCACAAAAAGAGAACGGTGATCATGTATTGTTGAAACTTCCAAATAAGTCTGTAGCTCGTGATGCTAACTTTGGAAGTTTATACCGTTTATTTGATGCTCGGTATAGCGATACTCGAGAAACGATGAAGAAGCACCTCGATCGACTCCAGTTTGGTCAACTTTGTGAGATTCTAAAGCTATTTGAATGTTCGACCGAAGATAAAAAAGCATTTAACAGGTTGATTGTACAGTTAAAGAGCCAGGGTTTTCTAATTAAAACCCGCGATGACAAAAAATCTTTGCACACTGCTTTGGAAAGTTTGTTGAACTCCGATAAATCTGCGTATGAGGTAATGATAGAAGCTATATCTGTAGGAATAATTTCTATATCTGAAAGCCATAAAGCCTACCTACATCGCAAAGGCGTTGAGCTTGCAAGAATTGCAAACGAGGGGGTAGACGTTTTTAAAGCCCTAAGAAATAAGGGCTGCAATACGAAATTGCAAATGCTCAAATATATTGATGAAAATAAAGTTACAAACATCACTAAAAAAATTATTGATGAACAATTTGATGATCGTATGCAAGATATTCGAATTGAAAGTTTTTATACTGATTTATTTGGGAATGACTTAAAGTTCGAAGAAATTTTAGCGTTTTACATGTATGAAAATGACGATAGTAACTTCATGACAATGCATAAAACTAAAGGTACTGGCATTGAGAATGTTGTCGTAGTTTTAGATGAGTTTAATTGGAACAAATATGATTTTTCTAGCTGTTTTGAAAATGAAAATTCAAATCCTGCAAGGCAGGCATTATCAAGGAAATTGTTATATGTTGCATGTTCAAGAGCGAAGAGACATTTGATTTGTGTTCGACTTTTGAATGATGCTGCTGAAGTAGAGAAAATACAACATTATATCGAAAATTGTGAAGAAGTTACTTTATAGCACACTACTATATAGCCGTATAATTGGGTAGCCTGAGGCGTCTAGCCTCCAAACACCCTGCATGCGGCTCCGCACTGGGGGCATTTAGATCACTTAACTTTAACTCTCTGGTTAGAACGATCCATCTCTTAATGAACATAATCCCGCTTTCTTAAGATAGTCATTACTAATGATAATGCGAACCGTAAAGTTTGGTGCTTTAGCTCTAAAACGTTCTTGTCCAGAAGTTAGTTACAAACCATAAGCTCCAATCGAAGAAATAAATAACCTGATGTAGCTGCGGCTGTGGGCTTCCAAAACATGGACGTTTTGGTAGAGCTTACAGGGACTGTACTTGCAGCGCCCCACAGAAGTCGCTACATGTAAGCCTGCTGCAAGCAATAAACACCAATGGAACTTTGGTATTGGCCAAACACAACAAGTACCAAAACAGTTAAATGAAACCTGATTCAAGAAGATACTTGAAACTTGTTATCGGACAAGTAAACCAATTTTTATCCAGAGGTGAGTTCAAAAGCGATCAAACTTTATTCCTCCCCCGACAACTCAGACCGATTCGATAGACACACAAGACGTGTAGCGGGTAAAATACGCGCCCGAGAAAATGATCTGAGCTGTGGACTGTTTCACTATGAAAAACCAATTTGAATTGCTGGCACCCGGTGGCGATATTGATTCGATAAAAGCCGCCATTGTGGCGGGCGCCGATGCTATCTATTGTGGTTTAGATCATTTCAATGCCAGAACCCGCGCGGCAAATATCTCATTCGATGACTTAAACGGTATCTTAAGGCTGGCCCATAAGAACGATTGCCAGATATTTCTGACACTCAATATCATCATCCTGGAGAGTGAGCTCCCGGCATTAATCCGTCTGCTCAATGAGCTGGTAAACACAGGTGTCGATGGTGTTATCGTTCAAGACTTAGGCCTGTTTTATATCCTCTCCAGATACTATAAAACCCTCGATGTACATGCATCGACTCAGGTGACGACCCACAATGAGGGCCAGATACTCTTTTTAAATAAGCTGGGTGCCGACAGAACAAACCTTTCACGCGAACTGAATATCGACGAGATTAAGCAGCTAACATCAGTCTCTCATCAGAACGATATGATGACAGAGGTCTTCGTTCATGGATCTAACTGTATCGGCTTCTCCGGTCTGTGTTACATCAGCTCGGCCCATGGCGGTAACTCAGGTAACCGGGGACGCTGCAGTCAGCCCTGCAGGGATCAGTACCAAACAACCCGAGCGGGTAAAGACTTTCCCCTAAATCTCAAAGACAACTCCGCTTTTTCAGATATTGCCGCACTCGGTGACGCCGGTGTCGATTCCTTGAAAATCGAAGGCCGTATTAAGAAATTTGACTACGTCTATACCGTCGTCAGCAGCTGGAGAGAACAGATACAGCGCTATTGCCAGCATAAGAGCATAAAGAGTGACAATGAAGATCTGTACAAGGTTTTCAACCGAGACTTTACCAACGCCTATCTTAAGGGTGATATCAATAGAAATATGTTTATTGATAACCCCCGAGGCAACTCGGTTCAACATTTTACCGCCATCAAAGGTTATAACACCGAGGTAGAGATCCAGTCGGTGAAGCAGTCCCTCTATGACGAAAAAACAGTACTCATTCAATCCGTCGAAGAGAAGATAAAAGACTTAAACATTGACAAAACGCCAATTACAATCAGCTTTTCCGGTGAGTTAGGTACACGCTTAACCGTATCGGTACAGACACCAGATAAAAACTTTAGTGTCCACTCAGACACAAATCTGTTTAAAGCCGGGAAATACACACTCGATCACGCCTGTATCGAGCAAAGATTTAAGAGCCTGAACAATGCGAAACATGTCATCGCCGAGCTTAATACCGAGCAGCTCAATTCAGGCCTGTTAATCTCGTTCAAAGAGCTTACCATTTTAAAGCATAGGATCGAGTTTCAACTCAATGACGAGAAAAATCTAATAGAGCCGATAACACTGGACAAACTGCCGAAACATAGACACTCAGCTAAAGCTGAACTATCGGTACTTATCTCATCGACTAAAGATTTAGACCTCTGTGATACCTGTAATACCGACATCTATTACCAGCTTCCCGACTGTATCGAGAGCCAATATGACCAACTTATCGAACTATTTTCTAACAATGCGCGATTAATCCCCTGGTTCCCGTCAATTCTTATCGGTGATGACTATCGAGCGGGAGTCAATCTGCTAAAAGCGATTAATCCTAAGCGCATCGTCACTAACAACACCGGCATTGCTCAAGCCGCTTTTGAGAACGGAATAGATTGGATTGCAGGGCCCTACCTCAACATCACCAACTCATATAGCCTGCTGGCGATGAAGGAGGAATTTAATTGCTCTGGCTCATTTATATCCAATGAAATTAACAGGAAGCAGATAAAACACATTGCAGGCTGTAGTGATATGAAACTGTATTACAGCATCTATCACCCTATCTTATTGCTAACCAGCAGGCAGTGTTTATTTCATCAGACGACCGGTTGCCATAAAGAATCGATGGATGCAGACTGCCTGACCGAGTGCAAAAAATCTGTCTCTATCATGAATTTAAAAGAGACCAGTTTTGTCATCGATAAGCAGATGGGCGAACACAACAACATGTATGGCAGCCAGCACTTCCTCAATACCGAGATAGTCAGCGATATACCGGATATGTTCAGCAACTTTTTTATCGATCTCAGAGGCATCCGAACCAATACCCGCTCAGGACGGGATAAATCGAAAATAGTGCACCTTTTTCAAAGGCTGCTTGACGGTCAGAATGAGGCCGAAACTGAGCTTCACCAGTTAATCGGCCACACTATCGACACCCAATATAAAAAAGGCTTGTAAGGTAGCAGGGTAAAGCGGTTTAATTATGAGTAATATTCCACAAGTGAGCCGTTTTATTTTGTGTCGGTCGCTGAATGATTTATTTTTTCCCGCCAATTTTCCACGATATGAGGTTGAATGATGAAGGACGGTCTGCAACAAGAAGCCTACCAAATGATCCTCTTTAACGCCTTGGCTACCACTGGCAGTCTCACTAAGGCTGCAGAGAAACTCGAAGTCTCAGTATCTCACGTCAGTAAGCAACTGCATATTCTGGAAGAGAAGCTTAACGTTCAACTTATCAATCGCAGTACCCGGAGCCTGGCATTAACTCCTGAAGGTAAAAACTTCGCCGGATATTGTGATCAGATAGTAAACTTAATTCATAGCGCCAATACCCAAATGACCGAATCCAGAGATGAGGTTTCCGGAAATGTTCGTTTGGCCCTCTCCTGCTCATTTGGCACTCTGCACGTATTACCGGCTTTAGATCAACTTCAAAAAAAATACCCCTCTCTCACCACAGAAGTCAGTCTGTTTGATTATAAGGTCGACATGTTGGAGGAGGAGATCGATCTCTGGTTCACCACTTTCGAAGAGATAAATGTTGGCTATGTGGCTCAAAGGATCGTCGATACGCACTTTATCCTCTTGGCATCACCTGATTACATACAAGAGCATGGCACACCGACACACCCAAACGATTTAAAGGCGCATAACTGCGTCACTTATCATAGTAAGAATCGCAGCTACACCCACTGGTTATTTGCCAAAGATGATGAACGGCTTGATGTGCAAGTCTCTGGAAATTATCGGGTAGACAAGGCAGAAGCCATTCGTGACGCCGTTCTGGCAGGCAGAGGCATAGGCTATATCGCCACTTATCTGTTAACCGATGAGCTGGAAAGTGGAAAACTCATTCCGCTGATGTCAGACTGGAAACCCACCCAAAAGATGCCAGTCTATGCTGTATACCCCAAATACCAAAACCTCCCGGTTCGACTAAAGACCATCATAGATTTTGTTAAACAGGTCATCGGCCAACCGCCCTACTGGGACGAAAACTTATCGAAATGGCTTAAGGATTAGCCTGCATAGCCATCTAAGCCTATTGGGTGGCAACGAGTAACAAACTCACTTTCATTCTTGATGGCCCAGGATTGATATCCTGCTTTATCTGTTTAAATATCATATTGACCCGCAGCTCTTTTATCTCTTCAAACTTCAGTAGTAATACCAACCAATATAAATCATCCCCCTCTTCTCAGGTGGAAAAACTGTTTCAAGTGATTGCTGGTAGATAGGAAAAACCAATTTAATTACCATCTGTATATCGACGGGATAATGACTTTTAAAAAATAATTTTAAAGTCATTAGATGGCTCACTATATGATGTAAAACATTTTATTGAGCCAAAACCCAAATTAATTAAAAACACAACATTCGATTATATTTACAGAGGTGGTTTATGTCAGTCGTTAATAAAAGTGAAAGAACCAGTGGAATAAAACAATATCATATCGGTATGGTCGAGGGAGATGTCGCCGAATACGTTCTGCTTCCTGGTGACCCATTCAGAACAGACATCATCGCCCAATATATGGATGACGTTGAGTTGGTTGCTCATAAGCGTGAACATAAGACCTATACCGGTTATTACAAGGGTGTCAGAGTCTCGGTTACATCAACCGGCATGGGCTGCCCGTCTACCGCTATCGCAGCTGAAGAGCTGGCTAACATAGGTGCTAAGGTATTCATCCGCTTGGGAAGCTGTGCGGCCTTGCAAGACGATATCAATATCGGCGACTTAGTTATCACCACCGCCGCGATGAAAAATGAAGGGACCTCGAAGTTCTATGTACCGGACAACCTACCGGCCGTCGCCGATCTTGAGGTCACATCTGAGCTTATCCGCGTCGCTAAAGAGATGTCCAATGGTGATGA
>Ga0209272_10002295_pt1 | contig 10838 bp, 14 predicted proteins | sample tdDd002_FD_187125 | JGI IMG/M metagenome (GOLD analysis project Ga0209272, IMG submission 187125) | Marine sediment microbial communities from the Atlantic coast under amendment with organic carbon and nitrate - tdDd00.2 (SPAdes)... | ecosystem: Environmental > Aquatic > Marine > Coastal >... | reverse complement strand
GCTGAACAGGCGCGCCCTAGTTACTGCGAATCGCCCGGTGCCGAATGGACGAAACCAGCTGGTTCATCAGCTCCCGGGCTTCGCCCTCGTGCAGGCTGTGGCATTTGTCCTGCAAGACCCGGCGGTCGTGATTGGAGGAGTCACTGGGGACATCTTTTAGCAGGTCCAGATACTGGCAGGCCGCAAGGTGCGCCTTGATCTCGGCATCAATCAGCCGGGTAACCAGTTCATCGACGGACTCTGTGCAGAAGGGGCGGTTCCGGTTAAGCAGCTCTCGGGCCTCCAGGGCCGCATTGCGAGCTTCCAGTCTGAGTTCGCCGGCTGCTTCGCCGCCTTCAACCGCCCTCAGGAACATGCCCAGGCGTTCATGAAGATTCCATACCTGGGGCCAGATCCTGGCGTAGGCTTCCACTTCTTTCTGATAGCGGGCTTCTTCCACTGGTGAGCCTGGAGCGCCATTGCCGGACTCACCCGGACGATTGAATTGTGCCACCCGTATGTCGTCAACTTCCCGCCACAGCGTATCGGAACGTTCCCGTAATGCGGTCAACTGGTCCTCGCTACGCCGGCGAGCGCCCGACCCGATGAACAGGGCAATCACGGCCAGGCCCAGGGCGGCCGCTGAAAGCAGAAGCGGCAGGCCGCCTGCCGATAACATGCTCCACAATGGGTCTGTATCCATGGTGTCTGACCCCCGCGTAAATCCAGTCTGGGTCTATCAGTATAGAAGTTAATCCGGCGTCTGCTGTCGGAAGGGCAGGGCGGATTCCGCATCGCTGAAATAAGCACGCACGTGGTCCGCCTCCTCTCGGGTGAAGTTTTCTATGGCTTCGCGGAAGCCGGGGTGCAGAACGCCATGCCAGGAGTGGGTGATTACCGGCTCAAAGCCACGTACCAGTTTGTGTTCGCCCTGGGCGCCGGCATCAATATGGCTGAGGCCGAGGTCCATCGCCAGTTCGATGCCCTGGTAGTAGCAGGTTTCAAAGTGCAGGTGGTTGTATTCGTCAAGGCAACCCCAGTAACGCCCGTAGAGGGTGGTTTTGCCCGCCAGGAACAGGGCACCGGCAATCATTTCGCCCTCGCGCACTGCCATCACCAGATGTACGTGTTCGGGTAGCTGTTCCAGAAGCAGCTCAAAGAATCGCTTGTTGAGGTAAGGTCGTTGGCCCCGTTTCAGATAAGTCGCCTGGTAAAACACATAGAACGCGGAAAGCACGTGCTCCGGAATATCCCGGCCATGAAAGCGTGTAAAGGAAATTCCCTGGTCCGCAACCTGGCGACGTTCCTTGCGGATGGACTTGCGCTTGCGGGAAGTCAGCGCCGCCAGGAAGTCCTCGAAATTACGGTAATCATGGTTATGCCAGTGGAACTGGCATCCGATGCGATGTAAGGCCTGCTCGTGTTGAAGCAGCTCCTGGTCCTCTTTGCCGGGAAACAGCAGGTGCCAGGAGTGGGCTCCCAGTTCATCGGTCAGCCTGTCCAACAGGTGATGAACCTGTTCCGGTACCAGCTGTTGTCGAATGTCCGGATCCAGCAGCAGCCTTGGGCCTGAGGATGGCGTGAAGGGAATGGCGATCAGTAATTTTGGATAGTACGCCAGCCCATGCCGCTGGTATGCATCGGCCCAGGCCCAGTCAAACACATATTCCCCCATGGAGTGGCTCTTCAGAAAAGCCGGCGCAAGGCCGACGATTCTGCCAGCCTTTCGGAACACGAGGTGACGTGGCGACCACCCGGTCTCCGGGGATGTGCATCCGGACGCTTCCAGTGCCTGGAAAAACTCGTAACGAAGAAATGGATTGCTATGCCCAGCCAGCCGCTCCCACTCAGGGGCGGGAATATCATTGATGCTGGCGCAGGTTTCCAGTGTGAGAGTCGCTGGTCCGGGATCTGACATGGTGAGGGAAAACTCCTTTATATACCCGATACCATACGTCAGAAGACGGCTTTTGATCACTCCGGGGCCAGTGTAAAGGTTCTGCAAAGTGGCCTCGCCTGAATCAGTGGTTTGCGGGTAGCGTGTTAGACTTCAGCAGCAACCGTGGTCGGCACGACAGGTGGAGAGGCGACATGCAGAACAGGGTGTTACTGGTCGAGGACGATGATGAATTGCGGGAATTGCTTGCCCGTTACCTGACCAATCAGGGATTTACCATTCGGGAAGCCGCCAATGGCCGGGACGGCCTCGCCCTGGCGCTGGGTCAGGACTGCGATATTGTCGTGCTGGACATCATGCTGCCGGATATCAGTGGCCTCGAGGTGTTGCGGGAACTGAGGGCAGAGACCCATCTGCCCGTGGTATTACTGACCGCCCGGGGCGACGAAACGGATCGAATCGTCGGTTTCGAGGTTGGTGCCGATGACTATATTCCCAAACCCTGTAATCCGCGCGAGCTGGTGGCCCGGCTGCAGGCGCTTTTGCGGCGGATTGCCTGGGACCAGAAAACCGAAGTCAATGCGGCCCGGACCTATGGCGACCTACGTGTTGAGCCGGGCCATCGCCGAATTTACCAGAATGATGTGGCGATGGAGCTGACCGCCACCGAGTACGAGGTTCTGCAGGTTCTTCTGGCACACGCGGGCAGCGTGGTCCGCAAAACCGATCTCATGCAATGGGCGCTGGGCCGGCGCCTTGAAGCTTACGACCGCACCCTTGATATGCACATCAGTAACCTTCGCAAAAAACTGGGCAACGACGACCCGCCCCGTATCGAAACCGTTAGGGGGCTGGGTTACAGCTATCGGGTGCCGGAATGAAACAGCGGCCCATGTTCCCTCTGTTCTGGCGGATCTTCCTGTCGATCTGGCTGGCGATGGCGGTCACCGTGGTGGCCAGTAACCTTGCAACCAGGATGCTTCTGGACCGGGAGCGTGAGGCCATCGAGCGCCAGGCAGGTCTCAGGGATCTGGCCGAAGAAGCTATCGCAATCCGCGAGGCCGGCGACCGTGGTGAAGCGTGGCGTTTTCTGCGGGACGAAGGCGAGCGTCTTGAACTGTTTCTGGTGTTGCTCGAACAGGATGAAAACGATGGCAAGCTGCCCTCGTTCATCCGCGACCGCATGAAATCCGGCTGGTACCCGCAGAAACCCGCGGTACTGGACGTTGGCGGCGGTTACCGGTTGGTGGCCTGGCCACGGGTGCAGGGCGCTGGCTGGCTCAACCCGAGATTCTTCAGGGCCATCGAGCTCGGGCTGGCCCTGCTGATGATTTCACTGGCGTGCTGGTGGATCGCCCGCCTGGTATCGCGACCGTTGAAACACATGGAAAGCACCGCCCAGGCGATTGCGGCCGGGGATAATTCTCTGAGAGTCAGCGAAAAGATCGCCCAACGCCGGGATGAGGTGGGGCAACTGGCCACGGCCTTTAATGCCATGACCGAACAGCTCTGCAGTCTGCTGGAACGCCAGAAACACCTGCTTCGGGATATTTCCCACGATTTGCGAACGCCGCTCACCCGCCAGCGTATCGCCATTGAGCTGGCAAACGAGGCCGGTGCAGATGAAGAGCTGATGGCCAGCATTTTGCGCCAGAACGAACGGCTTGAAACCATGACTGGTCAGATACTGACGTTATACCGGGTTACCGAAGCCGGCGGCGATATCGAGCGCGAGCCCCTCCGGCTGGTGCATGTGATCAATCAGGTCCTCAAGGATGCAGCGGACTATGCCGAACACCAGGGTGTGGACTGCAAACTCGTGGTGTCGCCGGAAAGTTCAAGGGCGTCGGTGCTGGGTGATGAAGGGCTTTTACAGCGAGCCATCGACAACATCCTGCAGAATGCCCTCGACCACACGCCACCTGGCAGGGCTGTTCATCTGGCCGTGACGGTGGCCGATGACTGGTTGATGCTAACGGTTGATGACGAGGGGCCGGGCGTTCCGGATGAGCTGATCGGCCAGCTTTTCGAGCCGTTCTTCCGCGCAGACAAGTCTCGCGGGGGCACGGGCTGGGGGCTTGGCCTGGCCATTGCCAGAGACATCGTAGCGGCCCACGATGGCATGATCGGGGCAGCGGCGGGAGAAACTGGCGGCTTACGGGTGACGCTTCGCCTTCCGGTGTTTTTCGGGGGCGGCTGACTCCGGCTCCGGGTCGGAAGGTTTCAGTTTTTCGGCGCCGGAAAAGTCGATACCCTCTTGCAGCTCGTCTTCGTCAAAGCGGATTCCGCAGGCCGCTTTCCGAATCTTCGCGGGCTTTGCCGTGCCCGGGTTGTTGTATTCGTCTTCAGAGGCCATAGGTCGTTGTCCATGAAAAAAGATTACCCCGTTCCCGCAGGATACCTTGAGCGTGAAACGGAAGTGAAGAAAAGCCGGTTCATTGCCCAGGTAGCCCCGGTGAGTTCGCGGGAGGAGGTGAAGGACTGGCTTGATCAGGCTCACCGGGATCATCCGGACGCCCGGCATATCTGCTGGGCCTACCAGATCGGGCGTCCCGGTTCTGCCGCCGAAGCTGGCATGAACGATGATGGTGAACCGTCTGGAACGGCCGGGAAGCCGATTCTCAACGTGATTCAGCACAAGGATATGGGAGATGTGCTGGTGATGGTGGTCCGGTACTTTGGTGGCATCAAACTGGGTGCCGGTGGCCTGGTGCGAGCCTATGCAGGAGCTGCAGAGAGCGTGCTGTCGGCCGTTGATCGTGTAGTCCAGAAACCGATGGTGGACGCGCTGGTGCACCTGTCTTTTGCTGACGAGCAACCGCTGCGGCACTGGTGTGAGATGAACGGGGCATCGGTGGAATCGGTGGATTACGGGGCTTCGGTACGGGCTGGTGTTCTGGTTCCCGAGGATCAGGTCGAGGCATTCGGAGCCTTCTGCGATGCCCATAAACTGGATTACAGTTTTGAAAGGTGACGGATCCCGGGGGCATCGTTGTGCGTCTGCGAGGCGTATACTGTTCGTAAATCTGAGTCTCAATCGAGGACAGGAATCATGATGCGTTTTCTGATGTTAGCGGTTGTTGCACTGGCCATGACCGGTTGTGCCAGCAACGTAGTGACCGACTACAACTCTTCCGTGGTTTTCGGTAATTATTCCTCCTGGGCGTTTGCCGGCGGCACCGATTCGTCTTCCTTTACCTCACTCGACGGCACTCGGGTGCGCAGTGCCGTTGAGCGAGAGCTGAATCGCAAAGCGCTGAAACAGGTCCCTGAAGCAGAGGCGGACTTGCTGGTGAGCTGGCAGATCGTGCCCGAAGAGCGCCTTGAGCAGACGGGGCTGGGACTCGGATTTGGTTTTGGTAGCGGGAATTTCGGCTGGGCCCTGTCTGCGCCGCCACCGGTACGTGAAATTGAAGAGGGAAAGCTGGTTGTAGAGCTGGCAGACAGCAAGTCGAAAGAAGTTGTCTGGCGCGCCGCCAGTCGGCGCTATCTCAATGAAAACCAGTCACCCGAGACCCGAAGAGAATTGATCGACGAGGTCGTGGCCGAAATGTTTACCAAGTATCCTCCTGGTCTCGATTGAAGGCGTTACAAGACAGGAATAGCACGGAGACAGAATGAAGAAGCGATCTGAGGGCGGTCTGGTTTTTTCGACCGAGCAGGGGCGTATGTGCCCGGATTGCCGTAACCCCGTGAATGAATGTACCTGCGGTACATCATCACGGCCTGCCGGGGATGGCATTGTCAGAGTGAGCCGGGAGACCAAGGGCCGCAAGGGTAAGGGTGTCACCCTGATTACCGGCATTCCATTGGACGACAAAGAACTGAAAGCCTATGCCAAGGTGTTGAAAGCCAAATGCGGCACCGGTGGCACAGTAAAAGATGGTGTGGTCGAAATCCAGGGCGACCAGCGGGATCTTCTGGTTCCGCTGCTTGAGCAAAAGGGGTGGACGGTGAAGCGCGCCGGTGGCTGATGGTATAACACGCAAATCCCCCACGCTCACGTTACAATAGAGCCCGCGTTAACAAATCCCGACTTTCATACCAACCGGAATCTGCCCAGAAATCCCTGCAATTATGCCGTTGGATGGCGGATTCTGTTCGACCGGAGGCAAGCATGCATATACTGGTTTTGGGCGCAGGCGTTGTGGGCACTACCACGGCCTGGTATCTGCAGAAGCAGGGGCACCAGGTAACTGTGATTGATCGCCAGAACCAGGCCGGCCTGGAAACCAGTTATGCCAACGGCGGTCAGATCTCCGTTTCCCATGCGGAGCCTTGGGCCAACCCGTCCGCCCCTCTGAAAGTCATGAAATGGCTGTTCCAGCCCGACGCGCCCCTGCTGTTCCGGCCAAGACTGGATCCCGCCCAGTGGCGCTGGGCGCTCTCTTTTCTGGGGCAGTGCACCTCGGCCCGGGCTGCCCACAACATCCGCCAGATGGTGAATCTCGGCACCTACAGCCGCAGCCAGTTGCAGGCTCTGCGTAACGAAGCGGGCATCGAGTACAACCATCTCGAGAAGGGTATCCTGCATTTCTACACCAATCCTGCGGAGTTTGATGGTGCAATGGAGCCGACCCGGATCATGCAGGATCTGGGGTGTGACCGTCAGATTATCGATGCAGACCGGGCGGTAGAGCTGGAGCCGGCACTCAAGCCGATCCGCAACCGGATTGCCGGGGCAACCTACACCTCGGAAGACGAATCCGGTGATGCCCGGATGTTTACCCAGAATCTCGCAAAACGCTGCGCGGAGGCCGGCGTAGAGTTCCGGTACGGCACTGAAATCCTGAGCTTCGAACGCGCCGGCGAGCGGGTACTCGGTATCCAGACGCTCCGGGACGGCCATCATGAGACGCTGCGCGCGGATGCCTACGTGCTGAGCATGGGCAGCTTCAGTGCAGCGCTTGCCAGTCAGCTCGGTATTTTCCTCAACATCTATCCGGCCAAAGGCTATTCGATTACGGTACCGGTGAAGAACGAGGAGGCGGCGTTCAATGTCAGCCTCACTGACGACGAGTACAAGCTGGTTTATTCCCGCCTGGGTGATCGCATGCGCGTGGCGGGCACGGCCGAACTGAACGGCTACAGCCGGAAACTGGACTATACCCGCTGCCGCGCTATCGTGCGCCGCACAGCGGAAGTCATGCCCGAAGCAGGTTACTGGGATCAGGCGGAGTTCTGGACCGGCTTACGGCCTGCGACGCCTTCCAACGTGCCGTACATCGGAAAAAGCCACTTCGCCAACCTCTACCTGAATACCGGACACGGCACCCTTGGATGGACCCATTCCTGTGGTTCCGCCGCGGCCCTTGCGGACATTATTGACGGCCGCAAGCCTGAGGTGGATTTTACGTTTTCCGGCCTATAAAAAAGGGGCCAGATGAGGTGTGTCATCTGGCCCCTTCCCAAACGCCTCACTGATTACTGCAACTGATCCCGAATCAGTTTCTTGTTGATCTTGCCAACACTGGTCTTCGGAATATCTTCCACGAAATCAATATGCTCCGGGATCGCCCATTTATTGATCTCGCCGCTTTCCACAAACTGCTTCAGGTGGTTCTGGATATCCTCGGCACTGGCTTGCTCGCCCGGCTTCAGGGTGACCAGAGCGTGCGGCCGTTCGCCCCATTTCTCATCGGGCACGCCAACCACCGCAGCACCGGCGACAGCAGAATGCTGGCTGATCAGGTTCTCCAGGTCCAGTGAAGACAGCCACTCACCACCGGTCTTGATCACGTCCTTGATGCGATCCTTGATGGTGATGGTGTTGTCCGGCTCCATGGAAGCCACGTCGCCGGTGTGAAGCCAGCCACCTTCCCAGAGCTGTTCGCCTTTCTCGGGCTCCTTGAAGTAACCCTGGGTCAGCCATGGCGCGCGGGCCACGATCTCTCCCTTGGCCTCGCCATCATGGGGGACCGGATTGCCTTCGGGGTCCACAATTTCCAGCTCAACCATGGGCGTCGCAATACCGGTCTTCACCCGAATCGCAGTTTGCTGCTCAAGAGGCAGTTCCAGGTCTTCAGGTTTCAGGTGCGACGCGCAGAGCAGCGGACAGGTCTCAGACATGCCGTAGGCGGTGTAAAGTTTGATGCCGAGCTTGGTCCCGGCGTCGCAAAGCCCTTTGGTGAGTGCGCTGCCGCCGATCAAGACGTGCCAGTTGCTCAGGTCGGCCGTCTTGATGGATTCGGTGGCCATCATCATCTGCATGATGGTGGGCACGCAGTGAGAGAAAGTCACTTTGTGTTCCTTGAGCAGATCCACCAGCAGCTCAGGCTCATAGCGGCCCGGATATACCTGTTTGATGCCCATCATGGTGGCGGCATAGGGCACGCCCCAGGCATGCACATGGAACATGGGCGTCACTGGCATGTAGACCGACGAGGAACGCATCAGCGGCATCTCGTCGAATGACGCCACGGTGCCCGTCATGGCCAGCGTGTGCAGTACCAGCTGGCGGTGGCTGAAGTAGACGCCTTTGGGATTGCCGGTGGTGCCCGTGGTGTAGAAGGTGGTCGCTACACTGTTTTCGTCGAAATCGGGGAAGTCGAACTTGTCATTGGCCCTGGCGAGAAGGTCCTCATACTCCCCGACAGCCTCAACAGGTGCCTGTTGTGCGGTATCGCTGTCGGTGAGCTGAATCCAGGTCTTAACCGTTTTGATCTCGTCTTTGACCGCCTCAATGATCGGGAGGAAGTCGTCGTGAACCAGAACCACATCGTCTTCGGCGTGGTTCATGGTGTAAACGATCTGGTCCGGCGACAACCGGATGTTGACGGTGTGCAGAATGGCGCCAATCATCGGAATGGCAAAGAAGCACTCCAGGTACCGGGGGGTATCCCAGTCCATGACCGCAACGGTATCGCCCGGTTTCACGCCGGCATCGGTCAATGCGTTTGCCAGACGGTGAATGCGCTCGACGAGATCCGTATAGGTGTACTTGCTGCGGTTGGAGTAGACAATTTCCTGGTCTGGATTGTACCTGGGGCCCGAGAGCAGGAGTCGTTTGATCAGCAGCGGGTACTCATAGGCGTTTTCAGCCGGGGGGAGAATGCGTGTCTGTGCCATTACGTGTGTCCTCTTTCCCAGTTGTTGGTGTTATCGCGAGAAACAGGAATAAATCTGACACAGATTGGCTGAAACAGGAACCGAAAAGCGTGAAAAAATGCAGAGCGAACGGTGGCTTAGGTGCGAAATCCGTTTCGCTCTGCGGACGCGCCCCTCAGGGGCAGCGATATTACTTTTAGGTGCAGAATTACTCGTAGGTGCAGAGGTAAGCCGTGTCGATGTCGGTCTTTGCCTTGAAGCTGGCCTGACCCGCTACGTCAAAACTCTCGCCGGCACCGTAGGTCATCCACTCTTCCATGCCGGGGAGCAGCACAGTGAGGGCGCCGCTGATGACGGTCATGGTTTCTTTCTTGCTGGTACCAAACTCGTACTCGCCCGGGCTGATCACACCAACGGTGGCTGGCAGAGTCGAGGTCTGGAAGGAAATGGACTTGGCCTGGCCTTCGAAATATTCATTTACTTGCAGCATATGCTGGCTCCTCGAATGATGTGGGCAGCCTACTATACGGCAATTCTTTTGCAATCCAATGAATAAAAAGCCGATCTGGGCGCTCCGGAAAAGTTTCCTACTGCTCCCAGGGCTTGCCCCGGGAGCTTTCCATTGTTTTGACGCCGATATGCATCGCTGCCTTGGCCAGAATGTTTGCGCTCACTGGAGCTGTCATCAGCAGAAAAACAGTAATGAGAATTTCAGAAATGCCAATGCCTGAGCCGTTGGCGCTGAAATAAACCACTGAGCTCAGCATAATTGCGCCAACTCCGACGGTAGTGGCCTTGGTTGGCCCATGCAGCCTTGTGAAAAAATCCGGCAGTCTGGCAAGGCCTATGGCGCCAATCAGGGTAAAAGCGCCCCCCAGAAGCAACAGAGCAGCTATCAGATATTCTGCAATTACGGTCATTTGGACATGTCTCCCTCAGGTGAGAGGTAATATTCGTTGCTACTCAATGACGCTTCCCCGCTTTAGGTACTTCGCCATTGCGACGGTGCCTACAAAGCCCATAACGGCAATCAGCAGGGCGGCTTCGAGGTACATTCGGGTATCCAGGGCGATGCCCAGCAGGATGATCAGGGCGATGGCATTGATGTATAACGTATCCAACGCCAATACCCGATCCGGCGCGTCTGGACCTTTGACTAGACGATAGACGTTGAGCAGAGCGGCCAACGTAACCATGGCAATGGTCGCGTAGAGGGCGAATGTCATCATTGGAACATCTCCATCAAAGGCTTCTCGTAGCGATCGTGAATGGCGTCAATGACTTCTTGATCTGTGGCCGCGTCAAGAGCGTGGATCAACAGTGTTTTTTGGTCGTCGCTCACATCAGCGGAGACAGTGCCGGGTGTCAGAGAGATCGTGCTGGCGAGGATCGAAATAGCCAGAGGATGTTCAAGCTGAAGCGGGTAGCTAATAAAGATCGGCCTCGGCTGGCGTGGGCTCAAAATCAAGCGAGCCACGGAAAAACTTGCGACTACAATGTCCTTCAGCACGATCACCAGGTATCTGGGCATCTGCCAGGACTTTATAAAAGCCGGCCGCTCAGGCCAGAAGCCCTGGGTAACCTGTGGAATTAGCCATGCGAGTACAATTCCCATTACGACGCTCGCGCCGGATATACCGTCACTCAGCAGTTGCCAGGTCGTGAACAGGATTATACTCAACCAGGGTTGCGGAAAACTCAGGCGATCAAGCATCAGTCATCCTCCCCGACCACAGGGGCCTGCAAGATTTCGATATAAGCGTCGTTGTTATGGAGTTGCGCTGCTGTGGCATCGGTATAGCGTGTGATTGGTCCCGCCAAAACAACAATGACAACTGCCAGGGCGGTCAGAACTCCAGCTGCTACGGAAACACGACCGTTGAGAGGATCCGGTTTTTCCAGATGACCGTCAACA
>Ga0209272_10002293_pt1 | contig 10846 bp, 11 predicted proteins | sample tdDd002_FD_187125 | JGI IMG/M metagenome (GOLD analysis project Ga0209272, IMG submission 187125) | Marine sediment microbial communities from the Atlantic coast under amendment with organic carbon and nitrate - tdDd00.2 (SPAdes)... | ecosystem: Environmental > Aquatic > Marine > Coastal >... | reverse complement strand
CATTTAATTCCTAAAACTATTATAACTGATTTGCTAATCCCCTGCTAATCCAACTGCAAATCCCACATATAATCACCCATAAACAAATATAAAGCGAACAATCTCAACTCATTGAAATCACTCGCTTTTATAATTTGGTATCTTCATATAATAAATAGAGTACAGAACTCAAAATCCAGAGTTCTCCGGAGCGTGCGGGTTCGATCCCCGCCTTCGGCACCATAAAAACAAAGATCTCACAATATCCCCTTAGACCTTTTCTCCACTCTTCCTTTTCTGTATAATAAAACCATATGTGAGGTGAAGAAATGAATAACAAATTATTGATTATAGAAGACGATATTGATATAAACGAAATGCTTGTTTCATACTTAAAAATGGAAGGCTTTGATGTGGATAGTGCGAAGGATGGTAAAGACGGTCTTGAGCTATTCATTAAAACACCATATGACCTTGTTATTCTTGATTTGATGTTGCCAAAGATGAGTGGCATGGAGGTTTTAAAAAGAATTAGAGACATCAGTGAAATACCTATTTTGATTCTCTCAGCTAAGGATAAGGACATTGATAAGGCAATTGGTCTCGGAAACGGCGCTGATGATTATATTGCTAAACCCTTTTCAATGATTGAAATTTTAGCAAGGATTAAGGCAAATCTACGTCGCGCCAATCAATACTCAAAACCCAGCAAAATTGATAAAGACCTGATTGAACTCAATGATTTGATTATTGATGCATCACAGTTTCGTGTATTAAAAAACAATCAAGACATTAATCTAACATACAAGGAATTTCAAATTTTATATTTATTTGTTACGCATCCTAATCAAGTGTTTACTAGAGCAAATATTTTTAAGGCTGTGTGGGAAGAAGAATACTTTGGTGATGAAAACATCATCAATGTGCATATTAGACGGCTAAGAGAAAAGATAGAAACTGATTCCTCTTCACCTGAATACATTAAAACATTATGGGGCATTGGATATAAATTAGGAGTATCATTATGATTTATCTTCTGCTGGCCATAATCCTTGTACTTGTTATACTACTCATTTATATGATTTATCAGAAAAGAAATATGGATCATCAAATAGATTATATCGCTAAGAAAATTAAAGAGATAACAGTTAACCAAACAGATGAAACTTTAAAATTATTCACTTCAGACGCCCATGTACAATCACTCATGCAAAACATTAATGAGATGATCGTTGAAAAGAGACATATAGAAGTTGAGAATACAAGATATCAAGACAGTATGAGAAAGATGCTTTCCAATATTTCTCATGATCTTAAAACGCCTCTTACAGTGATTAATGGCTATATAGAGTCTATTCAATCAAATTCTAAAATGAGTGATGAGGAAAAACAGGCTGTGCTTAAGATAGTAAGTAACCGTTCAAAGGAACTCGTCGGTCTTGTGAACGTTTTTTTTGATTTGGCGAAGCTTGAATCGGAAGATATGGTTTTACCCCTAGAACGCCTAAAAGTTCGTGACGTCTGTAACGAAACAGTTTTAACCTTTTATGATTTAGTGACTTCTAAGAACTTAGAAATGTCTATAGATATACCTGAAGATGATTATTATATTCAAGGAAACGCAGATACACTTCAACGTATTCTTCAGAATTTAATATCCAATGCTATTCAATATGGTTCTGACGGCAAAGTTATTGGCCTCAAATTATTCTGTGAAAATAACACGGTTACAATAGTCGTGTGGGATAAAGGACCAGGAATTATTGAGAAATATCAAGATAATGTTTTTGAGAGGTTGTATACACTGGAAGACTCAAGAAATAAAAAATACCAAGGAAGTGGACTTGGATTAACAATTACGAAGAGATTAGTTGAGAATATGAATGGCTGTATTTCTTTAAGCAGTCAACCAAATAAATTAACTGAGTTCAAAGTAACTTTTCCAGAATTGACACTCTAAAATATCAACTTAATAAAAAGTAAGATTTGCGTAATAGATATGAAATCTATATTTTCTATTCTGTTATTAGAAAACAGAATTGGAAGAAAGAGAGGAAAAAGATGAATATCATACGAACGAATCGTCTGGGAAAAGTATTAAATAAAGCCGAAGTGGTCAGTGATGTGAATATGTGCATAAAAAAAGGTGAAATCTATGGATTTCTAGGACCTAATGGAGCTGGTAAAACAACAATATTTAAAATGATTTTAAATCTTCTAAAACCAACATCAGGTGAAATAGTTGTGTTTGATGAAGTCATTAGACAAAATTCATATGAGTATTTAAAACGAATCGGCAGTTTGATTGAATATCCTATGTTCTATGATGATTTAACGGCAGTTGAGAACTTAGAAATCCATTGTGAGTATATGGGGTACTACAAAAAAAATGCAATTGAGGAGACTTTAAGGCTTGTCAATCTTGTCGGTGTAAATAACAAGAAAGTAAAAGAGTTCTCACTGGGAATGAAACAACGATTAGGCATCGCACGAGCACTTATAACAAAACCAGAGATTTTAGTTTTAGATGAACCGATCAATGGACTTGATCCCCTCGGAATAGTAGAAGTTCGTCAGCTGCTCAAAATGTTATCCAGAGATTATGGTATGACCATTCTAATCTCAAGTCATATTATTTCTGAGATTGAGTTAATAGCGGATCGCATAGGTGTGATTAATAAAGGCAAGCTCGTCAAAGAATTTACTGTTGAACAAGCTAAAATCGATCATGCAGGATACATTGAAGTTAAATTAAAGGATATAGATAAAGGTTCTCGTATCCTAGACACATTAGTCAAATCTAGGAACTTTAAAGTTATCTCTGATCAGCAAATTAAGATATATGATACTGAGGTGAGTGTAGGTGATATTACAAAAGCATTTGTAACAAATAATATCGAGATATTATCTATTACACAGATTGACAATACACTTGAAGAGTACTTCATAAATCTTGTTGATGGAGGTGATATCATTGCTTAAACTCATGAAAATGGAATTGAAGAAATTCCCTGTTTCCGGTTACACTCGTGGTGCCTTGATTGCAATGGCAGCAATACTTTTATTCATGATTCTCCTCTTCTGGACATCAATCCTTGAAGGAGAAAACATACTTTACACACAAGTTGATTGCGTTGACATGGTTAATATTTTAGTTAATGACGTATTTCTAATATTTGCAGCGGTCATGTTCTCTAATTATGTTATCGGAGAATATTCAAGCGGTACAATTAATATTCTGTTTACTTATCCGATTAGTAGAAAAAAAATCATTTGGTCAAAAATACTTTTGGTATGTAGTTTTATGGTTATTACTATGATTGTAGCGAATGTATTCATTTTGACGAGTATGCATATCATCAATAACTACACAAACACTATACCTGTAACCACAGATGCTGGGCTTTTATCAACTACAGCATTAAAAATCATCACAAACTCAATAGCTTTCTCATTGATTAGTACATTGTGTCTGTATTTTGGTATGTTAAAGAAATCAAAAGTGGCTACAATTGTATCATCAGTTATTATAGTAAGTATTGTTGGTTCTACTAGCAATGGTTTCTCACTTAGCTCTATTATTTTTATCCCCTTAACTATTGCATTCGTTGGTGTCTCATTAATATTCTTCACCTTTAGGAAAATAGAAGTACTAGATGTAAAATAATAGAATGATATATATAGCCAAAAAAAAATGCCTAGCTTCTTATAATTAGAAGCTAGGCATTTGAATTATACTTTTATTTAGCTTACTTTTCTAACTGGAGCAGGGCTTGCTACTCTTAGATCTTGATCTAAGTAGTAATTAACACCAGCAACGATAATACCACCGCCGATGAAGTTACCTATAGTAACAACAACAAAGCTCGTTAGGATTCCTGGTACTGTTATAGCAGCGCCATTAAAGAATGCCATCATTAGGTAGAACATGTTTGCAACAATATGCTCTGTACCACTTAGTACGAATAGTGCGATTGGGAACCAGATTGCAAAGATCTTACCAACAACTGTTTTTGCACTGTAAGCCATCATAACACCGAAACAAACAATGATGTTACATAGTACTGCACTAATAAACATACGGCCAATTGGCATTGTAGTCTTAGCTACTGCAGCTTTTGCTACACTCTCAAGCATCTTGTGGCTGAAGATACCAGCTCCTGTACTTAGCGCAGCCATAATGATTGCACCAACTAAGTTTGCTAGAACAACAGTGATAAGCATCTTCATAAAGCGGCCTAACTCAACCTCTTTTTTGTAAACACTTAAAATTGCCATACAATCACTTGTGAATAGCTCAACACCTAATAACAGAATCGCAATGATACCTGTTGGGAATATAAGTGCTCCTAAGAACTTTCCTAGGCCTGGGTCAGCTGTGTATGCTGCTAGCTTAAAGTACCCGATAGCACCCATAGCGATGAACATACCTGCTAAAATACCTTGTAGAATAAGTGCTCTAGACTTTTTTTCTACCTTACCTTTTCCTGCTGCTACGATGTAGTCAAGAATTTCAATAAATGATTTCATTTTTTCCCTCGATTTTTTTATTTTTTAGAATAATTTCCTGTCGAAGAATATCATATTTTCAAGCGTTGTACAACATTTTTTAAAAAAATAACACTTTTCTGAATTGTTGCACAATTGCATAATTTCCACCGTTTGTTGTACCTTATCGCTTATTCGTGTGGATTCGCCTGTTCCTAACCTTCGGCACCATATAAAAAATCCAGATCTATTGATCTGGATTTTTTGTTATTGTATAAAACCAATTGAGCAATAAGATTACTCACATTAAGAATGAAGATACCCGTAATACTAAGTAATACCTTCAGTAATCAACTCCACCAAATGCTCCAAAGACGGATTCATATTCCCCGTCTTCCAAGCTGCAACAATGTCATATTGTCTGTGTTCCGCTTTCATGTCTAAGGGTAAAAACACTAAATTAGGACCCGCATAATCTTTTATACTTCTTGGCAGAAGCGCTACCCCCATATGAGATTCAACAAGTATGAGTACCGTTTGAACTAAATTTGGTGTATTCACTATGTTTGGAGAAAAACCGTGTTCACTGCAAATTTGAAGCGTTTTATCAAAACCCTGAGGAGACTCATGTCGATTTTGTATAATAAATGGTTCATCTGCAAATGCCTTAATATTAATAGGCTGACTCGACCATTCGTTGGCGAGTTTACTGTCTGAAGCAAGTACAGCACAAAGTGTTTCAGTACACACATGATGTGTTTCAATTTTTGACTGTTGGCCAGATTCTTCACCCGCTCCTTTAATACCAAACGAGAAGGTTATGACTAAATCCAGCGCGTCCTCATTAAGTGCTTTCGTGAGTTCTCCTTGATGATAGCTGTTTACCTCTAAGCTGACATTGGGATACTTCTTTTGAAACTGCTTTAGTATAGGTGGAAGCCAGGTACGATCCCCATACCCAATATACCCAATACGCAAGTGACCTTGGTATCCCATATGCGCATTCTTTGTGATTTCAACAACTTCATCAAGCTGTTTAAGTAAACTTGTTGCCTGACTATATAGAACATTGCCTGCTGGCGTCAGTTTTACAGATCTTCGATTTCTATTAAAAAGAGGAAATCCCAGTTTCTTTTCCATTTCTGATATTTGCTGACTTACAGCGGACTGTGCAACAAATAAGCTCTTTGCAGCTTCTGTAAAGCTCAGTTTTTCTGCTACAGCTATAAAATATTTTAACTGTCTAATATCCACTTTTTCCTCCTAGTTCTTTCTATATTAATAGGATCGATCCTGAATCATTAGTAATTCATTGCAAATTTATGACTGCTTCCTTCACCTTTCACTCAGTATTATAACACTTATAAGAAAAACTGATAACTGAAATTCGTAAACACTATTTTACTAATTGCCCACAAAGCTGTACAATGGTATTACAATATAATTGTAAAGATTGAAATTTTTTAAGAAGTCTTATTTATGAAGTCACTGGACTTCTAAAAATTAAATCAGGAAATCGTTTTCAACACGTATCTAAGGAGGCGTCCATTGAATAAAGTCAACATTTTGCACGAATACTGTAAAAGCTGTGGTCTTTGTATCGACATATGTCCAAAGAAGATTCTGAAGATTGGTGATCAAGCCAATAAGAAAGGCTACTTTGCTGCTGTCTGTTCGGACCAAGATAAATGTATCAGTTGTGCTCTCTGTGCTACGGTGTGCCCAGATGTAGCCATCGAAGTGTACAGAGAAAAACGCTAGGAGGTCATCATGGAACTTGAAAGAATTCTTTTAAAAGGTAATCAGATCATTGGTGAAGCAGCAATACGTTCTGGCTGTAAGCTGTTCTTTGGCTACCCGATCACTCCATCTACAGAAGTTGTTGAATACCTATCCGCTCAGTTCCCTAAGCGTGGTGGTGACATGGTACAAGCAGAAGATGAAATTGGTGCAATCAACATGTGTTATGGTGCAGCGTGTACAGGTAACCGTGTTATGACAGCTTCATCAAGCCCTGGGGTCAGCCTAAAGCAAGAAGGCATCTCGTATGCAGCTGCTGTTGAGCTTCCTATGGTTATTGTTAATGTTAACAGATGTGGTCCTGGTCTAGGCGGCCTTGGTCCTGCTCAATCTGATTATTACCAGTCTACTCGTGGTGGCGGTCATGGTGATTATCGTACAATTGTACTTGCGCCTTCAAAAGCACAAGAGCTTTACGATTTTACAATGGATGCGTTTGATCTTGCTGATAAACACCGTAATCCAGTTATCCTGCACACAGATGGTTTCCTAGGTCAAACAATGGAGCCCGTGTGGTTAAAGGAACGCCCTGAAGCACCTGAATACGACAGAAGCTGGATTGTTGATGGCGCTAAAGGTCGTGAAAAACGTGTCCTAGCAAGTTACTCACTAACAAACGAAATTGGTGAAGCGAACAACCTTAAATGGGAAGCTAAATACAAACATATAGAAGAAACAGAGCAGCGATGGGAAGAATTCCATACGGAAGATGCAGAATATCTACTTGTAAGCTACGGCACAACAGGTCGTATCTGTAAGAGTACTGTACTTAACGCTAGAAAACGTGGCATTAAGCTTGGTCTAATCCGTCCAATTACTCTATGGCCATTCCCTAAAAAAGCTTTTGCTCCTCTTATTGATAATCTAAAAGGTATTGTTACAGTAGAACTTAATACTGGTCAAATGATTGAAGATGTACAGCTTGCTGTACAGTGTAAGAAGCCAGTATACTTATTCCGTCGTCAAGGTGGTATGTTACCTACTGAACACGAAATTCTTGATGATTTAATGTCTAAATTCGACCTAACAAATGAGGAGGCCTAAATATGTGCACTGATATGCAACGTATCGCTGGCCGTAGCGCAGGCCTTACAGACGTACCTTTTACATTCTGTCCAGGATGTACACACGGTACAATCATGCGCCTAATTGCAGAAATATTAGAAGAACTTGAAATTATAGATAATACAATCGGTATTTCACCAGTTGGATGTGCTGGCTTCAGCCAGGACTTCTTTAACTGTGACTTTATCGGGGCAGCACATGGTCGAGCACAAGCTGTTGGTATTGGTGTAAAACGTTCACTGCCAGACCGTATGGTCTTCACTTACCAAGGTGATGGTGATATTGCAGCAATCGGTACACAACATGCTATTCACTCTGCAGCACGTGGTGAAAACATTACTTCAATTATGGTAAACAACGCTATTTTCGGCATGACAGGTGGTCAAATGGCGCCAACGACTCTTGATGGCATGAAAACTGCAACAAGCCCATATGGTAAAAACACAGGTACTGATGGTATGCCTATCGATATGCCTAAGATCCTAGCTACCCTAAATGGTGCTGTATATGTTGCGGCTGTTTCTGTTGATTCACCTAAAGAAATTGCAAACGCAAAAAAATGCATTAAAAAGGCATTCAAAGTTCAAATGGCTGGCCTTGGCTTTGCATTTGTTAGTGTACTTTCTACTTGTCCTACTAACTGGGGTATTTCACCAGTTGAAAGTTTAAGCTGGTTAAGAGAAAACATGATGCCTATTTATGAAATGGGTGAACTAAAAGTTACTGAGGAGGTTGCAAAGCTATGATGGATAAAGTCATTATTGCCGGCTTTGGCGGACAAGGCGTGATGTTCCTTGGTAAAGTACTAGCCTATACAGGTATGGATTCTGATTTAGAACTGCTTTGGATTCCTTCATATGGTCCTGAAATGCGTGGCGGTACAGCAAACTGTTCTGTTGTTCTTTCAGATGAGGAAATTAACTCACCAGTAATTGACCAGTCAGATGCTGCAATCGTTATGAACATGCCTGCTTATGAGAAATTTGCATCAAGAGTACGTCCTGGCGGCGTTCTAATCGTGAACTCATCTTTAGCAGATATTGAGAACTATCGTGATGATATCACAATTGTTAAAGTCCCTGCTACAGACATCGCCAATGAACTTGGTAGCCCAAGCATTGGTAACATGGTTTGTCTTGGCGCACTACTTCCACACCTTACTCTAGCTGACAATGACAAGATTGAAAAAGTCATGACAAAGCTTACTGCAAAGCGTCCTGAAATGCTTGAAGTAAACATGGCTGCAATTGAAAGAGGTATGAATATAGAAGTAATTAAAGCCACGGCAAGCAGTTAGCCCAAAGTTTTAAATTCTGATTATTATTACTATGATAATAAATTAGGCTACTGGCGATTTGCCAGTAGCCTTTTATTGTATCTGTAAATTCTCAAAGTATTGATAATATGATTATGTGTGGATACTCCTGTTCTGAACCTTCGGCACCAGAAAAGCCCAAACCTTTCATGAGGTTTGGGCTTTTTATTCATAATCCTAGTTAGATTTACTTATGCGTCACCAGAACCAATTCATTGACGTCCTCAAGTCTATTCCTCGCTACCATATTCATCGCTTTGTTACCTACTTGATTTTTTATGCCCATAAAGAAAAATTTCTTGGCATTTTCATAGTCATCCTCTACAAGGTACATCTCACCAATTAAGACACATAATTTCTGCTCTTCAGCTATGTCCATGCTCCGAGTTGTATTGAACCACCCATCGCAATAAAATTGTCTTGCCTGGCTATAAGCCATCTGATACATTTCTGTATGATGGCAGTCCTGATACATCCACGCCAAACGAAGCCACACCCGTCCCATTTCATAGCTTGAAGACCCCATAACAGTTTTGCATGCCAGTGCCAGGTAGTAGTCTTGAAATACTTGGTCATAATTTTTCTTAAGCAGTTCGCTCTTACCAGATGGATGATCGATCAAAAGGAGCTTTTGTTTCAGTTCCGACTTTTGAAGCCCCGACACCTTGAAGAACTCATAATGGAAATTTGCATAGTTACAATGCGGACACACCCAGATGTCATACCAACTCTCATCAAATCCATCATACATTTTTCTGAAATCTCTTCTATTTTCAAGTAATTTCAGTTTTGACCACCTGACTTGATAAATACTGAATTCATTTTCACAAACAGGGCACTTCACCGTTTTGTCAAAAATAAACTTCAAATGCTCCTCATCTATTTTTTTAGGATATTTTAAGTGTCCAGTCGGGAACATTCTGCCTTCCATAATGTCTGGCGGTGAAACTTCCATTCCTTCTTTGTACACAACTTCATCTATTCCGCTATGAGAAAAGGCTTCATTCGCTACTCTGAGTTTTTCGCTCAAGCTGATCATCAGCTTGATGATGATATTGGGACGCGAAGATATAAACGATTTAATGTTCTCTTCACCAATTCGGATTGCCATAGTATCCTCCATGGCGACGACTTTTCCGCCTTCACCGGTACTCGAAAAAAAAGCAATCTCCCCTACAAACTCCCCACTTCCCAACTCTGTAACGATCGTCTCCCCTTTTGAATGGGTTTTATAGATTCCGACACGGCCATTCAATATCAGAAACATGCAGTTTTCCATGTTACTTCCGCATAAGAGTGTTTCATCTTTTTTAAATGATGCTGCATATTGATTCACATTAAAATCCTGCATCCTAACCCTCCTTTACGGTTTCCTCAATCATTTCTTCCACATCAGTTTCTTGTACCTCATCCTCTTGAATCTCTTGTGCCTTTTCCTTTGTCTTCTCTTTAATTTCAACCAATCGATTTGACAAGATTTTCAGTATCTTGATTGCCTCTGCTGAGTCTTTCATGATGAAATCCGTGAAATGCTCCTTTTGAATTCTAAAAACCGTACAGTTGTCCATGGCCCTTATCGTAGCGCTTCTCGCCTTACCTTCGATCATCGACATTTCACCAAACGCATCCCCAGTTTTCAGCTCCGCTATCTTAACTTCTGTTCCCACAAATTCACTATTTATAACAACTTCAACGTTCCCTTTGAGTAAAATAAACATTTCCTCACCAATTTCGCCCTGCTGTACGATAATTTCATCCGTACTGAAATTCACTAACGAACCGATTTCCCTTAAAGATGCTATATCCATCCACTTCACCCCGCATACATTTATTCACATTCACTGTATTTTAAAGTCAGTCTCCTGAAGTATCTTACACTAATCTGGTTTTAACCATTCATAAAGATAAATACCCATAATGATACATCCTGCAACTAAAATGGGAATATTAGCAACAGAAAAGACCGCATTGAACTTTATGTCAATGCGGTCTTCGTAAACATCTTTGAGTTTCTCTGAACTTAATCTACTCCATCATTTCCTGAATTCTACGAACGAAAATATCTCTTATCTCATCATTTTCGCCTAAACCCTTAAGTACACACTCCACTTTGATACCCTCTGCTTCAATAACAGACTTGAAGGAATCCTCATCGTCTCCAGCCATATCATTCTGAGCATGATCTCCTGCAACCAGCAT
>Ga0209272_10002291_pt1 | contig 10854 bp, 9 predicted proteins | sample tdDd002_FD_187125 | JGI IMG/M metagenome (GOLD analysis project Ga0209272, IMG submission 187125) | Marine sediment microbial communities from the Atlantic coast under amendment with organic carbon and nitrate - tdDd00.2 (SPAdes)... | ecosystem: Environmental > Aquatic > Marine > Coastal >... | reverse complement strand
CTTAAGACTTGTCATTCTGAACTTGTTTCAGAATCTATGGCTTTTATTCTTGAGGGCTTGCTCTGTTCTGTAACTTTCTTGCTCTGTCTTGAGCTTAAGACTTACAACTTAAAACTTCCCCCCCCCTTTTTTTAACCCTTTAAAACGCAGTTGGCAGTGCTGGATTTTTAGCCGTTCTTAAGCTGTTAAATCCAGGGATTGAAAAGCATTCCTAATTACGCATTCTCTTAAGCATCAATAGATTGAGCATACAAGTTGGTAACAAGTGTAACTCGGATTTTATTGCAAAATTATGCAATAAAAATGAACTAATTTCCAAAACATGATTCGGTTAACACTTTAGAAAATGGGCCGCTGTATTCACGATCTGAATTGGATTTAGATCAATTTATAAATTCTCTATTTCTCCTATATTGCGCGGGTAATTTTTGGATGCTTCTAATAAATAAAGACTTTTTACTTTTTAAGAACTAAGGGTTAACCATTCGGTAACAGGTGCGCCTGGCCGAGTTTATCTATAAAAGTAATCTGACTATTACCAATAAAGAGTGTTCCTTTCATACCAGGAGTAAGAATGAAGAAGCAACAGCCTGATCTGAATCGCAGATCTTTGCTGAAAGCGCTAACTGTAGGTGGGACGGCGAGCGTCGCCCTTGCTGCTACAGGTATCAGTGCCGCTCAAGCAACAGAAAGCAATGTAAGCACTAAGAGTGCTGATGGCTACCATGAAACTGCTCACATCCGCAGTTATTACAATAGCTTGCGTAGCTAATTTAGGAGAAATCGAGCGATGCAATTAACTCGCAAATCCAACGCGGCAACTAAAGTTGAAAAAAAATCTTTAGGGATTAGCCGTCGTCAGTTTATGAAGCATGCAGGTATCACAACCGGTGGTATTGCAGCGGCTTCACTTTTGGGTACAGGCATGATGCGTCGTGCTGAAGCCAAAGATATCCCTCACAATGCTCCAATCGAGATCAAGCGTACTGTTTGTAGTGCTTGTGCGGTAGGTTGTGGTCTTTATGCCGAAGTACAAAATGGTGTTTGGACAGGTCAAGAGCCTGCTTTCGATCACCCGTTCAACAACGGTGGTCACTGTGCGAAAGGTGCTGCACTGCGTGAACATGGTCACGGTGAGAAGCGTCTTAAGTACCCAATGAAGCTCGTCGATGGCAAGTGGAAGAAACTATCTTGGGAGCAGGCTTTCAACGAAGTTGGCGACCAGATGCTGGATATCCGTAAAGAATCAGGTCCTGATTCACTTTACTTTATGGGTAGCGCTAAGTTCTCGAACGAAGGTTGTTACATGTACCGCAAACTTGCGGCTATGTGGGGCACGAACAACGTCGATCACTCAGCACGTATTTGTCACTCTACCACGGTAGCCGGTGTTGCTAACACTTGGGGCTACGGTGCGCAAACTAACTCTTTCAACGATATTCAGAATGCTAACGCAATCTTCTTCATCGGGGCTAACCCGGCTGAAGCGCATCCTGTTGCGATGCAGCATATCCTAATTGCGAAAGAGAAGAACAACGCTAAACTAATCGTTGTCGATCCACGTTTTTCACGTACAGCTGCGCACTCTGATCTTCATTGTGCACTGCGTCCAGGTACGGATATCCCATTCATCTACGGTATGCTTTGGCATATCTTTGAGAACGGCTGGGAAGATAAGACTTTCATTAAAGAACGTGTGTTCGAGATGGAAACGATTCGTGAAGAAGCGAAGAAATTCCCACCTAAAGAAGTTGAACATATTACCGGTGTAAGTGAAGCTGATGTTTATCAAGCGGCTAAGCTTATGGCTGAAAATCGTCCTGGTACCGTAGTCTGGTGTATGGGTGGTACTCAGCATCACGTAGGTAATGCTAACACTCGTGCTTACTGTATCCTTCAGCTTGCGCTAGGTAACATGGGCGTTAAAGGTGGTGGTACTAACATCTTCCGTGGTCACGATAACGTACAGGGTGCAACCGATTTAGGTCTGTTGTTCGATACGCTACCTGGTTACTACGGTCTTAAGACAGGTTCTTGGAAGCACTGGTCCCATGTATGGGATCTTGAGTTTGATTGGGTTAAGAACCGTTTCGACCAAAACTCCTACCTTGGCCGTATTCCAATGAACACGCCGGGTATTCCTTGTTCTCGCTGGCATGACGGTGTGTTAGAAACGCCTGAGAAGCTAGCTCAGAAAGACCGTGTTCGTATGGCATTCTTCTGGGGACAATCGGTTAACACCGAGACTCGTCAACGTGAAGTTCGTGATGCTCTGGACAAGATGGATACTGTGGTAGTTGTGGATCCATTCCCAACTATGGCGGGTGTGATGCACCGTCGTCAAAATGGTGTTTACCTGCTTCCTGCGGCAACTCAGTTCGAGACTGAAGGTTCTGTGTCTAACTCAGGTCGTAGCCAGCAATGGCGTGAAAAGGTTATTGAGCCATTGTTCGAGTCTAAGACTGACCTTGAGATCATGTACCGTCTGTCTCAGAAGCTTGGTTTTGCCGACGAATACACTAAACGTATCGCTAAAGATGCTAATGACCTTTTGGTTATCGAAGATATCACTCGCGAGATTAACCGCGGTATGTGGACCATCGGTATGTCTGGTCAAAGCCCAGAACGTCTGAAGCTGCACACCCAAAACTGGGGTACGTTCAACAACAAGACCCTTGAAGCCGAAGGCGGTCCTGCGAAGGGCGATACTTACGGTCTACCTTGGCCTTGTTGGGGTACTCCGGAGCAGAAACACCCTGGTACTCAGATCCTATATAACACACACAAGCATGTGCTTGAGGGTGGCGGTAACTTCCGTGCTCGTTATGGTGTGGAATATAAGGGTAAGAACCTGCTTGCCGAAGGCAGTTTCTCTAAAGGAAGCGAAATCCAAGATGGTTACCCTGAATTTACCTCTGAGATGCTTAAGCAACTTGGCTGGTGGGATGACCTTACAGCGACCGAGAAAGCCGAAGCCGATGGCAAGAACTGGAAGACCGACCTTTCTGGTGGTATCCAACGTGTCGCTATGAAGCACGGTTGTATTCCTTATGGTAACGCTAAGGCGCGTTGTATCGTTTGGACCTTCCCGGATCAAGTACCTGTTCACCGTGAGCCGCTTTATACGCCTCGTCGTGATCTTGTATCTAAGTACCCAACTTATGATGATATGCAAGTTCATCGTCTGCCGACTCTGTACAAGTCAATCCAAGAGAAAGACATGACAGGTCAGTACCCGCTGGCATTGACCTCTGGTCGTCTGGTTGAGTATGAAGGTGGTGGTGAAGAGTCTCGTTGTAACCCATGGCTTGCTGAGCTTCAACAAGAGATGTTTGTTGAGATAAGCCCAGCCGATGCTGCCGATCGCGGGATCCGTGATGGTGACACTGTGTGGTTGGAAGGTGCCGAAGGTGGCCGAATCAAGATTAAGGCTATGGTGACACCACGTGTTAAGCCTGGTGTAACTTGGATGCCATATCACTTCGCGGGTGAGATGCACGGTGAAAGCCTTGCACCAAACTACCCAGAAGGTACGGTTCCTTATGTTATTGGTGAGTCAGCGAACACTGCATTGACTTATGGTTATGACCCTGTGACTCAGATGCAGGAAACCAAGTCGTCGCTTTGTCAGATTGAAAAAGCGTAAGTGCAGATAAGCTAGGAGAAATGCCGTTATGGCTACAATGAAATTTTTGTGTGATACCAAGCGCTGCATCGAGTGTAATGGTTGTGTCACCGCTTGTAAGAACGAAAACGACTCAGCTCTTGAATGGGGCATTCAACGTCGCCGTGTTGTGACTATCAATGATGGTCAACCTGGTGAAGCATCTATCTCAGTGGCTTGTATGCACTGTACCGATGCACCTTGTCAGGCAGTATGTCCTGCGAACTGCTTCTACAAGACTGAAGACGGTTTAACGCTACACAACAAAGATACCTGTATCGGTTGTGGTTACTGCTTATATGCTTGCCCATTCGGCGCGCCTCAGTTCCCTAAGAAGGGAGCTTTCGGTAGCCGTGGCAAGATGGATAAGTGTACTTTCTGTGCCGGTGGTCCTGAAGAGAACCATTCAGATGCAGAACGTCAGAAGTACGGTTCAAACCGTATCGCTGAAGGTAAGCTTCCAATGTGTGCTGAGCTATGTGCGACTAAGTCGTTACTTGCGGGTGATGCTGAGATTATCTCGTCAATCTACCGTGAGCGTGTTGCATACCGCGGCTCTAAAAATGCAATCTGGGGTTAATCCCTAGTCTGTATTCAGCCCAAAAATCCACACTATGGTGACATGGTGTGGAAGATAAGGATGTAATATGAACAATTGGTTCAAACAGATTGGCTTAACTTTAGTGCTGATGTTTAGTGCTATTGGCCTAGCTCAAGCTGGCTCCTCACAGGGAGCTGAGCAGCCTGTCGCAACGGATGGCCAGATTTGGTCTCAGTTAAAGGCGGGTGCCACAGGTGTCACTACCTCTCATGGTGAGTTCCACAATCAGCCGATCAATACCTATGACCTACGAGTTTTAGAACTTCGTAGTGATCTGCTAGCGCCAGCATTAATGGCTGCGCTATTTGGTATGATCATCATCTTCGTCCTGTTTATCAAAGTGAATGGTATTTCTAAACTTCACGGTGGTTTCTCAGGCAAGTTGGTATATCGCTGGTCTAAGTTTGATGTATCGATTCACTGGTTAGGTGCTATTCCTTGCCTGTTATTGATTCTGACAGGTCTCACTTTGTTGGCCGGACGATTCTTCTTCCAGCCATACATAGGCGAAGGTTTGTGGGCAGGATTTGTCTACGGCGCTAAGCAAGTACATGACTTCATGGCTATCCCATTCATGTTGGGTTGGGCGTTGATGGTCACCTTGTGGGCTAAAAACCAGTTACCTAAGATGTATGATCTTAAGTGGATGATGGTGGTGGGTGGTTACATCAACTTCGGTCCATTCAAGGGTAAGCATCCGGATGCGGGTTTTGCTAACGCCGGTGAAAAACTCTGGTTCTGGGCCTTTGCTGTATTTGGCCTGGTTATCTCAGCGTCTGGCATGTTGCTGCTATTCCCGAACTTGTTCGAGCCTAGCCGTACACTGAGCCTGATTGCACTCGTGCTTCACTCTGTCAGTGCCATCATCATTACCGCTTTCTCAATCGTCCATATCTTTATGGCAACGGTTATGTCTGAAGGTGGTATGGAGTGTATGGTATCAGGATACTGTGATGAGACTTGGGCAAGCCAGCACCACAATCTTTGGTTTGACGAGATCAAAGAGAACGGTTCGCTTAAGTATAAAGACTAGTCTGAGCTACGAGCTATAAGCTATAAGCTATAAGCTATAAGTGAAACACCTCGTTGGGTAACCTGCGGGGTGTTTTTGTATCAGCAGTATGCTTGAGGTTAGAGTTATACATTTTCCATGTAGGAGCGGCTTTAGCCGCGAATGTTTTATAAGAAGGTTTGAATGCTTTAAGCAAGAGCAGTTTTCAAGCGTTCAGTTCTATTAATCACTAAAACATGACTTGCTTAACAAAAAGCTCTAGATTTCCTTGTTAGGTGACAGTAACTTATAACCAGTTCACGTTTTGGAACCTCCTCAAATGATACTTTTATGCTTCAAAGTGGTTTTTTTATTTACCGGGTATCATTCGTAAATTTAGAGTGTTTTTCTTTAATTTTCTGACGCTACTCACAAGATGGCTCAGGTAGGAATCTTTATGTCTTCAATTATTCAAACGGCTAGCAGTGAAATCATTAAACCTTATGAGGCTGATATCACTGTGCCCAACTGGATGCTTAGCTCTATGGAGCGAGTAATGCAGTTCTATGTGGATAAGAATCTACGATTGGATACTCAGTCTGCCGACATGATGCCTGCGCCGGTTGAGGGCAAGAAGTACATGCTTTATGCCCACATTCCTTTCTGTCATACGCTCTGCTCGTTTTGTACTTTCCATCGTTTTATCTTCAAAGAAGATAAGGCGCGAGCCTATTTCATCTCCCTCAGAAAAGAGATGGATATGGTTAAGGCGCTCGGCTATGACTTCGAGTCTATGTACATAGGCGGTGGCACCACCACTGTGCTGGAAGATGAGCTTGCCCGCACCATTGAGCATGCTAAGACGCTATTCCCGAGCATTAAAGAGGTTTCCTGTGAGTCGGACCCTCAGCATCTGGATAGCCCCGGGTTTAAACAGCTCGAAGGGTTAGTCGATCGTATGTCTATCGGCGTTCAAAGCTTCAATGATGATATTCTGGCAATGACAGATCGTATCGAAAAGTTTGGCTCGGGTCAGCAGACATTCGATAAGATTATGGCGGCTAAGGAGTTGTTTCCGATCATTAACGTGGATCTGATCTTTGGTTTCCGAGGGCAAACCGATGAAGTGATTCAATATGATCTGGATATGGCAGCGAAACTCGACCCGCGTCAGATCACGACTTATCCTCTGATGATCACCCACCAGACCCGTAAGAGTGTGAAGGGTAAACTGGCCGCTCCTCAAGGTGATATGGCACGTCAGTATCGTCAAATTCTCAATAGCCTGAATGGGCAATACAATCAGCTTTCAGCCTGGGCGTTTGGTAAGACTAACAACGAAGGGTTCGATGAGTATGTCATCGATTATGATGAGTACTTAGGTGTTGGCTCTGGGTCATTCAGTTTCCTCGATGACACCCTATATGTGAACAATTTCTCACTACGAAAGTACCAGGAAAATATCGCAGCGGGCCGCATGGGCGTAGAGCAACAGAAGAACTACAGTAAGAAAGATGTGATGCAGTATCGCTTCCTGCTGGGCATGTTCTCCGGTCGCCTCTCCCGTAAGTATTTCCGTGAGACCTTCGGGGTAAACTTAGACACGGCACTGTTTAAAGAGATGACCTCGATGAAGGTGATTGGCGCAATTAAGAATGACCCAACCGATCCCGACAACTTGATTGTCACAGATAACGGTAAGATGATGGGTCTGTTGATGATGAAAGAGTTTTATTCAGGTATGGATAATGTGCGCGCTCAACTGCGCAAGCCACTGAAGCCCTGTGACATGTAGTCTGTATACTCTGAATTTAAAGGTTGAAGCTTTGCTTCAACCTTTTTTTGCGCGTTTTTTACCCGTCTTTTGCCTTCAGTCTTGCTCGCTTTAAAGGAAGCGAACAATCGAGATTCTAGCCTGAGAATGTGTTTCAAGTTGTCAGCTTAGCGAAAGCTTAAGTTCCCTTTCTAAGCTGACGACTTCGTTGCGTATCTGCCTGATGAAGGGGTCATCGTAGTTGAGGCGTTCGAACTCTTGTAGACAGGCTTGATAGCGCTTGAGTCTACTCTCAGGAGAGCCTGCAAGCTCAAAATATTCTTCCAAATTAATTATTGAGTCCATTCAACAATCCTACATCCGTTGTGAAATCCTATATTAGCCATTTAAATTGAAGATTAGGAGGCAATGGAAACTAACTGAAAGAGTTGAGTCTATATCAATGTTTATTAAGTGTTTGAAAATCAGCTATCTGTTCGTTTTCCATTCGCTTTGTTAACCTTATTTAGTTGCCCATTACTGACAGAGTATTGAGAGATCTCTTACAAACAAATGGGTTAACCTCATCGACTAACGGCTTTAAGGTCAGGATAAGGTCTTGTTGCTAAAATTTTCTTTTCAGGTAGTTTGGAAGCTTGATATACGATTTGGAGTTGTAAATGAAACCACTGTTCCAGACTGAACGCATTATTTGCAGAGAGTTCGAGTCTGCCGATCTTGAGGCATTTGCCGAATACCGTGCACAGCCTGAGGTGGCACGTTACCAGAGTTGGAGTGAATACAGTTATCAGGATGCACAGGATCTGTATGAAGAGATGAAGAAGGTCTCTTTTGCGACAGTAGGTCACTGGTTTCAATTGGCAATTCTAACTAAAGGAGATAAAGACTCTCAGCAGATGCTGGGTGATCTTGCGGTACATTTTATCGATGGACAACAGATTGAGATAGGTTTTACCTTTGCTCCGGATTTTCAGGGACAGGGCTATGCATCGGAGGCTGTGCTGGGGTTATTAACATACCTCTTCAGCGAGTTGAAACCCCACAGGGTGATTGCAACTACAGATTGCGAAAATGTACCTTCCTGGCTGTTGCTCGAACGGGTGGGACTCCGTCGTGAGGCTCATTTCATTGAGAATGTCTTCTTCAAAGGCGCTTGGGGCAGCGAGTTTCAGTATGCCATGCTAGCCTCAGAGTGGAGAAAAGGGCTTGGTGGCTAGTGAGCTAACACTCTTTTCTACGATTTGGGAATATGCGTTAGACCTGTATTCCTTTACCATCATTAGATGATATCTATTTTCTGGAGCCTCAATGGCTAATATCCTTTTGGTTGCTAACTTGAATTGTGATCGAATCTTAGAGCTCGATAAGCCTCTGCAGACGGGCGGTCGATTTCACTATCAAGATGGAGGGCAAAGGTTGGGCGGTGGTGGAGCTAATACCGGGCTGGGGTTGGTGTGGGCAAATCATAGAGTTGCATTAGTAAGCCAGGTCGGTCGCGATAAGATTGGTGATTGGCTACTTGCCGAAGCAAGCACTCAGGGGATCGATTGTCATCTTATTCAGCGCCATGAGGAGAGCAGCTGTGAGATGTTGTTGGTGATGACTCCCGATGGTGAGCGAACGATTATTCGTCCACAAAGGCCTGTCTTTGAGCTTCCGGCTCCTCCCGTTTGGGGTCAATGGGATGCCGTATATTTTAATTCTTCGGCAGAAGGTTCGGTGAGTTGGGCTAAAACGGCGTTGAATCATTGTTTAGTACTGGCACAACTTGCTAAGGATGAGCGTCTCAGACCTTGCCATATTTTGATCGCTTCTAAGACCGACATGCTGGGACGAAGTCAACTTTCTAATTGGGAGTATGGAAAGAGTATTGCCGGTGATTCGCTAAAATATTTTATAGTGACAGATGGAGCCGGTGGGGCGCATTTGTATACTGAGGATGGATGCCAGACTGTCCCGGCGGTGGCATCTGATGTAGTCGATACGACTGGGGCGGGAGATGCCTACGCTTCCGGACTTATCCATGGATTAGCGACGGGCCTCACAATTATCGATTCAATGAATGAGGGCGCGATCTGGGCCGCATTTGCCGTTGCAACGCCGAGTTCTATCCCCGGAACCGCACTGAAACAGTATCTGAATGGGTGAGCTCTGACTATCCGCTCTATGCAATAACTTTGCTTAGCACAGAAGGGCGCCTGTCATAAATCCATCATTCTTTTGTCATCTGTCTGTGACATCCGCCCTTTATGCTTTGCGATATGGGTTCTCCTAATGTGTCCTTTCATAGTTTTTAGCTGTTTTTCATCTATTTGCCCCGTTTCCCCAACGGGGCATTTTTTTATCCCCCCTCTCATGCCCTGCCTCATTTACGACTATGCTTAAATTCATACAATAGCTTAGGTATCCAGAGTTTAGTGGGTGAGATGCCATGTGGAAGGTGAGTGAGAATAAATAATGGGTAAGACAATTTGGAATGATAAGCGAAAGTTCGTCTGGATCCTTTCCGTTCTGCTTTTTGGTGCTTTTATCGCGACTAGCGGGATCAGTTATCAAGTTGCGCATAGATCCCTAAGTGCGCAGATAGAAGAAAATACCTTACCCCTGACCAGTGACAATATCTATTCTGAAATTCAGCAAGACTTGTTGCAACCCATTTTTATCTCTTCACTGATGGCACAAGATACTTTTGTCCGTGATTGGGCGATTAATAAAGAGCAGGGTCCCGAGAAACTGATCCATTACCTTAGAGAAATTCAAGATAAGTACGATACTGTGACTAGCTTTTTCGTCTCTGAAAAATCCAGAAATTATTACCACTCCTCTGGCGTTCTGAAACAGATCAAAGATATTGATCCTGAAGATGCGTGGTATTTTCGGGTTAGGTCACTCCCCAGCTCTGAACTTTACGAAATTAACATAGGTCCAAGTTCCGCTGACGCCAAGCAGACTGTTGTATATGTTAATTATAAAGTCTTTGATTTTGAAGGTGGGTTTATAGGTGTTACCGGTGTAGGTCTTGCCGTAGAGAGAGTGAGAGTCTTGATTGAACGATACGAGAAACGGTACAACAGGCATGTCTATTTTGTTGACCGTGAGGGTCACATAACTCTTCATGGTGAAGCATTTACCGGAGGGAAGACAATACAGGGTGCTGATGGGTTGGAAAAGTTGGCAACCCGGATCCTGACCAGCCCGAGTGCGTCTCTGACCTATATCAGGGATGGAAAAACGGTTTATCTCAATAGTCGTTTCGTCCCTGAGTTTAAGTGGTATCTGATGGTTGAACAGGAGGAGGTCGATAGTGAGAAGAAATTGTTAACCACTTTTTGGGCGAATCTAGCCATCAGTTTTATTGTGACTATCGGAATCTTATTGATTGCAAACTTAACCTTAGGGCGATATCAGCGAAAACTGGAGTTTATGGCTTCGACAGACAAACTGACGGGCATTGCCAACCGACAAATATTCGAAGAGTATTTTTCCTCGGCGATAGCCGAGGCCGATGAGAGTGAGGCTTCGGTTTCAATTGTATTGATCGATATCGATCTCTTTAAGAGGGTGAATGACACTTACGGTCACAATATCGGTGACTTGGTGATTAAAACGGTGAGCAGCATATTAAAAAGCCAGCTAAGAGAGAAGGATATGGTTTGTCGCTGGGGAGGGGAAGAGTTTTTGCTATTGCTACCCAATCTGGAGTTAAGTCACGCCGTCGACGTCGCGGAGCGGATCCGAGGAAAGATTGCCAAGCGAAAGATTAGAGTCAATGAACATGAGGTTTGTGTGACTGTCAGCGCTGGCGTTGCGGAATATAACCACAC
>Ga0209272_10002283_pt1 | contig 10891 bp, 14 predicted proteins | sample tdDd002_FD_187125 | JGI IMG/M metagenome (GOLD analysis project Ga0209272, IMG submission 187125) | Marine sediment microbial communities from the Atlantic coast under amendment with organic carbon and nitrate - tdDd00.2 (SPAdes)... | ecosystem: Environmental > Aquatic > Marine > Coastal >... | reverse complement strand
ATTGAAGACAACAAAAACTCACTTTACTAAGGAGCATTTACTATGTGGTATTTCGCATGGATTCTAGGTGTACTACTTGCTTGTGCATTCGGTATCATCAACGCTCTTTGGCTAGAGCACTCAGAAATGATGGATAAAGACAGTGAGTAACCTCGCTGATAAGGTAGCGAAACTTCACGCACCAATGGATAAGACTCTGCTACGAGTCTTATCTCTCATCCTTGGCTTTATGCACGTAGGATTGGTGATGTGGGACCCTGAAGCTTACCATCAAGCAATTGGTGGTTTTAACTCAATCATCGCACCAGCACTGATTTGGTCTGTATGTTCAAGCATGGTGTATGGGGTGGGCTTCAAGCCAAGAAACTGGTACTGGCAAGTTTTGTTTAGTCCTTATTTCTCGTTAGCTATCTTAATTTATCTAACGGCACTTTATTTCATTTAGGCTGAAATATGCTGTAATAAAGTCGGTTACTAAATCATCGAATAAAAGCTAGGTATCTCGCCTAGCTTTTATTTTTTCTACAAATTTCAAAAATATTTCCTTAGCTCGGTACCAATTGCTGTCGCTTCAGTTATAGTAATTACTTTAAAGAATTGAATATATTGGTACTCCCTTGCAAGGCACATCAAATCTCTTTCACTGGCCGATCACCGTGTACTATGAAGACACTGATGCGGGCGGTGTTGTATATCATTCTAATTATCTAAAATTCTTTGAGCGCGCACGGACAGAGATGTTACGTGCTAAAGGCATTTCTCAACATGTGTTACTGGAACAAAATATCGGCTTTGTTGTCCGACACATGGATATCGATTTCAACCAAGGGGCTAGGCTGGACGAGCATCTGACAGTCGTAACCCGAGTGTCAGAAATAAAACGTGCTTCTCTGCAATTCTGTCAAGAGTTGGTCAATGATCAAGGCAAGATATTGTGCAAGGCCTCGGTTAAGGTAGCATGTATCGATAATAAGAAAATGAAACCAATAGCTATTCCAACCTTTATAAATTCGGAGCTAACAAATAGTGACTGCTGATATTTCCATTTTAGATCTCTTTCTTCAGGCCAGTCTGTTGGTAAAGCTTGTGATGTTGACGTTGCTTGGCATGTCAATTGTGTCATGGGCAATGATCATCAAGCGCAGCAAAGTGCTTTCTCAAGCGTCAAAAAATGCAGAGCAGTTTGAAGACAAATTTTGGTCGGGTACTGATCTTTCTCAGCTTTACCAAAAAGTAAAAGCGCGTAAAGACGAAATTGAAGGCACAGAAGAAATCTTCTACGCAGGTTTTACAGAGTTTGCTCGCCTACGTAAGAGCAACGCAAATTCACCAGCTTACATCATGGAAGGCACTGGCCGCGCAATGCGCGTTGCTGTTTCTCGTGAAGTAGATGAGCTAGAAACAAGCTTACCGTTTTTGGCAACAGTCGGCTCTATAAGCCCTTATATCGGCCTATTTGGTACCGTTTGGGGCATCATGCACGCCTTTATTGCGCTGGGTGAAGTAAAGCAAGCTACGCTGTCTATGGTTGCACCGGGTATCGCCGAAGCACTTATCGCGACAGCGATGGGTCTATTTGCGGCTATTCCGGCAGTAATGGCGTACAACCGCCTAAGCAATAAAGTGAGTAAACTAGAGCACACTTACGCAACATTTTCTGAAGAATTCCACAGCATCCTTCATCGTCAAGCGATGGCTGGCCGAGACAGCGCGGATAAGGAATAAAGCATGGCGGGTTATCAACCTAAAAAGCGAAAAATGACAGCGGAGATCAACGTTGTTCCGTATATCGACGTAATGCTCGTACTGTTGATCATTTTTATGGCGACCGCTCCATTTGTGACTCAAGGCGTCGACGTTGATCTTCCGAAAACATCGACCGCAGAATCTATGCAAGACCTTGCTGGCGAGACTGACAGTAGCTTTATTATCATCGAAATTGATAGCGAGGGTAATTTAGGCCTAAGCGTAAATGATGAAGAAGTTCAGCGAGGTTTGTCGTTGCAAGATGTTATTGTGCGAGTGAAAGCGGAGCGAGAGGTTAAGCCGGACTCACCAGTTGCGGTAGGTGGCGACGCGGCAACACCATATGCCGATGTTGTTCTATTGCTTGATGAACTAAGTCGAGCTGGTATCCCTAAGGTAGGTCTAATGACCGATATCAGGGAATAGACATCAATTATCTATGAAAGATCACAAGAAGAAACCCAACCAATACGCCAAACCGATAGCAATATCGGTTGGTTTGCATGCAATTCTAGTTGCAGCCCTGCTTTGGGGGACGGACTTCAACATGTCTAAACCAGAGCCTACAGGGCAAATGGTTCAAGCTGTTGTCATCGATCCAAAACTTGTGCAGCAACAAGCGAAAGAAATTCGCCAGCAACGCGAAAAGGCAGCGAAAAAAGAACAAGAGCGTCTTGATAAACTGAGACGCGAAGCAGAGCAGCTAGAAAAAAACCGCAAAGCTGAAGAAGAGCAAATTCGCAAGTTGAAAGAGCAGCAAGCGAAAGATGCTCAAGCGGCACGAGAAGCAGAAGCTGCACGTAAGAAAAAAGAGCAAGAGCGCAAGCAGGAAGAAGAACGTGTTCGCAAAGAAAAAGAGCGAGCTGCTAAGCTAGAAAAAGAGCGCAAGGCAAAAGAAGAAGCCGTGCGTAAAGCTGAGCAGGAGCGTTTAGCAAAAGAAGCGGCTATAGCAAAAGCTGAGCAAGAACGTTTAGCTCGTGAAAAAGCAGCAAAAGAAGCGGAAGAAAAAGCACGTCGTGAGCGTGAAGCTGCTGAAAAAGCTGAACAAGAGCGCATTGCAAAAGAGAAAGCGGCAAAAGAGGCAGCGGAGCGAGAGCGTAAAGCGAGAGAAGCAGCTGAGCGTGCCGAGCGTGAGCGTAAAGCTCAAGAAGCCGCGTTAGATGATATTTTTGCGGGTCTCGAGAGTGAGTCAGAACAGAATCAGCAAGCGAAAAATCAACATGTGCAATCTGAAGTTGACCGCTATGGTGCAATTTACAAACAATTGATAGAGAGTCGTATCATTAAGGACGATTATCTTGTGGGAAAGTCGTGTAGGCTTAATGTGAAGCTAGTTCCAACTGGGACTGATGGTATTGTGAGTAATGTTACTGTGTTAAACGGTGACTCTCGTCTTTGTAGTGCAGCCAAAAGTGCAGTAGCCCAAGTTGGCAACTTTCCGATGCCTAAAGATAGAGATGTTATTGATAAAGTTAGAGATATCAACTTAACCGTTGAATACTAGAATAAGGAATAAGACGTGATTAGACGCCTTTTACTAGGAATGTTTGTACTGTTTAGCAGTATGACAAATGTGGCGAATGCCGCATTAGAGTTGGTCATTACCGATGGTATTGATTCAGCACGACCAATTGCTGTTGTTCCGTTTAAGTGGGAGGGCACACAAGCGCTTCCAACGGATGTTTCTGCTGTTATCGCCTCGGATTTACAACGTAGTGGTAAATTCAGCCCAGTTCCAACGAGCAAAATGCCACAAACACCGTTCAGTGAATCAGAAGTTAATTTTGATGCTTGGACCAATTTAGGTGTGGATGCGCTATTGACTGGTTCAATCAAGCAAAACGACCAAGGTGACTACGTTATCAACTATCAACTTGTTGATATTGTGCGTGGTCAGTTAACAGGTGGGAAGAGTAAGGCGCTTGGTAGTGACGGTGAATTAGTCCTGTCAAAAGATCATGTGCTGTTCAATAAAGTTGCCACTGTTCAAGGGCCTCGTATGCGTGAGTACGCTCACCGTATCTCTGATTTGGTGTATGAGCAGTTAACTGGCGACCGTGGCGCTTTCATGACTCGTATCGCATATGTGGTAGTGAACGATAAAGACCGTTTCCCTTACCAACTTCGAGTCGCTGATTACGATGGCTACAATGAGCGTCTGGTTTTACGCTCTAAGCAACCATTAATGTCACCAGCGTGGTCACCCGATGGTAAAAAGCTTGCATATGTTAGCTTCCAAAATGGCCAAGCAGAAATCTTCATCATGAACATCTACTCCGGTGAACGTGAGAAAATTACTTCATACCCACGTCACAATGGTGCGCCAAGATTTTCGCCAGATGGCAATAAGTTAGCGATTGTTCTTTCTAAAACAGGCTCGCTTCATGTTTATACGTTTGACCTTAACACTCGTAAGCTGACGCAAATTACGCGTGGCAGATCAAATAATACGGAACCGTTCTGGCATCCGGATGGAAAATCGTTGATTTTCACATCGGATAGGGGTGGTAAACCACAGATTTATCAAGTAAATTTGGGCAGCGGTTCTATTGACCGTTTGACTTGGCAAGGCAGCCAAAATTTGGGTGGTCAGATTACTCCTGATGGGCGATTCCTAGTTATGGTGAACCGCAGCAACGCAGGATTTAATTTGGCGAAACAAGATTTGGAAACTGGTGCTCTTCAAGTCTTAACTAAGACCTTGCTTGATGAGTCTCCTAGTATTGCCCCAAACGGTGGCATGGTTGTGTATAGCTCGATTTACAACAAGAAAAACGTACTATCGATGGTGTCAATTGATGGTCGATTCAAAGCTAGATTACCGGCAACAAATGGGCGTGTTCGAGCGCCTGCATGGTCACCGTTTTTGTAGTAATAAGTTTGATTAATAAAGGAAAATAAGATGCAACTGAACAAGGTTCTAAAAGGGCTACTAATCGCGCTTCCTGTAATGGCTGTTACAGCGTGTAGTTCAAGCGACGACGCTGCTTCTAACACTGGTGCAGCAACAAACAACAATGGCGCAGTGGAAACAACAGTAGCTACGCCAATTGATCAAAGCGGTCAGTTGACAGAGCAAGAGCTAAAAGAGCAAGCGCTACGTGAAACTCAAACAATCTACTTTGCTTTTGACAACTCAACAATTGCAGCAGATTACGAAGAGATGCTAGCGGCTCACGCTTCTTACCTAAGCAAGAACCCAGCACTTAACGTAACTATCGAAGGTCATGCTGATGAGCGTGGTACTCCTGAGTACAACATCGCTCTAGGTGAGCGTCGTGCACAAGCAGTAGCGAACTACCTACAAGCACTAGGTGTTCAAGCTGACCAAATCTCAATCGTTAGCTACGGTGAAGAGAAGCCACTTCTTCTAGGTCAATCAGATGAAGTTTACGCTAAGAACCGTCGCGCGGTTCTAGTATACTAATTCGAGGTAATCCTCATGTTCAGTAACACTAAGCGCGCTGTTGCGCTTACGTTACTGGCAAGTGCAGCGAACTTTGCGTTCGCTGCACCAGCTCCAGTATCCGATCTCAACAGCACATCATCCGTCTCTAAGAGCCGTTCATCTGAAACGGAAGTAGAGCGTCTAGAACGTTTGCTACAAAATCGCAATCGCGTTCAGCTCCAAATGCAACAGCAAATTGACCAAATGTCACAAGAGATCAGTGAATTGCGTGGTCAATTAGAGCGAAATAGCTACGAAATGAAACAAATGTTGCAACGTCAACGTGAGTTGTTTGTCGAGCTGGATCGTGTTCGTGGAGAGATAAAATCCACACCTGCACAAGAAGCACAACCTGTGAAAACAGGTGGCCAGTACACTCCAAATGTTGATGAGCAAACGGCATATCAGAATGCAGTTGACCTCATTCTCAAAAAGCGTGATTACACTGGCGCAATTGCAGCGTTCCAGCAGTTCCAGAAAGATTATCCTGATTCTACATATTCAGCGAATTCTCACTACTGGTTAGGTCAGTTGTACTTCGCTAAAAAGCAGGATGAGGATGCAGTGAAAAGTTTTGCCGCTGTTGTGTCTTATAAAGACTCCAACAAGCGAGCCGATGCGTTGCTTAAGTTAGGCGAAATCGCTGAGCGTAATAACAATGCAGCTCAAGCGAAAAAGTACTACCAACAAGTGGTTGATGAATACCCAGGTAGTGCATCTGCAAAACTTGCCAGCTCTAAGCTGTAAGACGTTATGTTTTGAAAAGGAAGCCTCGGCTTCCTTTTTCTTTTCCATTTTTTGTTGGTGCAGAACGGCTAAGTCGATAGCAATGATGCAGAGCCTCTGACCTTGTGTTGCACCGAATTTCGCTACTCGGAAATGCTACCTGTAACAAAGATATACGGCTAGACCGCTAGAAATCCCCGCGACAAGTTGGTTTTTGAAAATTAACGAGGTTACAATACTCGGATTAAAGGAAGTTGCGTAGAGCAAGAGCAATGAGCCATATATTAGATAAAATCGACACTGTTTACCCATTCCCACCGAAACCAGTTCCATTAAGCGAAGAAGAAAAAGCATCTTACATTGAGCGTATTAAAAAGTTACTCAAAGAAAAAGATGCGGTACTTATCGCACACTATTATACCGACCCTGAGATTCAAGCCCTAGCTGAAGACACTGGCGGGTTTGTTGGTGACTCGTTGGAAATGGCGAAGTTTGGTAATCGTCACCCTGCAAGTACATTGATTATTGGTGGTGTTCGCTTTATGGGCGAGTCGGCAAAAATTCTGACACCAGAAAAGCGCATTCTAATGCCAACGTTGGAAGCGGAATGTTCGCTCGACCTTGGCTGTCCTGCGGATAAGTTCAGCGAGTTTTGTGATGCTCACCCTGATCATACGGTTGTAGTTTACGCAAACACCTCAGCAGCGGTTAAAGCCCGTGCCGACTGGGTCGTTACATCGAGTATTGCGCTTGAAATCGTGGAACACTTAGACGCTGAAGATAAGCCAATTATTTGGGGACCAGACCGTCACCTAGGATCGTACATCGCTAACAAAACTGGCGCAGATATGCTGCTTTGGCAGGGTGAGTGTGTGGTTCATGATGAGTTCTCTGCTGATGCGCTACGAAAAATGAAGAGCGTGTATCCAGATGCGGCTATTTTGGTTCACCCTGAGTCACCAGCAAGCGTCGTAGAACTTGCCGATGCCGTTGGATCAACGAGTCAGCTGATCAAAGCAGCGAAAGAGCTTCCTCACAAACAAATGATCGTTGCGACAGACAAAGGCATTTTCTTTAAAATGCAGCAACTTGTGCCAGAGAAAGAACTTATCGAAGCGCCAACCGCAGGTGCAGGCGCAACATGTCGCAGCTGTGCACACTGTCCTTGGATGGCAATGAACGGTTTGAAAGCAATTGAGAAAGCGCTTAGTGAAGGTGGTGAAGAGCACGAGATTTTTGTTGACGAAGAACTGCGTGTTAAATCCCTTATACCGCTTAACCGCATGCTAGGTTTTGCTGAGCAGCTAAATATGCAAGTGAAAGGTAATGCTTAAAAAGTAGGCGTAACTGAAAGTAAATCTCAAAAACCAGCCGAATATGGCTGGTTTTTTTGTGTCTTACTATCAATGAGTTACTATTGATGCAATCAATGAATATCGAGGTCATAAATTTATGGCGGTGTGGTTAGTAGTTAAAAAGTGGCTTAGTTCCCACCTTCTTAAATTGAGCAACCGAAGCCTTCTCATCTTTAGTGGCTTATATGTGAGCCTTTCATGGTGGCTGCTGGTTCTCGCTGGTGAAACCGCATTAACAGACAGTTTCGCTAACTTTATCTATTACCTCATGGTTACGGCGAGTACGGTGGGTTATGGCGACCATTCTCCTGTAACAGATTTGGGTAAATGGGTTGTCGTACTATTTGTAATCCCCGGCGGTTTGAGCTTATTCGCCGCATTATTGGGGCGTGTCGCTGGAGCAGCGATGGACTATTGGCGAGCGGGTATTTTAGGAAAACGGAGAGTAAGAGTGGAAAACCATATTGTATTGTTGGGCTGGAATGGATCGAGAACGATGCACCTTATTCGCATGTTACAACATGAAGAAGAGGGAAAGCGCCCGATTGTTTTATGCAGCCGTTCAGAAATAGAGAACCCGTTACCTGGCGAAATCAGTTTTATCAAAGTGACCAGTTATACCGATTCGCAAGAGATGAAAAACGCCAATATTGCCGAAGCCGCTTGCATTATTGTGGATAATCTCTCGGACGACATTACCTTGTCAGCCGCTCTATACTGCGCATCTGTAAACCCTTCCGCTCATTTGGTCGCTTACTTTAAAGATGAAGCGCTAGGCCGACTTCTAAGTCAGCATTGCCCGAAAGCGGAATGCATACCTGCTGTTGGCGCAGAAATGTTGGCAAAAGCGGCGGTTGACCCGGGCTCAAGTGCGCTTCATCAGGAGCTTTTGGCTTCAACACGAGGTATGACGCAATACTCAGTTATTTATCCCGAGGGTCAGTCTGCCACCACTATTGAGAATCTCTTCGTTTTTCTCAAAAGACGCCATCATGCCACGCTGATTGCTTTTGATATTGGCGATGGTATTCAACTCAACCCAGATTTAGATGATGAAGTACCCGCGAGTACCAAGCTGTTTTACATTGCAGATGAACGTATTGAAGATTTTGCCTGGAAAGAAATGAACAAGGAACAATAATGCACATGATTGCCGGCCTGTTAGCAGGCTTCCCAAACTTTTTACTCTATTTCTCTGTTTCTATTATTTTTGTATTGGCGTTTAAGTTCATCTACGTCAAGTTGACGCCATACGATGAGTGGCATCTGATTAAAGAAAAACAAAATACAGCAGCAGCGATTGCGCTAAGTGGGGCTTTCCTTGGTTACTGTCTCGCGATTTCGGGGGCGGCAAAAAACTCGGTCAATATCGTCGATTTTATGGTGTGGGGCGTTGTTGCAATGCTTGCTCAAATTATCGCATTTGCAATTGTACGCTTTATTTTACTTCCGAAAGTGGCAGAGCGTATCGAAAAAGATGAACTGCCAGCCGGTATCGTATTAGCAGCAGTTTCTGTTTCGGTTGGCGTATTGAATGCCGCGTGCATGACCTACTAGGAGGAACGATGAAGCGGAGTTCTAACGTTAAACGTTCTTCCATGGACAAAAGCTTAAAGCTTGGGAAAATTCTTCCCTTTGCTGCCTTTGGTGGTATTTTCTTCTTTGCTACGTACGAGTCAAAAACAGAAGGGTACATTTTTTCTGATGCCGATGAGTGTAAATCTAACTCGCCTGAGTTTAGTGAACAGTGTGACATTGCATACCAAGAAGCTTTAGCTCGTGCCGAACAAAATGCCCCTCGCTACCGCAGCGAGTTCGAATGCGAGAATGATTTCTACGAGGATGATTGTTACTACAGTTCCAGTTCCCGAGCTTATGTACCTAACTTTGGCGGTTTTTTTTACAGTCGCTCATTAAGCGGGTTGAAAGGTTATAACAAGAGCTATTACTCAGAGCCGATGTACCGTTATAAATCCAAATTCTATAATGGAGCAGGACAATTCTTTGGCTCCTACCGAAATCAGCCGACCAAAGTTGCGACGAATAGCCTTAATAAACGTGGTGGCGGCACCATTGGCAGGGCGATGTCTCGAGGCGGGTTTGGTAAAGCGGTGTCGGTCAGTCGAGGCGGTTAAAAAGAACTATGTTTCGACGAGAAATACAAGAGCGCGAAAACTGGCGTGAATTAGCACGCCAGTTTGGTTTTGGTTTCCATACCATGTATGACCAACCGTATTGGGATGAGAGTGCTTACTATCAATTCACGCTGGAGCAAATTGAGCGCGATATAGAAGCGCCCACTGAAGAGCTGCATCAGATGTGCCTGGCTATTGTGGATGAAGTCGTTCGGAGTGAGCGGTTGCTGACGCAATGTGCGATCCCTGAATCTATGTGGGAGCAGGTCGCTTCTTCATGGAGACGAAGCGAACCTTCGCTTTATTCGCGGCTGGATTTCGCGTACAACGGGACCTCGCCTGCAAAATTACTGGAAAACAATGCGGATACGCCAACCAGCTTGTTTGAAACTGGCTTTTGGCAGTGGGTGTGGCTAGAAGATGTTGTAAATAAAGGTCGAGTTCACCAGAGCGCGGATCAATTCAATATTCTTCAAGACTTTTTGATCGAGCGCTTTGCCGAAATAGCAAAATACCAACCAGGACAAACACTTCACTTTAGCTGCTGCAAGTACACTGAAGAAGATAAAGGGACTGTCCAGTATTTAGAGGATTGCGCGCGAGAGGCAGGGTTAGCAACGGCATTCGTGCATGTCGAAGATATTGGAGTGACGGAAGATGGTCTGTTTGTGGATGCTGACGACAGAGCGATTCGTTGGATGTTTAAGCTTTACCCTTGGGAGTTTATGTTTGAAGAGGAATATGCGAAGTACTTAGCGACTGCGAACGTAAACTGGTTAGAACCGATGTGGAAGTCGATTCTATCCAATAAAGCACTTTTACCGTTATTGTGGGAGCGCTTTCCTAATCACCCGAACCTTTTGCCCGCTTATTTTGCTAACGATTCAAAAGCGAACACTATGAGAGATTGTGTCATCAAGCCACTATTTTCTCGAGAGGGCGCGAACATCGAGATCGTCATCGATGGAAAACGTTTTGTTAAAACGTCAGGGCCTTATGAATCTAAATTCAATATCGTCCAGCAATACCATCCACTACCTAAGTTTGGGCAAAACCATACGTTAATTGGCAGTTGGTTGGTCAATGATAGAGCTGCCGGTATTTCGATTAGGGAAGACAGTAGCTTAGTGACTCAAGATATGGCGCGGTATATTCCACATGTAATTTTAACATGATCAAAAAAGCTCTCCATTTGGAGAGCTTTTTGTCTATTCAGCCGTTCAATCTTGATGGTCGACAGCGTTGCGTCTATTGTTCTTCAGCTAATGCAACACCGCGCTGGGTAAGACCACATAACATCACTGGCATTGCATTGAAGATCTCTTCAAACTGCTCTAAGCCTTCCATACCTTGTTCGGCCAATGTTTCAATGGTTGTTTCTGGGTCGTAAAGCATAGTAAGAGAAAGTAAAACACCACCGAGTAGGGCATTATCTTCGCTATCCTCAGGCATCAACGTTTCCCAGTCATCACGCGCAAGTT
>Ga0209272_10002281_pt1 | contig 10914 bp, 7 predicted proteins | sample tdDd002_FD_187125 | JGI IMG/M metagenome (GOLD analysis project Ga0209272, IMG submission 187125) | Marine sediment microbial communities from the Atlantic coast under amendment with organic carbon and nitrate - tdDd00.2 (SPAdes)... | ecosystem: Environmental > Aquatic > Marine > Coastal >... | reverse complement strand
ACCTGAGACATTTAAGTACGAAGGAAAAGAGTACACGCCTAAATCATTTGCAAAAGACTATACTGGTCTTAACGCTGATGATTATATCGAGATCTCTTCTTATACTCACCACCCATTCTACGAGAAATTCATTATCGAAGTTGGAGACAACTGGTTATGGGACGAGGTTTATAACTTACCTATCGACGAGATGATGGAAGTTATGGAAAGTGCTATCATGAATGGTTACACAATTGGATGGGCATCTGACGTTAGCGAAAAAGGATTTGCTTACCGTAAAGGTGTTGCTATCGTTCCTGAAGCAGATACTAAGAACATGAGCGATTCTGAGATTTCTAAATGGCAGGATATGTCTGATAAGAAAAAGAATGCTAAACTTTATAGCTTCGAAGGTCCTGGCGAAGAAAAAGTAATTACTCAGGAAATGCGTCAAGAAGCTTTCGATAACTACACAACAACTGATGATCACGGAATGCACATTGTTGGTATTTCTAAAGATCAAAAAGGGAACAAGTACTTTATCGTAAAGAACTCATGGGGTACTGATAACAATCCATATGAAGGTTATTTTTATGCTTCATTCCCATTTGTATCATACAAGACAATGTCTTTCATGATTCACAAGGATGCAGTTCCTGCAAAATTGAGAAAGAAATTAGGTTTGTAATCAACAAACTCAATTATATTTTTAAAGCTCGACCACGACGGTCGAGCTTTTTTTATGTCTTTCTATGAGTAAATTGAAAAAATGGTCTGATTTTTGAATGTTTTAGAAATTGAAAAATTTAATATAAATTCGTCAATCTGTAAAGTTTAATATTTCAATAATGAATATTTAAGTAACAAACTCATTAGATTACAAATACAAAAATCCTATATTATGAAAAAATTATTATTAGTAGCAGTAATCTGCTTTTTCTCTTCTGCCTTATTTGCACAATTAGCCTCACCTATTAGTCTTGGTGTTCATGGGGGTCTTGTTAGTACTAAAATTGACACAGACTTAAGTAATATTAAAGAAAATTCAGAAAATGGAATGATGTTAGGTGCTTTTGCCCGAATCAATATCAACAAATGGTATATTCAGCCTGAATTAAATTACGTAAAGCGTAAATCAAGTATTTCGCAAGATGTTCCAATGTTGGGTTCTGTAACTGCTGATATTGAAACAAAAAGCCTTGACGTCCCAATACTACTAGGTTACAAATTAGTAAAACTACCTCTATTTAAATTAAGAGCTTTTGCTGGACCTGTAGCATCATTTAATATCGATGACAAAATTAAATCTACTGTTGATGATGTAATAGATGCTGATTTTAAAGGTGCTGTTTGGAATGCTAAAGTTGGTGCTGGTATCGACGTTTGGAAATTAACTTTAGATGTTGATTACGAATTTGGTTTAACCGATGTTTCTTCTGAATTCCTAAAGAAAAACAAAATGATGAATGTAACTCTAGGATTCCGTTTATTCTAATTCCATTCTCATTATAGAATACAAAAAAACCGTCACAAGAGTGACGGTTTTTTTTATGCTTATAGTTTCTAGCCTTATTTAAAACTCACTCAATATACCTCCAGTCATTCTCACTAAGGTCGTTTTCGATCGAATTAGATTAAAGATAGCAGTCAATCGTGAAAGCGAGGCATTCTGATAAGAGATTTGCACATCTCTATAGTTAAAAGAATTGATGCTTCCAGACTCATATTTCTCTTTAGAAAGTTGCATATTGATTTCTGTAGCCAATTTGTTCTCCTCCGCTAAATCTAACAACTCTTTACGTAACTGGTACAATTCAAAATTCTGAGCCAAGGTATTCGTCAAACTATGTTTGAGGTCATCTGTTTGTATCTTCGATATTTCCTCCTCAATTTTAGCTATCTGCAAAGCTCTGCGATTAGCATTTCCATTAAATATGAGATAATTCAAGCTTACATTCGCATACAGGTTATGAGATTTTGTATCAATTTTAGGAGCCACATCATGCTTCTGCATAAATTTATTGCCTTGTACACCTGCTCCCAAAGAAATTCGAGGATAATAATTTGATCGTGCCATTTCAATATCTCGCTTTTGAATGGCCTCTTGCATATAACGGTTTTTTAAGTTGTTGTTGTTAGCAAACATCTTATCAAGCATATCAGCCAAACGATAATCCTCTACATTGGTCATAAAAGCATCCGTAAAAATGTATTGGGTACTTTCTTCAACACCAAGAAGAAAATTTAAGTCACGAACAGCATTATTATAATTCACCTGCTGAGTCAGATAATTGGATTTATCTTCAAGAAATGCATTCTTAGCCAAAAGCAATTCATAACTTCCCTTTGTTCCCAGTTCACTGGCAACTTTTTCATTTCCATATCTGTCTTCAGAAAGCTCCTTGATTCTTTGGCTCACTTCCAATCGCTCTTGTTCCATCAAGGTTTTATAGTAAGCAAGAATAATCAACTGAATTTGACTCTCAACAGCAACAATGGTATTTCCCTTTGAAAGTGCTGCAAGGTCATTAAATTTATCCTTACGAATTCTAACAGCAAAACCATCAAACAAAGTCCAATTTAAATCAATAGATGGCGTTAGTATGTTCTGTCTAAAATCATCACTTTCGTTATAATCCTTTTTATTATTAGCACGAAAGTTAAACTCAACCTTTGGGTATTGCCCTGCATTTCCCCATGTATTATTCAAATCAGCAATCTTTTCTGATTGACGAACGATTTGAATATTGTAATTCTTCTCAAGGCCTATTTCAATAGCTTGAGCAAGATTTAAATCTTTTTGTGCAGATAAAGAGCCTGCACAAAATAGCATGAGTACGATTATTATATATTTATTCATTGTTTCTATTTTCTAAAGTCCAAAAGGTCTGAAAAGTCTAAGTGTCAAAAGGACTAACTAATAAAACCTCATTTCTATTTAATCAAGTGTTACTTTTGCTTCCTTAATTGCAGGTTCTACATCAATTGGATCAACTTTCTCACCCGTCCACAACTCCATAACCTTACGTTTAATATCATTCAAAACAAGAATGATAATTGGGAAAAGTGTTAAAATAAAGAATGTTCCAACCAAGACTCCGTAAGCTAAAGCAATAGCCATTGGGATCAAAAATTGAGCTTGGAAAGAATTCTCCAGAATTAGTGGATATAAACCAACCGAAGTAGTAATAGTTGTCAAAACAATAGCTCTAAAACGGGCTTTCCCTGCACCAATAACAGCAGCTTCGGGATTCATGCCTTCCTTCAAATAGGAATTATACTTGGAGAGGAAGACGACGGCATCATTAATTATGACACCTGATAAAGCAACCATACCCCAGACACTAAGCATCGAAACCTGAACACCTTCTAAACCATGTCCCCATGTAGAACCAATAATACCAAGAGGAACCATCATAATCACAATCATCCCTTGAGTGAAACTTCGGAAATGAATCATCACAATAAACATGATTGCAATAAAAGCAACAGAGAAATAAGTTTTCATCTCTGCGATATCCTCGGCTGAACGTTTTTGTTGGCCTTGATACTCTGGTCGTACACTCGGAAATTTCTCCTTAAGTACGGGTAGAATATTATTGGTCACTTCTTCTAAGATTGGAGGAACAGGTTCGTTGGGATCTAACAAATCTGCCTCAACACGAATCTCTCGGGCACCGTTATAGCGCTGAATACTGACAGGACCACGTAGAATTTCATATTCAATAAGTTCAGACAACGGATACTCGCCTTTCGGTGTTCTGATTCTCATGCTTTCCATTTGTCCGATAAACACACGATCACTTTTAGGGTAACGTACCCAAACCTTAATCTCATCTTTGCCTTCCTGCAAACGCTGTGCCTGACCACCAAAGAATCCTTGACGAACCTGAGCTGTTATACCACGTAGGTCCATTCCCAAATAAAAAGCCTTATCCTTTAATTTCAAACGAACCTCACGACTCCCCAATGGGTTATTGTCATTGATATTATACAGAGAAGTCATTTTCCTTAACTCATCCTGAAAATAGATATTGGCAGCATTAAGCTCATCCAAATTATTCCCCAAAAGACTAACCGAAACAGCTGCTCCCCATCTGTTGAAGGCACCAATCGTAAACTTCTCAGCAGAATTAACATCTCCAATCTTTTTCTTGACTCGATTAGAAATACCAAAGCTGGAAATAGGAGATCCTTCCATATCGCGAAGCGTAACCGTTATATTTCCTGCATGTGGACCAGATTCCTGACCACTAAAAGCGGAACCTGCGGTTAGATTTGTATACTTTATGAAATCAGTATCTTCATTAAATTCTTTCTTTAGTTCCTTATTCACATCCCAAACAACAGCTTCGAAATCTTTCAGAGCTTTCACGGTAATCGCCTTATTCGTTCCTGGCTTATAAGCCACATTGATATTAAAGGTATCGAAACTTACATTCGGGAAGAAGGTACTTTTTATAAAACCACCTCCGAATAAGCCCATGGTTATGAAGATAAAAGCTACAGGTAGAAAAACGATAATCCATCGCCATTTAATAGCTCTCGTCAAAAATTTCATATAAAGATAGTCACGCATATAAATAATGCCCTTTTCAATTTTCCCTCGTAAACGGTTAAAAGCGGTATCTCTTTTTCTCACATTCAGAACCCTATCATTCCCCACATGACTTGGCAACACAAAGAGACTTTCAAAAAGAGAAATCCCAAGACAAAACACCACCACAAAAGCCATTTCATAAAGGAACTGCATATTACCTGTAACGAGTAAAAGAGGTGTAAACGCTACCATAGTTGTTGTTACCGAAGTTAATACGGCTGGAACAACCTCCATCGTTCCATCAATGGCTGCCCGACGCGGACTCTTCCCTTTTTCGAAATGCGTGTAGATATTTTCACCGATCACAATACCATCATCAACAAGAATACCAATGATTAGAATCATACCAAAAAGCGAAATCATATTAATGGTCACTCCCATTAGGTTGGCGAAGATAAACATACCTAAAAATGAGGCTGGAATTCCCCAGGCCACCCATAAGGACAGTCTAAAACTTAAAAATAAAGCCAAGGCAATTACAACCAGAAGTAAACCATATCCACCATTCTTATACAGTAGATTCAGTCTTGACTCTAACATATTTACATAGTCAAAAGTGATCTCTAATTTGGCATCGGTATGATCCGCATTAAATTCCTTTGTATATTGATTACAGAAGATTGAAATTTCTTCCAAATCCTCATTATTCAACTTATTTACTCGGATAGAAACGGCTGGGTTATAATTCACATAGGAAGAACGTGGCACATCTTCAAATTGAAAATGAATATCACAAACATCTCTTAATCGAATGTACGATCCATCAGGATTTGCACGTAGAATGATCTCTCCAATCTTATCCGGATCAACCGAACGATTTCGAGAGCGAATCAAAATTTCTTCTTTGGCATTTTTAATGACTCCACCAGATATATCAATATTATTGCTGGCAATAGCTGTTGAAATTTCTGAGAAGGTTAACTGATGACGACGTAAATCATCCTCCTTAACTTCGACAGAAAGTTCTAAACGAGGCAAACCTGAAATGGATATTTGAGACATTTTTTTCGAACGCATCAAATCGTCATAGATCAAATCGGAATATCGCTTAAGCGTTAATAAGTCGACATCCCCTGTGACAGCCATTCTCACAGCTGGTGTTGTGGATCGTAACTTTGCAATAACCGCTTTTTCTGCTCCTGATGGGAATGAAGGAATCCCATCAACGGCATTCTTAACATCAGCAAGCGTTTCATCCAGTTTCAAATCACCTGTTGTGGTGATAGTAACTCGGGCAAACCCTTCTGATGATACCGAGTTCATTTCTTTAATACCCACAATGCCTCGAATGGCATCTTCAATTCGGGAGGTAATCCCCTCTTCAACCTCTTTGGGAGAAGCTCCGGGATAAACCATGGATACTGTAATCGTTTTGGATTCTGTTTCAGGAAAAAATGACTTTTTCATATGATACAGGGAGGTAAATCCTGCAATAACAAAAAGAGCAATAATCATCTTCCCATAAAAAGGATATCTGACAAAATGAGATATAATATGCTTCATAAAATTAGATTTGAGAATTAAGACTTAAGATTATTTCAGAATCTGAACCTTCATATTTTCAGCAGCTTTTACCGGAACTGTTGTCACCAAAAGTTCACCTTTAGTAAGGCCATTAAAAATCAAGGTGTTTTCGTTTCTCTTAAGCACATTTATTTGCTTCTCTTTCAACATATTCTTCTCAACAACAAATACTCTATTGGAGCGAAAGACCGCATTTCGAGGGATTTCCATGACCTGATCAATCAGCTTACCACTAAACTTAGCAGTTAAATACTGACCTTGATAAAGTTCGCTCTTGTTTGTATTAAGTCCTACAAAAACAGCAATGGACTGAGTCCCTTCATCTACAAATTCAGATTTACGTAAGAGTTTACCTGAAGCAACTTTCTCTCCATTCGAAGTTAATATATCAACCTGTTCCCCAATCCGTAACCACTTGATATCCTCTGATTCGATAGGCACCTGCAATTCCAACTTACTAGATTCAATAAGACTCGCAAGCTTAGATCCCATACCTGCAACAGCCCCGATTTGGGTATTTACTTGAACATATGAACCTGAGAACGGCGCATAAATACGATATTTGGAGAGTTTAACTTCGCCAGATTTGATCGCATAATAATCACCCAATATATTACGACTCGCCAGGAACACCTTTTCCTTACCAGATTTCATTTCAGGTAGAGCCGGCAAATCCTTATTCAACTTAATAGCATTAAAAAAGTTCATCCACTCATCAAATCTATCGGTATAGTCGATACGAATATCAGGTAAACTTTGTGCCAGCTTATTTAAAAACTTACTTTTTTGCGCCTGAAGATCCATTTGAGCATCTTTATCGTATATCTGCAGCAAAAGGTCTCCTTTCTTAAATCGCTGTCCCACTTTCAATGGCACTCCAACTTCAACAATTCGTCCTGGCACCTCTGAACTCAAATTCACCTCCAGGTTAGATAGTAAACGTCCTTTCTCTACAATAGGTGTAGCAATAGCCTGATAATTGACTTGTTCAACTTTTACAAAAGGGACTTTCTTTCGGTTTATATCTTTTTGTGGTTGCTTTTTAAGACTCTTTAAACCCTCCATACCTGCATAGGCTATGGCTAATATCAGAGCAACTGAGACGACAATTACGACTTTTCGGTTCATCTATTGGTAGTGTTTTATAATTTCAATTATTTAAAGTACTAAAATAGTTTATTTTTAAAACATAGCTGTATCTAAATATCTTAATAAGCTGTTAAAATATGATGAAAGGCTTATAAAGAGACATATCAGAAGCTCCACTTCAAACGCAAAAAAAATGCTATCCTACAGGCAAAAGGTCCAAATTGGTCACAAGATGGAAGCTATCTCACTGGAATAATATGACACCTTCAGGACATCGGTTCTGTGACCTTAATTTAGAAAGGAATAGGTGTTAAAATGTCATTAGGATTCCAAACCAGATTTATTCCCCAGTTGAAACTTTGTCTCCTCAAAACGAATTTTACAATCTCTTTTTCCTTAAATACTTAATTTAAGAGGCATTATAATGGAATTTTCATTTTATCTTAGCAATAGTGAAAGAATGAACCTCCTACCCCTTTTAATTCAAGACAAAAATGTATAGAATCATAAGCACGGAAAAAAAGCCCATAAAGCTATGGCTACTTGATGCAGATAAGGGGACACTTGAGCAGGCACAAAATTTGGCAAATCATCCCTGTGCATTTGGTCATATAGCCTTAATGCCAGACAGTCACGTTGGCTACGGCATGCCCATTGGAGGGATTCTGGCAACACAAAATGCTATTATTCCCAATGCCGTGGGGGTAGATATTGGCTGTGGCATGTGTTCCTTAAAAACATCTCTTACTGAAATCGGCCGTAGCTCTTTGATATCAATTCTATTATCAATAAAAAGCATTATACCTAGAGGAAAAGGTTGGCACAAACATGCTCAGGAAGATTGGCTTTCTGCCAATCAACAAAAAGAACTCCAAGGCACTATTGTTGAAATGGAGTATCAAAACTCACTTCGACAGCTAGGCACTTTGGGTGGTGGTAATCACTTTATTGAAATTCAAAAAGGATCAGATGGCTATATTTGGATCATGATTCACTCCGGTAGCAGAAACCTGGGCAAAACAGTAGCCGAGATTTACAATCACAAAGCCATTGATCTCAATCAAAAATACAATCAGGCTATTCCAAAAAAATGGCAACTGGATTACCTCCCTCTAAATTCGGAAGCATCTCAAATTTACCTAAAGGAAATGCAAGCTTGTGTTGATTTTGCTTTTCTAAATCGGAAAACTATGATGAAGCGGGTTAAAGAAGCCTTTCTCTATCATTTTGCAGGTCGTAAGCAGATTTTTTTCTCAAATTTCATAAACATCCCTCACAATTATGCTGCCCTGGAAACCCATTTCGGTCAGGAAGTCTGGGTACATCGAAAAGGAGCTACAAAAGCAAGTAAGGGGCAGGCTGGTATTATTCCAGGCTCACAGGGAACAAAATCCTATATTGTTGAAGGTTTAGGAAACGCCGAAAGCTTTGAAAGTTGTTCGCATGGTGCGGGTCGAAAAATGGGACGTAGAGAAGCCAAAAGAAAACTGAATCTGAATGAAGAGATTGATTTTATGAATGCACAGGGAATCATACATGAAATGACTTCAACACGTGATTTGGATGAAGCCTGCAGTGCCTACAAAGACATCGATCAGGTCATGAGCAACCAAAAAGATCTTGTAAAAATCGTATTGGAGATGATCCCATTGGCAGTGGTAAAAGGATAAAATATAAATTCTAATCAATTCATATGGAATAAGAAGATTAGAGTATGTTGGGGCGATAAAACATGATAGAAAAATAATCCACGACAGAATTCGAAGAATTGATATCTCCCGAATTCCCTTGACGAAGAACTTTCACTTTCACATCCTTATGAAACAATTGCAGGTATTCAACAAGAGTCATAATAGGCCCAAAACCACAAACCGAGATACGATGTCGTGTAACTTCGTTAAAAATTTGCTCGACATTTAATTTCCGAATGGCTTGAACAACCAAGTGATCGAGTCTGAATCCCAAATCAGGAGAGACGTAATGAGAAAAGTCTGAAGAAGCCAAAACTAATAGCTTACGCTGTAGCAATTTATTTGCATCAGCTATAGAACGTGCTAAATTTTGGGCACACTCTATGGTTTGATGATTCATACATATGGGAAGGATTTTAAAACCCTCACGTAAAAGCAATTGAAGAAATGGAAGTTGAACCTCAGCAGAATGCTCTGCCTGATGAGCCGCAGTATTCATCGGCAATTTCAACAATTTACCAAACTCAGTATCCACTTCAACTTTCCCGAGTGGTGTTTCCCAGGCATCACTTCCTGCCACACTCACGTCCTCTTCCCAATAAGCAGAATGATTGGGATTAAGAATGATAATGGTATCAAATTGAATTTGAGAATAACGGATCAGTTCATATAGATGAATTGCTTCATAACCTGAATACATATAACCAGCATGAGGCACAACGCCACCAAGTATATGATTCTTACCCAGTGAATAATCAATCAATTTAGATTCTTTACTCAAAATGTGCTGAACCATCCCCTTTATTCTTTCTGGCTGCTTAGGATAAAAAGTCCCAGCAACCGACGCTTTCCTTACTTTCATCGTATTTTTGATTTCAATATTCACAAATTCAACAGACAATCACCTGATGATTACAGCCACTACATCGCCCTTTCTCCAAGCCAATTACCTCAACCATATAGTTAAAACGACGCACTAAATCCTGTCCGCAGTGATGGCAAGAGGTGTCATTCCCAAACCGGGTATTCACATTACCCAAATACACATAATTCAGATATTCTTTGGCAATATCGTAGAAACGATACAAAAGTTCTATTGGTGTGGGATCTATGATCAATTGGTAGGCAGGAAAAAAACGAGATAGGTGCAAAACAGTGTCTGACCCAAGTTCGTCAACGATCCAGATTATGAGTTCTTCAAACTCTTTATCTTTACTGTTCAAATCCGGGATTACCAAATGCGTTATTTCAAGATGCTTGCCACTCTTCCGTACCTGCTTTAAATTCTCCAGTACAGGATCCAATCGTGAATGGGTGTATTTTTTATAAAACCCTCTCCTAAAGGCTTTCAAGTCGATATTAAACGCATCAATATATTCCAATAATTCATCAAGTGGATTAGGATTAATATAGCCATTGGTCACCATCACATTCTTCAAATCATTGAATTTCATCTTGCGTGCTAAGCTCATCATTGATTCAAAAAAGACAGTCGGTTCATTATAGGTATAAGCGACACCTATACAAGCCTTGCTCTCTTTAGCAATCTCAATAATTTCTTCATCTGATAAGGGGCGCATATAGGGATAGTCCCCAGGTATAGCTTGCGAAATTTCATGATTCTGACAAAACTTACACCTCATATTACAGCCTTTTGTCCCAAGAGACAAAATTGAACTGCCGGGGAAGAAATGGTAAAGCGGTTTTTTCTCTATGGGATCCATATGAATGGCTGAATACCTGCCATCCACATCAGTAAAAAGCATGCCTTCCCGATTCATTCGAACGTGGCAAATCCCTCGGGATTTTTCAGATATCGTACAATAATGAGGACAAAGGGTACATCGTACCCGCCGGTCACTTAAGGTTTCATAATATAGGGCTCTTTCCATAACAAAAAGTATATTAATGTATACGAAAGCGAAAGAGCTAGGGTTTCATCTGAGAAAGTTGATTTGTGATTTAAGTTTAGTGATTATACAATCGTATCGTCGATAAAGTTTTTAAGTCGATTATTGATAAAATATTCCC
>Ga0209272_10002279_pt1 | contig 10918 bp, 8 predicted proteins | sample tdDd002_FD_187125 | JGI IMG/M metagenome (GOLD analysis project Ga0209272, IMG submission 187125) | Marine sediment microbial communities from the Atlantic coast under amendment with organic carbon and nitrate - tdDd00.2 (SPAdes)... | ecosystem: Environmental > Aquatic > Marine > Coastal >... | reverse complement strand
GGTGTTAAAATGAAATGAACTTACAAAATATACCAAATACAAACAACATCGTATTTTTTTCACCAATCGGAGGAAAAATGAGAAGACCATTAATAGAGTATACAATCGTATTTTGGCTGGGCCTCATCATAGCTTCAAAAGTGAATTTTCTTGCGATCATGATCTTCTTTGGAGTGATATGCGCACTTTACACTTCGGTCTATGTTTCAATCGGAAGTAGAATGCAAAACAAACAAATCGTGGCGGTGGCTTTTCTGTTCATAAGTGTGGCTGTTATCGCGTCGGGATTTTATCAGATAAGGACAGCATCACAGAGCTTGATAGATGAGCTGGAAAACGAGAGCGGCGCGGTTTCAGGGATTGTTCAGTCTGTTGGTGCATACTCAAGTGTGTTCTCTGAATGCCAAATTGAGTTTGAAAACGGCCTGACAATAAATTTAGGAAAACTCTTAGTTAAGCCTAAATGGGGGACAGAGCCAGAATGGAAAGTGGGACAAAGGGTTCTTATAGAAGGAACTATGCATCAATTTGAAGGTGAAAGAAACCCGGGAACATTCGATAGTAAAAGGTATTATGGCTCAAAGGGGATAGATGCTTATTTTAAATTGAAAAAAGTAAATACAATCAGCGATGACGTTACACATCCCTTATACAACATTGGGCGTCTTCAGAGCTTACTCACCACAATGGTTCAGGAGAATTTTTCACAGGAGGACTCAGCGCTGATTCTCGGACTTATATTAGGAAGAGACGATGACATTTCAAAAGAGACTATACTTTCTTTTAGAATGTCGGGAATAGCCCATGTGTTGGCTGTATCTGGACTTCATTTTGGCATTCTATATATGATGATTTACAAAATTCTATTGAAGTTAAAGTTGCCGTACTATGTGGTTCAATTGACCACTATTGTAATAATGGGGATTTTCGTTCTGGTGACGGGGTGCTCCTTTTCAGCAATGCGTGCATTTGCTATGATTTGCATTCACGCATTTTCTGTTCCGTTTCGAAGAAAGTATGATCTTCTTAGCGCACTTGGGTTGGTGGCGTTAACATCCATGCTGATTAATCCGTTTGTGATTTGGAATGTGGGTTTTCAACTTTCATTTTGGGCTGTATTTGCCATTGGCGGTTTTGGTCATATTAGACCCAATCTCAAAGATACATCTCTAGAAATGGTGCTTTTTCCACTTATGGTTCAAACAATGCTAACACCTCTGATGATTTTTCACTTCAATAGATTCTATACATATAGTCTATTCTTTAATCTTCCTGTTGCTGTTTTAATGCCTCCATTAATCATTGTTGTGGTTTTGACTTTACCGTTTAGAAATATGCCCATTATTGGCTGGGGAATGACTGGTTTATCTGAGTCGCTTCTGGAGTCCTTACGGTCAATTGCTGACCTTGTAAACAGATTGCCAATGAACGAAATTCCTATTGGAACGTATTCAAAAGTTGTGGTGGTTTTGATGTATCTAATTGTGAGTGTTTTAATATTATCTAAAACAGTACGAGATAGAAGTTTGCTGATCTTGAAAAATCATTATAAAGCTTGTGTATGTGCAACACTTTTTGTGCTGATCATTTTCTCATTGCCAAATGGGCGAAATGAGATTGTTGTCGACTTTTTGGACGTGGGTCAAGGTGATGCAGTTTTAATTCACGGTTTGAGCGGTGGTCATGTACTAATAGATTCAGGGCCTCCTAAAGCGGGACTCGAAGACATACTGCTCAAGCAAGGTATTACAAAGTTAGATGCGGTATACCTTTCACACCCTCATGCGGATCATTATTCTGGATTCAATGAAATCGCAGGTATAATAAAAATCGAATCGTTTTATTACGCCAGAAGCGGAAGCGAACCAGAAGTGATGGAACAACTTAAAGCATCATATAAGAAAACCGAATTTATAGAGATGCTTTCAGGTGACGTTGTACAGTGGCAGGGGATTACTCTTAAAAGTATACATCCTGGCGAAAATGCCAAAGGACTTGATGCAAACAATATGTCACTTACGCTTTTAATGGGATATGAAGACCAGAAGATTCTATTTACAGGCGATATAGAAAAAGAAGTGGAGAAGAGACTTATTTCTTATTTGAATAATGTGGATGTGGACATTTTAAAAGTGGCGCATCATGGCTCTAAAACATCGAGTACAAAAGATTTTGTAGATGTGATAACTCCAGAACTTGCCGTGATTCAAGTGGGTCGCAATAATTTTGGACATCCATCACCAGAAACCCTTGAGACGTTTGATGGCTTAGGTGTACCTGTCTTTAGAAATGATAATTCAGGATGTATTCGAATTCGATTAAGGAAAGATGAAAGAGTTGTGATACCATGGCTGACAAGCGCCCATTAAGAGTGGTACAATAGAACGGCAGAAATAAATGGAGGCGAATATGTCATATACTGATTTTATGAAAGAACTTGAAAAAGACGCTTTAAAGCCAGTTTATCTTTTCTATGGTACAGAAATGTACTTGATGGACCATGCAGTCGAGAAACTTCGCGCAGAAAAGATTAATGAGGCCTATGCAGATTTTAACTGGAATGTGTACGATGGTGCCACCAGTGAAATAGATGAAATTCTTGGGAGCAGTGAAACACTGCCATTTTTTGATGAAACAAAAGTGGTGCTCGTTAAAAATGCACCGTTTTTTAATGCAACAAAGAATCGATTGACGCAAGCAACGGAAGACGCGCTCCTTGAGTATTTGAAGAGCCCGGCAAGTTCTACGATTCTGGTTTTTATGGGATCGGGCAAACCGGATAAACGGAAGAAACTTTACAAAAATCTTGCGAAAACAGGTAAAGCCGTAGAGTACGGGAAGCTTGATGACAGAACGTATCCTAAATGGATTCAAAAAGTTTTAAAAGACGCAGGGAAGTCTATTGACAATAGAACGCTTCAATTTCTTATGGAGCAGACGGCATATCTGGATTATGGTTCTGAAAAGACACTTCATGATGTTCAGAATATGCTGCAAAAAGTCATCGGATACAGCGGTCAAAGAGAAGAAATCACACAAAATGATATTGAAACAATGATAGATAAACCTCTTGAAAAATCAATATTTGATATGGTGGATTCTCTGGGAAGCAATAAGACCGATGCTGCTTTTAGAATCAGTCATAAGCTGTTCACCGAAGGAGAGCCGCCTATAAAGGTTATGGCTATGGTGACTAGGCACTTTAGGCTTTTGCTTAAGACAAAGCTTTATATGGAGGAAGGGTATACGCCGACTACGCTTTCATCAAAGCTAAAACTTCCGGCATTTGTTGTGAAGAAGAATGCGGCTCAAATAAGACCGTTTTCTAAAAAAAGACTACAGTATATGTTAAATGCTTGTCTCGAGACAGAGTTTGCAATGAAAACAGGGCAGTCTGAAGGGCGACTTGCAATAGAAACGCTTATGGTTAAGCTTTCACAAGCTCCAAAATAGACTAAAATAATAGTAGAAATCAAGAAAACCCGTAAACATTCAATGAATGTTCACGGGTTTTTATTCAGCATTTGATCAGTTTAAAAAGATGTCAGTCCCAAAAAAGACGGAAAGCGCACGTTTGCGACGTGCGCTTATTTATAAATCTGAATTCAAATTTATAATAAGGGAATCGGGGAATCAGATTCTCCTCATTAGTGCAACACCTGATTGATCTGATCAGATGCTTTAAGAACTTATTCTCAAGCATTTCAATCATTAGAGGGTGATTATGCTAGAGTGCTAAGCTTTTTAGCTAGACGAGATACCTTACGAGAAGCTGCCTTCTTGTGAATGATATTCTTCTTAGCTGCTTGCATTGCTTGCTTTTGAACGTCGTTGAACTTTTCAGTTGCAACAGCCTTATCGCCAGCTACGATTGCTTCTTCAAAACGCTTTTCAGCAGTCTTTAGAGCAGAACGACGAGATTTGTTAAGAGCAGTCTTTTTAGCGATTACCTTAATTCTCTTTTTAGCAGATTTAATATTAGCCACGGTGTTTCACCTCACTTTCATTTGACCTCTTTGATGTGTACATAACAGTTAAAAACTGATATGCGAGCTATAACTAGGTCAATAGTCAACAAAATGAATTATAACACTTATTATTCCCTAAAACAAGCGGTTTATTGGGGTTTCATTAAAAATAAATCATTTCGAAATAGTCTGAATATAACCTTCTCATATATATATTGTTTAGTCACAGCTTGCTTTGTGATATAATAGGTCAGAATGTGTACATATTGATTGTACGCATAATTTATTTTGTAAGAAAGATTCGCGTATCTAACGTGAGTCTCATATAGAGGAGGATGCATATGTCGAATCGTCAAGACAAGATTCGTAACTTTAGTATCATCGCTCATATTGACCATGGTAAATCAACACTTGCAGATAGACTGATTGAAAAAACAGGTCTACTTACACTTCGTGAGATGCAGGATCAGATCATGGATACTATGGATCTTGAGCGTGAACGTGGAATTACGATCAAACTGAATACCACAAGACTTATATACACGGCTAAAGATGGTGAAGAGTACACTCTGAACCTTATCGATACGCCTGGACACGTCGATTTTACGTACGAAGTGTCAAGATCACTTGCTGCCTGTGAAGGCGCTGTACTTGTTGTAGATGCCACTCAAGGCGTTGAAGCACAAACACTTGCAAATGTTCATTTAGCAGACCAACAGGGACTTGAAATCTTACCAGTACTGAATAAGATTGATCTTCCGAGTGCACGACCAGATGAAATTAGAGCTGAAATTGAAGATGTTATTGGCATTGTTGCAGATCATGCACCAGAAGTTTCTGCAAAGTCAGGTCTTAACATTGAAGATGTGCTTGAACTTATTGTAAATGATGTTCCTCATCCAACGGGTGACGAAAAAGAGCCGCTTAAAGCTCTAATATTTGACACTGTGTATGATCCTTACAAAGGTATCGTTGCGTCTGTACGTATATTTGATGGTACAGTTAAAAAAGGCGACACTATGATGATGATGTCTACAGGCGTTACATTTGAAGTTGTTGAAGTTGGGGTGTACTCACCGAGTCCAGTTCCGCTTCCAATGATTCAAGCTGGCGATGTAGGTTATATAACAGGTTCTATTAAGGATGTTAAACACTGTCAGGTTGGTGACACGATCACACTTAAGAACAATCCAACTGCAGAAGCGCTTCCAGGATACAAGAAAGCAACGCCTATGGTTTACTGTGGACTATACCCTGCTGAGGGCGAGAGTTACGATGCGATTCGTGACGCTCTTGAAAAACTACAGTTAAACGATGCGGCTCTTTCATTTGAGCCTGAAACATCAGTTGCACTTGGTTTCGGTTTCCGTTGTGGATTCCTTGGCCTGCTTCACCTTGAAATCATGCAAGAACGTCTGGAACGTGAATTTGATCTGGATATTATTGCTACGGCACCGGGTGTAATCTACCGTGTAACAAAGACAGATGGCGAAGTGATCTTCGTGCAGAATCCGTCTAATCTTCCTGAACCAACAGAAATAACAAAGATGGAAGAACCTATTGTTGATGCTAAAATCTACATTCCAAGTGAGTATGTTGGTAATGTAATGGAGCTATGTCAGCAACGTCGTGGTAGCATGAACCATATGGATTATCTTGACGAGAAACGTGTTATGCTTGATTACCAGTTGCCACTGAATGAAGTTATTTATGACTTCTTCGATGCACTGAAAACAAAGACAAGAGGATACGGATCACTTGATTACGAGTTCAACGGATATGTTGAGTCGGATCTGGTTAAGATGGATATCCTGCTTAATAAAGAAAACATTGATGCATTCTCAATGATTGTACACAAATCTAAAGCGGCATCTCGTGGTCGTCAAATTTGTGATCGTCTTAAAGACGTTATTCCTCGCCACCAGTTCGTTATTCCGATTCAGGCAGCGATAGGCAACAAGGTTATTGCACGTGAGACAATCAAAGCGCTTCGTAAAGATGTACTTGCAAAATGTTACGGTGGCGATATTTCGAGAAAGAAAAAGCTTCTTAACAAGCAAAAGGAAGGTAAAAAACGTATGCGTCAAATGGGTAATGTTGAAGTACCTCAGCAAGCGTTCCTTACAGTTCTTAAGTTTGACGAGGAAAAATAGAATCTCTGTAATTCAGATTTAAGTTAATATAATAATTATTGGGGGCTGTTATTATACAGCTCCTTCTTTATTGAAAGAAAAGGTGATTTTATGAATCAAACACCGTCTAGTTTATATATTCATATTCCATTTTGTGCACAGAAATGTGCTTATTGTGACTTTGTATCTTTTGCTGCAAAGCCAGATTTCCGTATGGAATATATGAAGTGTCTGACAAAAGAATTACAAATGATAGGAACGAAATACGACAAACCTATATTGAAGACGATATTTGTTGGTGGCGGCACACCAAGCTTACTGACAGTTGAAGAAATAGAAATGCTCGGTCAAGTCGTGCATGAAAACTTTGATATGACTGGCATTGAAGAGTTTTCTATTGAAGCGAATCCTGGAACACTGGTGAATGAAGCGCTTTTCAAATGGCGTTCAATTGGTGTGAATCGAATTTCAATGGGTGTACAGAGCATGAATGATGTTCTTCTCAAAAAGTTGGGACGGATACACACCTCAGAAGTTGTAAGATCGTCATTTGCAACGCTCAGAGAATGTGACTTTGACAATATTAATCTGGATATCATGTTCGGATTACCTGATCAAACATATGAAGATATGATGGATACGGTTGAAAAAATTATAGAGCTTGGACCGGAACACGTTTCGGCGTATAGTCTTAAAATAGAAGAGGGAACGCCGTTTGATCGTTTGGTAGATGAGGAGAAAATTCATCTTCCAGATGAAGATGAAGACCGTAAGATGTACCATGGGCTTGTAAAACGACTTTCGGAAGCGGGCTATGGACAATACGAAATATCGAACTTTGCAAAAGAAGGTCTGCCTTGTAATCACAATCTGGTCTACTGGAAAGGCCAGCCTTATTTTGCTGCTGGAATGGCAGCGCACGGTTATGTTGATGGTGTACGCATTGGAAATCATATGGACTTTGAATCTTATAAGACAGATATTCAAGATGGTAAATTTCCTGAAGCCACAAGAGAAGTTATTGATCAGGATGACGCAGCCTTTGAATATATCATGTTGGGACTTCGCTTAAATGAGGGTGTTGATGTTGTAGAATACAACAGCCTATATAAACGTGATATTGAAAAGGACTTTAAATCAGTGATCAAGATGCAAGTCGAAAGTGGCGCTCTTGAAATAGTAGCTGGTTTCATGAGATTGACAGAGTACGGGCGGGATATTGCCAACGTTGTGATCGCTGAGTTTTTAGATTAGAAGTAATTATATTTGAAATAGAAACCCGCTGACATGAATTTAAGTGTCAGCGGGTTTATTCTAAGGCATATAACTCAACAGAGTTTTTTCTTTAGGCAGTTGGTCAATTTTGGAAGCCACAATGAAATCGTTCTTACTAAGTCCTTTAATTTTATGTGTCATCAAACTAACAACGACAAGACCCCAGCCCAATTCGATATCAGGGTGATGACCTTCTTCTTCTGCAATTTCACCAATTAGGTTGACGAATTCAAGTGCACCTTTAAAATCCTTAAATCTGAATGACTTTTCAATTCGATTGTTTTCAACAACTGTCCAACCTGTTTCAAGTTGTTGAATGAAGCCTTTGATATCGTCAGATTGCATAGGTGGTGTATCAATTGAACACGCGAAACAACGTTGTGTAAACAAATTTGGATTTGTCAAAATTTTCGCCTCCTTAAACACTGGGCATAACTATAGCTTTTGAGAATGAATATCAATTAGCTATTATTCTATTTATACCAGTGAATGAACATTTGAAACGTATTACGTAAAAAATACAAAAAGCACCTACATTCTATATAGTAAAGAATGTAGGTGCTGGTTTAATTATGGTATTAAATTGACTTAGTATCCGTACTCACCATCAACAAAAATGACTTTAATGCGGTCTTTTTCAAATTGGCCCTGTATGGTCACAAAGGCATGACATATTCGGTCTGGGGTATTGCAGTCAGTGCAGTATCCGAGGCTCGCACAAGGCGTTTTTCTGTTGAGGCGTTTTGAATTGGCTGGAGCGGCAATGCGTCTATTGCGCTCGATGGCTTCGTCATGATTTTTAACAATCTTATTTGTTCCGGTGATCACAATAACTTGATCTGGTCCATACACCATTGCAGCAACGCGATTTCCACGTCCATCAACATTATAAAGTTGACCGTCTTCAGTGATTGCGTTTGTGCTTGTCAAATATGTATCTGCAGAGAATGCATTTCTATAGAGCTGCTTAATGTCTGCAGGTGTTAGGCCTTCAACATGTCGGTCCAGAAGGTTGTAGTCTTGGTTTCTTAGCCAATCAAGCGTGTCTGTTTCAAACAGTGTCATGGCGCCGCCAAAACTAACTGTTTCACCGCTGTTCATAAGCTCTGCTAGAAGTGAATGGAGTTCGTCTTGTCCTTTAACGTAGTAGGCGCCCATATTATTCTTTTGTAGGCTTTCCATTGTACGTTCTACCTTTTTGTCTATAACCCACTTTACATTTTCGTTCATCGGAATCCTCCTCTTGAATTTAGCTTCTGATCTATTATACTATATGAGAATCGTTGATTATTAGGAATTTGGAATTAAATGATAAAATAGTGATATGAGAACCAGTATAAATACAAATATTATTTGGATTTATATATGGATATATGGGGTGAAGGAAATTACAGAATATGTTGATATAGAATACAGAAATAGAAAAAGTCTTGAAATTCAAATCACTCGAGAAGGTCGTGTGAGAGTTTTAGCACCAAAAGGGGCTACGAATGAATGGATTAATGATGTTTTAAATGAGAAAAAAGACTGGATAAAATCCAAGTTGAAAGATGTCCATGATCGAGAATCAGAAAGACCTACACTCGGAAGCGGATCAATGATCTGGGTTAAAGGTGTGAAGACACAATTAAAGGTGAGTACACCTTGTGACGTGAAATCAAGTAACTCTGAAAGAAATATAGAGCTTGAAATGAATACCAGCATGAAAACTGTTGAAGGTGTTCAGTCTAGAGGTGAACTACCAGTCGAACATTATGATGAAATACTATACATTCACTGCACAAAGGCACTTGAGAATAATGAATTACATCTAAAACAGCTTCTTATTGATTGGTATTTTCAACAGACGAAAAAGGCTGTCAATCTTCATGTTAATAACTGGTCTAAAAGTCTAAGAGTAAGTCCGAAAGTTGTAAAGATTAAAGAACAGAAGAAGAGGTGGGGTTCTGCCAGCTCCAGGGGAAACCTTAACTTCAATTGGCGACTTTCAATGGCGCCGGATTCAGTTTTGGAGTATGTGGTGGTTCATGAGCTTTGTCATTTTCATCATATGAATCATTCGAAAGAATTTTGGAACTTGGTAGAGAGTGTTATGCCAGATTATAAAAGTCGGCGAGAGTGGCTAAAGAAACATGGTCATGAATTCTTTTGGTTAGAATAAAGTAAATACTAAAAATACATTTATAGAGTTATGCAGAGATTTGATTATCAAAAAAGGTGCTATTTATCAGTTTAAACTGATAAATAGCACCTTTTTCAATTTCATTGAGGTTAATCCATGCTGAAACTGATTGGAAATACCTGAAAATGTAAAAAACGAAGATGGAATAAGTTTGAAAATATGATATACTAAGCTATGTAAAAAATATCCAATTATAAAATATACGTTAAATCATTTCATTAAATTGGAAATGAATTATAGATGAATATATCAGGGGGATAATTATGAATTTTAAACATATTAGAAATCTTTTAATTACGACTACAATGACAGCTGCAATTACGTGTGTGGTATCGAATTATTGTGTGAGTTTTGCCAGTGAAGAAGCGTCAAAGGTTATCGATATTGAAAATCATTGGGGCAAAGGATACATAACAACAATGATAGATTCTGGTGTTGTATCTGGCTACCCAGGCGGACTGTTTAAGCCCGATAATACAATATCAGTTCCAGAATTTGTAACTGTTTTAGTTAAGCAAATGAATTATGAAATGAAAGATATGTCCATTGTGAATTCTGAAGTAGAAGAAAACTGGTTTGATGATTTTATATTCACAGGACAAGAGAATGGAATTTTGAGTGGACTCTCAATGAATAACATTGAAAGAAATATCACTAGAGCAGAAATGGCAAGAATGATTGCAAAAGCTGCGGGACTTGAAGATGTGAATTCAAGTTCATTTACAGACAATGACGAAATTACAGAGGAATATGAAGGTTCGATATACGCTGTATCACAAGCCGGCATTATTGGTGGATATCCTGATGGTTCGTTTGGTCCGAGTAAGCAGGCTACTAGGGCTGAGGCTTGTGTGATGCTTACGAAGTTGATGAACTACCAGACTGCAAATGAAGCAGAAGAAGTTGTAACGGAAGAAAAAGAAGATCTACATGTAACAGAGTGGGGAGACGTTAAAAAGCCTACAAATATGAACCCGAATGAAAACTTATGGACAGATGAAGAATTTCATAAGATTTTGACTGTTGATAGAGAAGATTACTACCCTATATTAAAGATAAATCTTAAAAATGACTATATTGGTCAGTGGGATTATCAACGTCAAGCATGGTTTTATGATCCAGACTTAAAACATTTTGTTGTTCAAGGGGAGTATCTTGGACTAAATGAAAAAGGTCAACATATCAGTGAATATATGGATGTTGATGCACTTACAGATGGCAGAATGTTTGACACGATGAAAATTGTCATGTATCAAGCGTATTTGAACGATATGACATTGGAAATAAGAGATCAAAGAGGTCGAGTAAATATTGATATTAATGCACAACGTACTGGTTCAGACAATATTGATTTTTTAGTT
>Ga0209272_10002277_pt1 | contig 10919 bp, 16 predicted proteins | sample tdDd002_FD_187125 | JGI IMG/M metagenome (GOLD analysis project Ga0209272, IMG submission 187125) | Marine sediment microbial communities from the Atlantic coast under amendment with organic carbon and nitrate - tdDd00.2 (SPAdes)... | ecosystem: Environmental > Aquatic > Marine > Coastal >... | reverse complement strand
CACCATAAACCCAAGAGTTAGGATCTAGCTGCGTATTCATTTTTCTCTCAAGAGAGCCGACTGTACTTGCCGCATACTTAGCTTTTTCCATTAATGAATCTAATGACTCTGTTTTGTCATCAAACTTAAGATCTTTAATTCCTGAAAAATCTACTTTAGATTCAACTTTACTTGTTACTGTTGTATTAACTGACTTAGGGTTTTCTAGTTCATGAAGTTTTTTTTGAGTTCTTTCTGTTGCTAATTCTAAAGCTTTTAGTGATTGATAGCGTTTATCGAATTTTAACGCCTCATCTCTATACTCTGGCTGTAACTCACCAAGTTTAATAATTCTTGTATGTAAACCTTCTAGGTCTATAACTCCGTCTTTGTACTGTTCAATATAGCGGTTAAAGTTTTCATCCTTATCAAGCTTTTCCCACTGGTTTGTAATCCAATTATTAGACCAATAAGAACCATTCATAAGCTCGTCTTGAACTTCTGCCATATCTCCTTTTATTTGCTCTAGCTGCTCTAATAAAGCAATTTTCCTAGCCTTACCTGTTGTTTTGGTTAATTCATCTGTTGCATCGGTTAAACCCTGAGTACTTTTTCTAACTTCTTCAAGCTCTTTAGAATATTTACCGGCAACTTCTGCTGATTTATCTGTTTCTTTTGTAAATTGATAAATACTAAACCCTGCGATAGCAATAACACCTAGTGGCCCACCAACTAAGCCCATTGCAGCAGTTAAGCCTCTTGCTGCCACACTCATTGCGGACATCGCTGCTATTTGAGCAGTTGCCGCCTTACCTGCTATAGCTGAACTTGCTGCTAATGTTAACGCCATATTTCTAGTAGCTAATGTTGTTGCTGTAAATGCAGTTGTTGTTGCCACAGCACCTAATTGCATAGCTTTAAAAGCACCAAAAGCTAAAGCCGCATCTTTTAAAATGTCTAAGTTATTAATAACACCTGTAATACCGTTTGTAGCAACAGCTAGGCTTTTACCTAAAACTTCTGCGCTTGCTGCATTTTCTTCAAAAGACTTGGCAATAGATTTATTTAAATCAATATAAGCATCATTAAAGCCAGCATTACCAACATCTCTTTGATAGCTAGCCATTTGATCAGCCTTATTACTAATAGAACCACCAATGGCATCCATTTGTTTTTCCATAGCTCCTGCAAACTGAACATTACCGATATCAGTTAAATATTTTTTAATGTCTTCTGCATTTTTTTGAACTGTTGTTGTCACTCCTTGGAAAGTAAGAGAAACTTCTTCTCCTTGTTGGCTTGCTTTAATACCGAATTCTTTTAGTCTCTCAAATTCCATGGTTGAAGCATCAGCAATAGCTTCAATAAATTGCATGATGTCTTTACCCATAGCACTTGAAGTATTACCATAACTTAATAATGCCTCTTCTGAAGGTTGAAGACCTAATGCTCTTAACTTTATCCAGGCATCTGTTAAACTTTGTAAGGCATATGGTGTTTGTGCAGCAAACTTATCTAATTTAGATAATACTAAAGCCGCTCTATCTGCATCTTTTTCAACTACAACTAATGATGCTGATAATGTTTGAAACTCTGTGTTTGTTTGAATAATTCCACTAATTGTTCCTTGAATACCTTGAAAACCTAAATATGCTCCTGCAATACCTGCAAAGGCTTGCATAGATTTACCAACTGTACCAACAGTACTATTCAGTGCCATTAATGATGAATTAACAGGCTTTGCAGATGCCGTAATACCGTTTAAGGCTACAGTACCATGCTTACCAAGCCTTTTTAACTTAGCTTCCGCCTCTTTTTCACCATTAACATTTAAATATACGCTTAACTTATTTGTTGACATAAAAAATACTCCTAAAACATTGTTCTAGGAGTATTTTATATTAATAATTAGTTTGGAGATTTTGCGTATAACCTATAAAAATCTTTAGATATTTTTTGTGCTAATTTTAAGTTAGGTTTTGGCATGTACCTAGACATCGTATCTCTTTGGACTTTAGAATAGATATATCCATCAGCTGCAGATATATTAAACCAAACATATGACATTATATCTTTAGGTTGACCATACCTAAACAAATTATCATTTATAATTTCTGCATTTCTGTACTTCTTAGGTAACCTATTTGAATATGAACTATAGCTTTCCTGATACATTTCTGCCAAATCATACTGAGCATCAGCATTCCCATTTTTAGCTGCTTTTTCCATTAATTCAAAAGCTTTATCTGCATCTTGTAATACACCAATACCATCTTTATATATATAGCTAGTAATAATAAAAGATTTTAGATAGTTTTCGCTCATTGCCCTATAACAGTAATCCATGCCATTATAATTTTTTTTAACATCATTATAGTGTTTATAGTATATTTGACATAAACCTGAATAAGCTCTTCCTTTATTCTCTTTTTCTAGCTTATATAAGAGATCAATACTCTTATTAATATCTTGATAATACCCATCTTTTAAATAAAAAGATGCCATTTCAAAGCTTTCTGCTGATCTATTCAGCTCCATTAAATTGAAAGTATCTTGGTATAATCTAGGGTACTTTTCTAAAATATATTTATTTATTATTAATAAAATTGAAATTATTAAAACTATCAATACCAGTATTTTTGATGAGTATAATTTTTTTATAGACATACCAGTCTCCTTTTTTTACAAGACTACACCATAAGTTGATATTTAGTCAATATAAAAAACCAGTCCTAAGACTGTTTTTTATTTATATCCATTTGTGCTAGTGCATAGCCATGGCTTGCAGCTTTTAAGTACTCTTTAGCAAAGAACATATCAAGATCATCTAGTTTAGCTAGCTCTAGAGCTTCTAATAGTGGGAATTTATCACCCATTTGGGAATCTAACTGAGTAATTAGTTGCCAAACTTGATTGCCTTCTACTGTTTGCGGTTCTAAATCTAAACCACCACTTAAGTAGCTAGCTCCATTGCCATATCGCCATCTAACTAGATCTATAATGACTTTTTTTCTTCTTCTACTTGCCTTTGTAGTTCCATATATTGAATAAAGAATTGTTCTTGTAATGCTCCATCAGCCATAAGTAACTCAATGTTTTCATCATTAACAGGGATTTCTTCTCCTGCAATTCCAACACCTTTCCATTCAAGAATAACTAGTTTTGCAAACTCAGTATTAAATACACAAGTAAACACTCCTGTTACAACATCTTCATCATCCATATTAGGAAGTTTTGTTTCAACGCCTTGCTCTAACTCTTCAGCTCTTTGTTTTTTTAGAGCAATAACTGATTTAGATGCTTTAAGCTTTGCAATCGTATGATCTTGAGATCTATGTGGTTTACAAGTTATTTCAGCATCGCCAAGCTTAACAACTACTAACTCATCTTTTCTTGATAAATCTAACATTAGTAAACATCCTTATCATTAATTAATTCAACTTCTACAGCTTTACCTGCTGCTTTATTTTGTGCAGCTTGAAAATCAAAGCTTAGTTCAATTCCACCCGGGCCGTCGATTGACTTACCTGGAGCTGAAATATAAGCCTCTAAAACTTTAATTTCTAGCTTTTCAGTAGCTGACTTCATAAAGCCTAGGTTAATAGCTACAGGTGTGCCAGCTTGAGCTTTTTGTAATAACGCTTTATCGGTAAATCTTACAACAACAGAACCCGTAGCATTAAACATTCCAACATCAACACCTGAAATTTTATTATCAGACCTGATTGTTTCAACGGGAGTCATATTATTAGTTAAAGCTAAACTTGCAGATAGAATCTCAACATTAGAGCCATCAATATCAACTGAACCATTAGCATTCATAAATTGATAATAATCTAATACTGTAGGGCTTGCTTGAACAGATGCATTGCTGTTTTCTTCTCCTTGAGCAAGGATAGATGCGCTAGTAGCGGCTTTACCATCGGGAGTCCAATCAAAACTCATTTGATTAATTTTACAACCATTAAATAAATCATAATCAGCTACTTCTTTAAATGATTTTTCAATAGTAAATGATGGAAGAAAGTCTTTCCCTGATGAAAATACATGAGTAAATACTCCTGTTGCCTCTGTTGTTACTGGAGATCCTAGTAAACCTTTTAATAAAATACCGATGTTTCTTAAATCAACTGATACTTTCATATCACCTGATACACTTGTTCGACCTAATGTAGGTGCTTGTGCTTCTCTGCCCATACCTAAATCATCATTTTCAATTAAATCTCTCTGACCACTTAAACTAATTGATTTAAATGGTAGCTTGAAAAACTTATCTGCTGTTGGAGTAACACCGTATGTTGTCTCTTCAGCAATTAATACCTGAGAATTAGCCCCAGTTGCTACTTGTTTACTCATATTTGATTCCTCTTTTTAATATAAAAAAATATCCTATAACTAAGTATAGGATATTAAAGAGGTTGGGGATTTGCTTTTATACAGAAAAAAAGGAGTAGCATACACTACTCCTTTGTCTTCGTAAATGCCATGAGCATATTAAAGTTTTACCTTCAACATCTACTTACCAAGGCTTCTGGCCGGCTTTGTTGTAGTCAGTATCATAATCGTTGTCATCATCATCAGGATCTATTCTCCCTTCTGCGACAAGACGTTCATAGCATTGTGTGCAATACTTGTCACTATATGGTCCATTAGCTGGTTTTTCTTCACACTCTTCGCACATGCCATCAGACATATGTAACCTCCAAAAGGTTAAAGTTAAACGCTATAGCATCATAAGTAGAATGACGCCCCTTGCATATAAAATATAAGAATAAAAGAAGAAAAAACAACCTTTAAAGTTGTTTTTTTAAAAAATCTGTAAAATCTTTTATTTCGTTGGTATATATATTATGAAGGTTATTTCTCTCTGTTTTATCTGTTAATATTTTTGTTAAATACCCTGAATGCGGTCTAAGCTCTGTACCTGCATTTGAAATAATACTAGTTATTAACATATGTTGATATTCTATATCCCTATTTTTATAAAACTCTTGTAACAATTTGATTAGGTTTTTATGCATCATTAAATTTCTGTGCCAGCAGTCTTGAATCTTATCATTTTCACCTTTTTTTGTCATAATAATAACTTCAGGGTAAAAAGTACCACCTCTTTCAGGGTGACCTTCACAAGAGCTTACAGTTTCAAAACCTAAACAGTTTAAAGCCGTTACTAAGTCTATAATACCAGGTTCAATCTTTTGACCTAGCTTATCTTCTTTTTTTAACATTTCTTTCTTTACTTCTTCAAATCCGCTCACTTTTGCTACTTTCAATTAATTACAGTTACTTATAGAGTATAGTATTAATTATCATCAAAAACAACTACTAAGTTAAAGCTAGATAGTTTAAAAGCAGCACCATTTTCAGGTTCTAGTAGTGAAGTTTCTGATTGAGTAAAGCTTAAATCTTTGATTAAATCATTAAGATCTGCATTATTTTTTATTGTAGATCTTATTTTTTCTTCAAAACTATCAAGCTCAATATTAATGTCTTTACTCTTTTCTTCTTGAATATATAGCTCTAATGGGATTTCTAACTGAATTGTTTCAATTTTAGGACTTAGAATAGTATCAATCACATCAGAAGAACCATCAATAACATTAACTAGCCTATCTTCTGAATCTAACTCTAGTTCAACTTCTTTATTTCTAAATAATATAAATTTATTAGCAATCATAATTGATTCTAAGCCATTATAAAGAGCTTGCATAATTTGTTCTTTTTTTGTCATTTTATTTCTCCGTCTTAGCTATTTCTTGTTTTAAATAAAGCTTTAGTTTTTTCTGTGAGTTTTTTCCAGCTTTCTCAAATTTAAGCTTTTTAGTATGTCGAGTCTGTTTCTTTAAAAAGAAGTATATCACAGTTTGAACTTCGTCTTGTCGCCTTCGGCTCGATGCAGCTTCAGATTCATTACGAGAATTAATTTTTCTTATAGTTTTTTTACCTGACTTCATCGTTTTGTGAATAGTTTGCCCTACTAGATATGAATTACCTTTAGTATCTTGAGCAAAATATAGCTCAGGAAATGATTTTGGCCAATTAGAGGGACTGTAACGCTTTCGTCTAGATTTGGGTACATTATCTGTAGGTATTGCAAGCCATTTACCTTTAGTTGGCTTTCTAATGCCACCATTTTCAAAACCTTCCATAATATGAGGCGATTTAGTATATACAAGAGCTTTTTTAAACTTATCTTTTTTATTATGATTATAAAAGTTAACTCTCCAACTTTTAGCTAACCCATAACCAAGCTTTGCCCTTTGAGTTTGACCTACCATCTCTTTTTTTAAGTCATTTGCAGCAAGAGTAACAGCCTTATTTGCAGAACGCAATAACGCTTTATTTTTCTTTTCTAGTATTTTGTGTAAATCGCCCTTAAGAGCTGCTTTGAATTCCATTATTTTCTACAATTCCTTTTATAATACTTTATCAAATAATATCAGTTGGGGTGTCAGATAAAAGCTAGTACTTGAATATATAATAGTTTACAGATATACCTATTTTGACAATTCTCTATCTCTGAGAGTTTAGACCTTAAGGATTTGAATATGAACAATACAAATCAAGAAGTAGCAATGGTGGCTGCAAAATGGTGGGCCAATGACGGAACTAATCCCAAGATTGATATAGGGACAGGTAATCCCCAAGCAGAAATGCTAAGCACTATAAAAATGATGATTGCTAATGAAATAAATCAGGAAAATAATACATCCTATGCGTTCATTAAATTACTAGCAGGTCTCATAGAAAAAGACCTAGATCAAATACATCAATGCAGACTGCGTGTTGACTACGATCCTGATGATATGCTAATCCTAGCAGCCAAACAATCTGGATTTGACTACGATGCTCTCCCCATAAAGACATGTATGGCTATTACGCCAGAAGAAATATCTGTTTATTGTGGAGATTCTGCACGTGAGATAAAGATATACCCATCTGTCTCTTGAATAATGATATAAAACCCAAGCCCTGCTAATGCAGGGCTTTTTTATTCAATACTCACTTCATAAATATCATTATTAATTAATTTACCCGATGCTTTAAGTCTGTATCTATTATAACCGATTACTAACTCATCATATAGTTCAGGTTTAACTTCTGATTTAATTCTAATTGAAGGAGCTGTTCTTAACATTTGCCCTTTTACAGAAAAAGTTTTTTCCTGCTTAATAATAAAAATTTCAAACTCTGAACCGTCTTTCTTAACAAGCAAGCCTTGCTCACCACATTCGGTAAACAAAGCATTACTTATTTTAGAAAAAGCATTTTTAAACTTTTTATTCATTTGCTAAGCTTTCTTTGCTGTTGCTTTTTTAGCTGCTGTTTTCTTTGCAGGAGTTTTAGCAGGTTGTTTTGTTTCTGCTTTCTTTTCTTCTGCCTTAGGCTCTTCTTTAACCTGTTCAGCTTCTACAGGCTGTGTAGTTGCCTTTTTAGACTCTTTAACTTCTGTAGCTAGGTTTCTAGCAATTAAAGATCCTGCATCTTTTGAGTCCAAAGAAACTATTTCTCCTTTTTTATGAAATCCTTTATCAGATTGAACATTTGTTTTTAGTTTAATTTTAAGTTCCATAATATTTATTCCTTATTTTAGTATTTAGAGTTAAAAAGCCTACGATTAAGCAGGCTTTTTTATTTATTTTAAGCTACTGTTAAAGCATATGTAGCATCTGGTCTGTGTGGAATTGGCAGATAGCTTGAATCTACTTTAACCCAAGTTTCCTCTGTTTCATCATCAACAGGTAATCTTTTAGCTAAATAGTCCATAGCTTCAATTTTATCGCCCAGTTTTAGTTGGTCATAAAGTTCAGGTTTAACTGTAGAGTGAATTCTAATTGATAAAGAAGTTGTTAGCATTTTATTACCAACTGAAAAGCTTTTTTGATGCTTTACCAGGTAAATTTCAGACTCTGAACTGTCTCGCTTAACAAGCAAGCCCTGCTCACCAAATCTAGTGAACAAAGCATTGCTTACTTTATCTTTAATTTGAGATAGATTTTGCATTTAACTAAGCCTTTTTAGTTTCAGTCTTTTTTGCTGTTTTAGCAGATGCTTCTTTTTTGGGAGCTGTTGCTTTTGTTGCCGCTGTTGCCTTTTTAGGCTCTTCAGCTTTCTTTTCTTCAGCCTTAGGCTCTTCTTTTACCTTTTCAGGCTCAACGGCAGAGGCTTTTTTAGGCTCTTTTACTTCAGTAGCCCATTCGCGAGAAAGAATAGATTTAGCATCTTTTTCTTCTACTTCTACAATTGAACCTTTTAAATTGTTAACTCCATTGATAGTTAGGTTTTGATTTAGTTTTAATTTCATGATTATTTATTCCTTTATTGTTAATTAAGATATAAAAAGCCTACATATCTGCAGGCTTTTTTAATAATTTAAGCTACTGTTGCAGCAAATGTTGCGTTGATGTTGTGTGGAACTGGTAAGTAACGAGACTCAACAACAATTTCAGTATTACCTGTGTGTAAGTCAGGCACTTCACGAACAATAAAGTCTGAATCAATTACAGTATCTTGGTCTTTTAATACACCGTAGTGCAATACACCCATTAGATTTTTCTCATCTAAAAGGATAGCAGAGTTAGCAGGTAACATTGGGTGTTTAACACCTTTTGAGTCTGTGTATTTCTCTGAGTAAACTACAACATTAACTGTACCTAGTGAACCAACATATTTAATATTGCCAATAGTATTGCAAGCTGTTTCCATTTCAGAACCTGATCCTCTTCTTGTATCTAGAGCTTCTTTAATAGATTTATTTTGTCTAAATACAGACCATGCTTTAGGATCTAATACTAATGTTGTCCCATCAGCACCTGATTCATCTTTAATTGCAACATCCCAACCTTCAATTTGATTAACAATATTTAAAGAATCTTTATTTGCTAATGTCCAAGCATCAGCACCTGTTAATGATGTTGATAGGCTTGCAGCTCTTTTAAAATCAATTTCTTTAACTGACTTAGTATCTTCATCATAAGCTTCAACTTTACCTTTAAATAATGCATCTGCTGCCATTTTCTTTTGACGAATTTGAATTGACTCTTTCATTGTTTCAATCATTGCAAGTTTTACTGCTTTAGTATTATCATAAGCACCACCTAGTTTTTGCCCTGATTGTCTTAATAGTACTTTATCTACATCAACAACATCAGATAAACGAGAGAATGCAGCTTGTAAAATTTTAGTTACATGAGCTGTATTAGGTAATACTTTACCTCTTTCTTTATCTGACATTACCGGAGCAATAGCAGGTAGTGAATTATCAATATCTGTTGCAATTTTTTTAGTTGGCTGGCGTGTGGTTTTAGTAAAAAAAGCACCAATTAAGCCCATGCTTTTGTCTTTTACTTGATTAACTACACCTGTTAATACGATTGATTGATTTAACATAGTTTATCTCCCTTATTTTAAGAAAATGCTTCTAACATGAAGAGCTTCTTTAGTTGCTGCTTCATCTGCACCGTTTAAATTACAAGCAAATGTATTAAATTCGCCTGTTGTGTAAACTAAAGCGTCTACATCACCATCTGTTGCATCTGCATCTTCTGCTAAAATATATTTAGCATTTGCAGGTGTTGCAAGATTAATAGCTTTACCAGTAGCAAGTTCAAGAATATCTCCTCTTTTACCAACTGTTCCAGCTTTTAATATAATAGTTTCTGTTAATTGAGGAGTTGAAAGCCCTGCAGTTAACTGGTCTATTGTATGGTCAATAATTTCAGTCATTAAATTACCCTTTCTCTATGATTGAAAATAAGAATTAACTTCAGCTGTGTAGTCATTCTCTTTTGTTTCTGCCTTAGCACCTACTTCAGGGTTTTCAATTTGCCCCATAACTTTATCAAAGTCTGTAGATGCAACTGCAGGAGTTTCTTTTTCTGCTTTTGCTGAAAAATCTTCACTTGCAGCAGTTAGCGTAGCTAATGCTTCAGTTGTTTTCATTGAACTATTAACAAGTGTTGAACCTAACCCTTGTAAATTTAGCTCGCAAGCTTTTGCTGTAATATCTGCAGCTCGTTTAGCAATAGCATTAACATCTACTGATGGTGTAACATCTTTAGCTTCTACCTTTGCTTCAGACTCTACAGCTTGAATTTTTGACTTATCGTTCATTTCAAGTTCCTCTAAAATTGTTTGTAATTCGGAAATTCCATCAACTAACTTCATTTCTAAAGCTTGTTGACCTATGAAAGTTCCACCTTTTGTATTTTCAATAGTTTCAAGACTAATATCGCGATATCTTGAAATATCATTCATAAAGATATCTGCTTGTGTATCCACATCTGCTTGAACTTTTTTACGGCCTTCAGTTGTTTCAACATCAGTTAACTTATCCTTACTCTTTGATGATACAATGTTAATTTCTTTGGTGTTCTCATCTTTATTAATTACAAATGATGCAATAACTCCAATTGATCCAACTGTTGCTGATTTATTTGCATATACCTTACTTGCAGCACTTGCTAAATAATATGCAGCTGAACAGCCATAACCTGAAACATAAGAAATAATGTTTTTTTGATCACGAGCTTTAAAAATAAGATCTGCTAATTCCCCACATCCGTTAACCATTCCACCCGGAGAGTCAATATCAAGAATAATATTTTCAACATCTTTATTTTTTAGTAATGTTTTTAGTTCTTTAGTAATTGAGTCATAAGCACTCACTCCAAAGAAAACATCCCAAAAGCTACCTTTTTTCATTAATGGCCCTCTAATACCTAAAACAACAGTATTATTGCCGTATTGAGTTACATAATTTGATACTTCTTTGCCTTCATATGTTGAATTGCTTAAAGCTTTAAACGCTTGCTCTTCCATCATTAAAGGTATACCGTGATTTTTAGTCATTTACTTTCTCCTTTTTGGGTTCTTCGTTGTTTTCATCTTCATCACTAATAACAGAAACTAAAGTATTACGTTTAATTCCTTTTTCTTCT
>Ga0209272_10002274_pt1 | contig 10921 bp, 8 predicted proteins | sample tdDd002_FD_187125 | JGI IMG/M metagenome (GOLD analysis project Ga0209272, IMG submission 187125) | Marine sediment microbial communities from the Atlantic coast under amendment with organic carbon and nitrate - tdDd00.2 (SPAdes)... | ecosystem: Environmental > Aquatic > Marine > Coastal >... | reverse complement strand
CCTTCGCTAATGCAGTACTCTTCAACGTCAGTACGCTCTTTACCTTTGAAACGAATACCGATCTGGTGGTCGAAGCACTCTTTTACAAAGAATGGGCTACGAGGGTTACCCGCAAGGCGGTCTGGTAGAGCTGGTTTTGCTGTATCTGTCATTTTGTGTGACCTTGAAGTCCGTAAAAAAAGTGCGCCATTGTAGTCACAGCGCGTTCAGTGTTCAAGAATTGTAATCGTAGTCGACGATTCACGCTACATAAGCGTGACTACAACCCTTTCATATATTGTGCATTAGCCGTAGGTTGGATAAGGCTATGCAGTTGCTCAGCACCTATCTCGTCATGTCTATTCAATATTGCTAAAAACGTATCAATCAATTCAGACTTACTTACTGATACCTTGGTTTCTGTTTGAATATCACGTAGGTCAATCAACACATCTGTCAGCAGCTGAGGTAAGTCTTGCAAAAGTTCTAAGTTCAATACGTTGTGTTCACTGTAGATAGAATTATGGCTACCTTTATGTTTCTGCACGACATATGGATTATCTTTTAGGTTGATGATTGAAGTGCGTTTTTCACAACGTTTTAGACACCCTTTGTTGACCTTAATTTTCTTACAGCCTTCAGTCTGTTGGAACAAACATTGACGGCTAGTAAGCAAGGTATTTGGGTGGTAGATACTGTAAAACAAGCGCATAGATTCAGGGCGCTTAATATGACGCATCTGTTTCATGTTCAGTTCATTAGAAATAAACGCACCACTTGCAGCAAACTCTTCATTCAGGCACTTAAGGGAATATGAGTTGGTCGTATTCATCTGTGGACCTGCTACCCAGTTTAAGTCGAGTGCCTGCGCCAACATACCTACACCTGAGTTATTGGTGATGAGATTATCAGGCTTAATTGCTGCTAAAAATGTGCGTGCCGCTTGGTAATCTTCTCCAATTAAAATCGCAGGAAACCAAGGCTTTAATTTAGGATGAGCTTGGAATAGTGCAATTAAAGCGTCGCACTCAGATTTAAGCCCCATCGGCATTTGGTAGTAGAGGTCAATATCGGCTTGCTCAACTAAATCGATATCTCTCTCTGATGAGATCAATACCGATAAGCGGGTTTGCTCCGAGGGTGCAGCTGGTGTTAAAGGGGGCAATGTAGGTACATCAATAGCGCCTTTCAAGCTGCGACTAGAGTCTTGATTTGACGAGACATCAAAGTCTTGCGTCTTTTCCGCTACGGTTTCAATGATGGCTGTTTTGTCGTCATAAAGCTTCTTCTTGACGACTTGTACATCTTCCACCGACTCGCACTTATACACTTTTGAGAAGTGTTTTACGGCATGATCTCGAGGATTATCTATGTACATCGCTTTACCAAAATCACCCTGTAAAAAGGCGTTGGAAAAATCACGATTAAATACCGTATACAGCTCACGCGTATCAGATGACAGTTCAACACCGTCACATAAGCGGTCAATTTGTTTGCGCCAGTTATCAACCACAGTGTAAACGTAGTGGGATTTCTTGATCCGTCCTTCTACTTTCAGTGAGTAAACGCCAGCGTCAGCCAAAGCTTCTAAATCACCAAACGCAGAATTGTCTTTCATGTTTAGTGGGTAGCTATTGCCTGTTTTGGTGGTCTCATACTCCTCACGACAAGGTTGACTGCAGCGGCCGCGGTTGCCTGATGCGCCATTGCGAGCCGAGCTGATATAACAGATCCCTGAAAAACCAATGCAGTAAGAACCGTGAACGAACACTTCCATCATCACATCATGCTCGCGGCCAAACTGCGCGAGATGCTTTATCTCGTTGATATTGAGTTCTCGAGATAAATTCACTCGGCTTGCCGTCAGTTGATTAAGAAATAGGATTTGCCCTTCATTATGGGTGTTCAACTGGGTCGATGCGTGGACATCAAGATCAGGGAAGTGGTGCTTTAAGATATACGCTAAGCCAAGATCTTGCACGATGACGCCGTCAATCTGAGTGGTGTTTAACTGGCTCAGCAGGCGCACGATCGCTGGGATTTCACTTTCTAATATTAAAACATTCAGCGTAAGAAAAATTTTGCAGTTGTGCTCATGAGCCAAGCGTAAAACGCCATTTAAGTTATCTAACGTAAGGTTGGTGGCTCGGTTACGTGCATTAAAGCGGTCTAAGCCACAATATATGGCGTCTGCACCCGCTGCAATGGCAGCTTTTATAGAATCTAAATCACCACCGGGAGCCAATAACTCAAATTGATCGCGTGTCACTATTTATCTCTTCACTCAGTCGAAAACAGGCACGCAGTTTACGGGTTTCACACAAGTGATGTTTGATTAGTTAACCTTTTATTAATCTGAGTCAAAAACAAATAACGTCATGAGTGCGATTTGTCGACTTGATAGCATAGACAACAACTTTAATTGACCACGATTTTGGCTTAAGTGTATGTTAAAAGACCTATTTTATAGCTAGCGGTTTGATGCTAATACAGTGATGACATCGATGAATTTGAATTTTATCAAACACTTTCTTGCTGTGTATGATTTTGGCAGCGTCACTAAGGCGGCGGAACATTTAGATATGACGCAGCCATCTATGAGCAGTGCCATCAAAAAGTTTGAAGAGAGCTATGGTCAGCCTTTATTTATGAAGGCAGGGCGTTCCATTCAACCGACTGAAGCAGCAGATGCTTTGGCTCAACAAATGCGACCGATAATGGGGCAGCTTGAACAGGCACTCTACTCGCAACGTCGATTGGTCGTGTGTGGGCCTGAAGTTATTTTACAGTCTCTGCCGAACATGGAGGGCGTTTTACTCTCTGAGAGCCCGGCGGTTGAATACGGTGTTCTCGATAAAATTCGTTCCGGTGAAGTGGATATGCTGTTTGATGATATAACCGTGAATGATCATACTTTTGTTACTGAGCCTATCTGTGAATTGAAGATTGGCTTTGCTTGTCGAAACGAACACCCATTCATAGATAATACCCTTAGTATTGAACAATTCGAGCAAGCGGAACACGTTCGATTGAGGTTACAAGATAGAAACCTAAGCGCCTTAGAAACTCGTACTGAAGAATCGTTTAAGCGTAACATTGTGCGTGAGGTGAGCGGGCCATCAAACTTACTTCTTAGCGTAAGAAATACCGATGCTATCTGTATTGTTGCAGAGAGCATGTTTGGCTTGGCAAAAGAGCTCGGCTTAAAGATATTAGATTCCCCTTTCCCAATTCGTCCATACGAATTAAAGCTGATCTACCATCGACGGTATATCAAGAATACGGCACATAAAGAAGTGCGTGAACGTATCAAAACACTGTTGAAAAAGTCACTCGATTGAGTGGCTTTTTATTTGCCCTCAAAAAGCAATGTATAGATATTAGCTATGCATTGAATAGTCGTTGGTCAATGGTTAACCAAGCGACGTCAACTTAATATTACCCCATCAACAACGCAGACGGATTTGTTCATTAGTGGGTAGGAAGCCTGAAACGCTTAATCTGAATTTAATGCTACAGGGTAATATTATGAAAAAGTCTTTCGTTGCTTTATCGGTTTTGGTTGCTTTTGGTGCCTCTGCTCACTCTCATGATGCTTCTGAACGTTTAACACATGGTGACCATAGCCATGCTTTCGATATCAGTGAATACAACATTGTTTTGTCTGAAAACTACGACCCAGTAAAAAATGGCATTAAGTTCTTAGACCCAAATCGCTCTGCTGAACAAGATAGCTATGTACAACTTTCTGGGAAGGATCTTACCGGCCAGTTCCCAGAAATCATTTGGCGTGGCGAACCTCTTTTTACACCAGAGTATTCTGACGAAAACATGGAAGCGGCACTAAAAGAGGGAAAAATCCATCCTGAGTTGGCTGAGATGGAAAAGCACCTTACGCAGCCTGTTATCTTCAAACTCAGCGATCGTATGTATAACGCCTACGGTTTTGAAGGCGCTTCCATTACCTTTATTCAAGGGGATGAAGGGCTGATTATTGCGGATGCCGGTTCTGCGAAAGAGACGGCAGAAGCAATGCTTGCGGCGTACCGTGAGGCAACAGGAGACAAGCGCGAAGTCCACACTATTTTCTATACACATCATCACCCTGACCAGTGGGCTGGTAGCGAAGGCTTAACGACCCGCGAGCGATTTGAAGCTGGGGAAGTGAATGTGATTGCCCACGCAGAATTCCAACGCAAAATGAATGAAGAGTCTGGTATTTACCTTAATCAGCAATCAATCCGTACGGGTTATGCGTTCGGTGCCTTTTTAGCTCACGATAATGAATATGATAAAGGTGTCAATCAAGGCGTGGGTTACCCATCGAAGATTGTTATGCAGTCTCAAAATAAGAACTTCTTCGCGCCAAACATTTTAGTCGATGATCTATTGATCCTTGAAGTCGATGGTTTAACGCTCGAGTTCTTCCACACGCCGGGTGAAGCGCCTGATGGCGTTGGCCTGTATATCCATGAAACTGGCGATATGGTGGGTGGCGATACCATTCAGGGCGAAACCTTGCCGAATCTCTACACCATCCGCGGAGCTGAGTATCGTGACGGGTTAGAGTGGGCAGAGTCTATTGATCGCATGCGACGTTATCAACCGAAAGCGATTTCGCTTCATCACGGCCGTTCAGCTGTTGGGGTAGAGCGTGTAGAAGATGTGATGAAGGCGTACGCAGATAGTCTGCGTTACATGCAAGATCAGACGGTTCGTTACATCAACAAAGGCTACACCATGCATGAGCTGTCAGACTCAATCCGTTTGCCAGAAGAACTGAAAGATCATGACTATTTGCGTCCACTTCGAGGCTCAGAATATCAAAATGTTGCCAATATCTATGCCGGTAATGTCGGCTGGTTTAATGGTGATGCGTCAGAGTTTGCAAAACCAGCTCATAAAGATATGGCGCAAATGTATGTCGATATGATGGGTGGTGACGCGAAGATCAAGAAAGCAGCAGAGCAGTTCATTAAAGAGCAAAAGTTTGGTGAAGCAATGCAAGTGCTTACTCACGTTATCCGCGTTGATCACCAAGATATGGATGCGCGTGAACTGAAAGCGCAAGCGATGGAAAGCTGGGCATGGGAACAGTCGGTACCAGGTTGGAGACACTGGGGACTGACAGGTGCTGCGGAGCTTCGCGGTCAACTCGAGGGCGTGCTGGATACCATGAATTTCTTTGGTGATGCGAGTAAGTTTGTCGATGCACCCACCGATGATGTGCTTAGCCTTATGCCGACACGTCTGAAAGCAGAAGAACTTAAGCCAAATGAGACCATAGCGATCAACATCGATATCGAGGGTGAAAACTACTTAATTAACGTTTCAAACCGCACGATGGCGATTGATAAGATGCAGTCAAACGAAGCTGATTTGACGGTAAAAGTATCTAAATCGGACTTTGTTCATCTGTTCTTAGTCAAAGACATGAGTGTAGAAGAGTCATCCGCAAAAGTGGTGCAAGGGGACATCACTAAGCTGCAACGTTTGGCTGATGTGACCGATACTTTCTCACCGTTCTACCTACACGTTCGATAACTCAATAATCGAATGACTGATGGGGCAGGGATGTCCCATTGTTCTTTTATCGGGAATTTGGATGAGATAGAACTATGAAATTTGAGAAAAACACATTCATTCCACGCGCTGTATTTTTGGCTATATTCGCGACTTTAATTATTGCTCCTCAAGTCAACGCTGAGGAAGTTCAAGATATGAGCGACCCACTTGCGGTATACACTCAAGCCGGAGCTGGCTGGACGACGAAGGGCGTCAATATTAAGTTAGGCCAAGCTTATGATACTGGCCATGATGAAACGATGGCTCAGCATGTATTGGAGCTTAAAGGTCTTGGTGGTGATTTACTTGGTACGTCGAATCAGGCGAATGATTCGGTAGACTCTGTCCGCTATCGTCACTTTCACGTTGATACAACCAATGGTCGTGGCAACCAAATTGATTTGAATTGGAATTTTGATGCCGGTGTTGGTAATGCGTCTTATAGCTTAATTCAAGCGTTACCTAAGTTAGGAGCGGTACAGCTTTACCCTTTAGCGGGGCTTGGCCTTACTATCGATGAAACTGACAGTGGTTATTCTGTCCCGGCTTCCTTCGGTTTGGTGGGTATGTACGGAAAAGTCGAGATCACCGATTCCGTTTGGCTCAATTACAATCCAATGTACACCACTCAACTGGGTGGCAATGACGCTTATCAAGAGAGCTACGGCTTCGCTCATGAGGCTGCTATCGGGTATCAGATTAATCCGCGACACAATATTCGTGCATTTTGGAATTGGGGTGAAACCTATGATGGAACCGATTTTCGCATAGAGATGAACTATCAATTCTAGCCTGAGGTAAATAAAACAATTATCAAAAAATAATTGATAATAATTCAAAAACTAAGCGCTTTATCCGATGTTTAAGCTGGCCTAATATCAGCTTCAGACACGGATAACAGCGCTTTTTTTAGTTGCGCAGAATATGGTTAATGAAAGGTAAGTCCATGAGTAATCTAACGATTGTTGCGAACATCATCGCTGAAAATGATCATGTTGAATTGGTGAGGTTAGAACTGACTAAGCTGATTGAACCTACGCGCAAAGAAGAAGGGTGCATCCAGTACGATTTACATCAAGATAATCAAAACCCAGCGCACTTTGTGTTTTTTGAAAAATGGACTTCGAAGCAGCATTTAGAAGCACATTTGAAAAGCAATCATATCGCGCAGTATGCGCAAGCTGTTGAAGGTGCGATTGCTCAATTTACCTTAAATGAAATGACGCACATCGCTTAATTCGTATTGATTTCTCATTTATCGAGGCATAAAACATGACACATCCAATTATCAAAGATCTAAATACTCGTTACACAGCAAAAAAATACGATGCAAGCAAACGTATCTCAGCGGAAGATATGCAGGTTATCAAAGAGGCATTGCGTCTTTCTGCATCTTCGATTAACTCCCAACCTTGGAAGTTTGTTGTGTTAGAAAGTGATGATGCGAAGCAGCGTTTCCATGACTCTTTTGCTAACAAGCACCAGTTTAACCAGCCCCATGCAAAAGAAGCATCTCATACGATTTTATTCTCCTATGACCCTAAATTCACAAAAGAGAAATACGCAAAACGTGTGGATGCAGAAGTGACTTCGGGTCATTTACCTGAGGATCGCTACAACATGATGCTGGATGGTGCGTATGGATTTGCTCAGGCGAATACGGACGAAAATGGTTTTAACGGTCATTGGACGAAAGCACAGGTCTACATTGCGTTAGGTAACTTACTTCACACACTTGCGCGATTAGGCATCGACTCAACACCGATGGAAGGTGTGGATTCAGAACTGATTGGCCAAATTTTTGAAGCGGAGTTAAACGGCAACGTTTGTGAACTGGCGCTGGCGATCGGTTATCACCAAGATATCGAAGATTACAATCATGGATTACCGAAAGCGCGCCTAAACCTAGATGACGTAGTTGAAGTACTCTAATTTTGTGATTCTCTAGACAACCATGCTCGGCTGAATTGCCGGGCATGGTTGCTTTTCTTTACCGTTTGAGCCAAACAGAAACTCAACACTCTCTGATTGCTGCCTATAGTTCAAGATAGCCAGGGTTCTGACCGACACTAACTGTATAAATGTCGGTGATATACACCGGCTAAAACAAAATTATTATCCTCATATAATCAATGATTTAGTTTTTACTCGCCACAAAATTGAACAATCGTTCAAATTAATACTTGAACACTCGTTCAAGCGGATATATATTATTCACACACCAGCGAAGTCGATGAAGTTTGACTTCGAAATTGAATAGATAAGTCGAGTAAGGAAAAAGAAATGAGTGAATTTAAACGTCATACCATCGAGTCAGCTCCAGAAGAATCACGTGCGATTTTGCAAGGCGCAAAGCAAAGCATGGGCGCGGTGCCAAACCTACTTGCGACTCTGGCTGAATCGCCACAAACTCTAAAAGCGTACAATCAACTGCATGAGCAATTTGCCAATAGCTCATTTAATGCAGAAGAGCTCACTGTCGTATGGCAAACAATCAACGTTGAACATGAGTGTCGTTACTGTGTACCAGCGCACACGCTGATTGCGAATTCAATGAAGGTTGATGCAAAAGTGACAGATGCACTGCGTACAGGCCAACCACTGCCAACCGAAAAACTGCAAGCATTGCATGAATTCACGCTGAGCATGGTACGAGCTCGTGGCAATGTTTCTACTGTGGATCTAGAGGCATTTTATGCAGCGGGTTATGGTCAACAGCAAGTGCTAGAGGTGATTCTAGGTTTATCGCAGAAAGTGATCAGTAACTACGTTAACCACGTAGCGAAAACACCACTTGATGAGATGTTCCAACCGTTTGCTTGGAGCAAGTAAACAGAGTTTTGAATCCATTGGGATAACACTTGCCAAATCGCACTGTTTTCGCCTTAATAGAATGATTTTAAGAAGGAAACAGTGCGGTAAAGATGGGCAAACAGATTGGTCAAATGGATTTAAATGCGCTAAGAATATTTTTTGTTCTCTATCAAGAGCGCAATATGAGGCTAGCTGCGGGGCGACTCATCAGTTCTCAGCCGGCGATGAGCCAACATCTCTCAAAGCTCAGAGCCTATTTTGATGATGAGCTGTTTGTCAAAGTCCCTACTGGTTTAGAACCTACTTCTTTTGCTGATAATCTGTATCAAAGCTCCTATGAATTGTTTACCGAGTTAGAAAACTCGATTGTCGCAAGCCAAGCGTTTGACCCTTCGAATATTGACCGCAAAATTGTTCTGGCAGTTTCTCCGTTACTCGCGCCGATTATCGGCCATCAGTTTTTTAAGCGTGTTCATGAATTGGCACCAAAGCTGAAGATCTTAATCCACCAATGGTCAAAGCAAACGCTAGAACAGCTTAAATCTGATCAGGTTTTACTTGGTGTGCACTACCAAATTATCAGTGAAGATAAGCAGATACGTGAAAAACGAATCCTCCAAGATAGTTTTCACTGTTTAGTTCGAAAAGATCACCCTCATACAGCATCAATAATAAGTATGGAGCAAGCCGCTCAATATCCATTTACGACCATCATTGCCAATGATTGGAACTCCCAAGAATCATACGCTGAACAAGCATTTGCGGCGAAAGGCTTGGATGTTGATGTTCTTTATCGCTCTGAATTTCCTGCCAGTATCCTAGATGTTGTTCAGAACTCTGATACCATTTTTCCTTGTTCTCAACTTTTTCGATTCACCAATCCAGAAGTCTTCCGAACCATTGAGTTTGAGGGCAACCCTGAGGTGCTGAACCCGAGTATTTGCTTCTATCATCACTATAAAAATGACAAAGATCCGTTAACGCAGTGGTTGATGGAGATTTTGAGGGAAGTACTCATATCACCATGAGATCATAATGAATTTGCATGATCGAGATAATATATAATTAATATATTTTATCACTCTCAAACCATAAGATTTACCCATCAGTTAGCACAGCAGTGCCTAAAACCGAAAAGGGTAAATAGTTATGAAAATGAGATTTTTAGCAGTAGCAATCAGTGTCGCGACATTCGGCGTAAACGCTCACGAGCACAATCATTTTACGATTGGTGATACTGTTGAGTTGAACGGCACTGCACATATTGAATTGAAAGACAGCGAAGATAGCATCGCCGGTTATGTTGCGGCTGCTCAAGTCCACACTCATGATACGCGCGCTTATCCTCAAGATTTAGAAGTCTTTACCGCGGGATCACCAGAAAACGCCTTGGTCAAGGTGGAGTACAAGTCAGGCACTCATGCTCAAGAAAACTTTCGCTCATTGGCGGAGCTAAAAAGCAATATCAACCTCCCTGAAGTGATTTGGAGTGCGGACTACAACATCTTCGAATCTAAGCAAGAAGCGCAGTCTCGCAACCAAGCGATTCAAGACAGCGATCATGTTCATCCTGAGCTAAAACGCATGCATGACATCATGAAGCCGACCATCTACAAGTTGTCTGATCGCGTTTATCAAATCTATGGTTTTGAGATGACTAACTCGACTATTGTTGTGGGCGATACCGGCTTGATTGCGTTTGATACTCACTACTCGAACGAGATTGCAGAAGTGGCGATTGCGAAGTTCCGAGAAGCAACGGGAATCGACTTACCTTTCCACACCATTATTTACTCTCACCACCATCCAGATCAGCTTTCAGGTACCGGTGCTTATGTGACACCAGAGCAAGTGACGAAAGGTGAAATTAATGTCATTGCTCATGACAAGCTGTTTGAAATGTTTGCACTTGAATCTGGTTTCTTGTCACCGTTGATGGCTCACCGAGGCGTGTACGCGTTTGGTGCCGCTCTTGATGTTGGTCCGGAAGGTTATGTGGGACAGGGGATTGGTTATGTGCCAAAAGAGGTGTATAGCCCAAGAACTACCTTTACCGCTAAGCCGAATATTACCGTAAGTGATCAGCAAATCATGGTGATTGATGGGGTAGAGATGGAGTTTTTCCACGTGCCAGGTGAGTCTTCTGACCACATTGCTATCTACATGCCAGAAAATGGTGAGATGCTTTTAGGTGACTCAATCCAAGGTGAAACGATTCCTAACGTATATACCATTCGCGGCGCGAAATACCGTGATATGGAAGAGTGGAAAGAGAGTGTTGATCGCATGCGTTCGTACCATGCGAAAGGCTTTACCAACCACCACGGCCGCCCTGTTATTGGGGAGGATTACGTTGAGTCCGTATTCAGTGTTTGGCGTGACTCACTACAATATCAATACGATGAAACGATTCGTTTAATGAACAAAGGCTTAACGCGTGATGAGTTAGAAGAGCATATTACTTTGCCAGCGCATATCAGCAACCATGAATATCATCGCCCTCTACGAGGTTCGGTTGAGCAGAATGTGCGAAATATCTATAACGGCTATATGGGCTGGTTTG
>Ga0209272_10002273_pt1 | contig 10923 bp, 10 predicted proteins | sample tdDd002_FD_187125 | JGI IMG/M metagenome (GOLD analysis project Ga0209272, IMG submission 187125) | Marine sediment microbial communities from the Atlantic coast under amendment with organic carbon and nitrate - tdDd00.2 (SPAdes)... | ecosystem: Environmental > Aquatic > Marine > Coastal >... | reverse complement strand
AAGGGATAGCTCAGATCCTTGCTGGCGATTGGTACGTAGATTGTTGCGGCCTTACCGTCTCCGGATACCAGGGAGTCTTTTAACAGCGGCAGCCGGTCAACCTTGGCGCGAATCTCGGCCGATTGCTCTGCAGTGACAGGTGCGTCACGCATTAGCCACTCGAAGCGAATCATGCCTGGACCTTCCTGATCGATGTTGTCGACACGGGCGAGGGAGGCCAGATCCGGCGCCATAACACCATCGAGCTCGAGAACCGACATACTCAGGCTGTGCAGAGCAGTCAATGAGTCGATGTTATAGATACCGTTTGGATGTTTTTCGTTGACGATGCCGACCACAATCGCATCGTGATAAGTAAACGTCTCTTCAACCGCGTTGTGAAACACACGATCTGTTTGCTCGGCGGGCAACATGTTCTCGGGATCGGTATCGATCTGAATGCGGGTCAACAATGCGCCCATGGCGACGACGAGTAGCAGGATTACTGCGTACACGGTCTTCGGACGCTCCGTCGCCACATGGATAAAGGCGTGCTTCATCAGGCAGGGCTCCTCTGGCTATGCCGACTTACTTTAGTGAACGCTAATATATTATAACTATCTAAATTAGTAAAGACTAAATTATAGACATCTAAATTAGCTTCGTCTATAGTAAGGGCTGGCAATACTATAGTCCCAGGGAGGCGATGAGGTGCCAGCCGATAAAACTGTTGTTAAACAAAACCATACGTCGTTTTCGCCCGAGCGCATGACCGACCACGCTGGCGACGCAGCTGGGCTGATGAAGGCGCTTGGCAACGAAAGTCGGCTCATGATTTTGTGCACGCTCGCTGACGGGGAGCGTTCGGTGGGCGATCTCAACGAGATCATTCCATTGAGCCAGTCGGCGCTTTCTCAGCAACTCGCTCGCTTGCGTCGGGACGGTCTCGTCAGCACACGGCGCGAGTCACAAATGATTCACTACTCATTGGCCGAAGGGCCGGCCGATCGAGTCATACATTTATTACACGACATTTACTGCGGCGCAGGCCTGGTCACAGATAAGGAGAAAAATTGATGGAAAGCGGATTCGGATTTGGCAAACACGTGGACATGGATTTTGATGCCGCAATCGAGAAGGTGACTGCGGATTTGCAAACCGAAGGTTTCGGTGTGCTCTCCGATATCGACGTCGCAGCGAAAATGAAAGAAAAGCTTGACGAAGACATGCCGCGCTATCGAATCCTTGGCGCCTGTAATCCAGCGCTCGCGTTTGAGGCGATTGGTGCTGTGCCCGACATCGGTCTGTTATTGCCGTGCAACGTACTGGTTCGCGAGGACGACAAAGGCGCGGTGTCAGTCAGTTTCATGGATCCGCAGAGCGTGCTGTCTCTCGTCGACGATCCAGGCGTCACACCGCTGGCAGGAGAAGTAAAGGAAAAGCTGAAGCGCGTCCTGGCTGCAGTCTGATCCCAACAAAGTCTTTGCTCTCCGCTTGGCCGCCTATGTCCGGGTGGACACAGAGGTTATAGTTCCCCCCGCATGGAGAAATTGAGAAAGATACGCCTGCTTAGCCTGCTGCTTTGCGCAATGGCTGCCGTGAGCAGTCATGCTCAGGAGGCTGATGAATCGGCGACGCCGGCAACACCGGAACTAATTCAACTGGAAGCCAGTTGGTGGTCCTATTTTGAAGGGCCGCGTGACGAGGTCGAATCAAGAATCGACGGGTTTCTCGGCGATATCAGCGCACAGGTTGGTGGACTACAAACGGCAAACGAGGCGGACGGACAGTCCATCCTGGATGCGGTGCGTGAGAACTTCAACGCATACCAGGCGCTGCTGGACGAAGATGAGCCGGAACTCCTCGAGCTGCCACCAGAAGACATCAGTTATTCCGTCGATGATCTTCTGAGCCTCGCCGCGCTGTCGCGGAACGCTCTCGACGAAGCGACGCAGGAGCAACTCGAAGTTGAACGCGAACGGCGTATTCTGGATGGTGCCAGCAGGCGCCGGGATCTGGCGTTCAAGTCTTACGTGGACGCCGAAATCGGCGACGAAAGACTGCTCACGGCACTCAGGCTGATTCAGGCGCGGTTGGCGCAAGCTATTGCCGAGCGACGCTTGCAGTTGCTGACACAAAGGCAGGTACGCACGACTGCTTATGCTGAAGGACTTGCGGCGCGTGTTGTGCTCGCGAGTGACAGGCTTGCGACGACGATCGACGAGGCCGGCCTCGATAAACTCATTGAACGAGTCGCGGAGACAGAGGCGCTGGTTACCGAGGCGCAGGAAAACTTGCGTTCCGCTGAGCTCGCCGCAATCGGTCTCGACCTCGACACACCTCAAGGCCGGTCGCAACAGCGGCTGCAACAACAACAGTATCTGGATGCGGAAGTCGGCCTGGCGCTTGCGGAAGTGGCGTTGGCGGACGCGCAGGCACGGCACTCGTGGGCAGAACTGAAACTGGGCACGGCCCCTGACGCGCAAGCATTGCAGGAGCGGGCGCTCACCTGGTCAGAACTTCTTCGACGTGTCGAATCTAGCGCAACGGATTGGCAGCGAGAAACGCAGGATGAATTACTCGCCGTTCAATCGGTCGACCGGGACGGGCTCGATCGGGCGTCGCGTCGATTGCTGGATCAGAGATTGGGTACGGCACAGGGCGCGCTGACCCGGACCGGTGAGTTGGGCACCGCTGTAGCGGATCTCGAAATACTCGCGGCAGCCGTGGACGACGCAGTGGCCGAGTATTCGGGCGCCTTCAGGTCGTGGCTAAGTAGTGCGAGCCGATTGGTGAAGACTGGCTACCTGCGCGTCATCGGTTTGGCCGATGTCACTTTGTTCTCCGTAGGGGAAACGCCGGTCACGGGACGAGACATCCTCCGAGTCCTGATTATCCTGATCGTTGCATACTTGTTGTCGCGCGGCATTCGTCATGCGATCAGGCGATTTAGTGACAGTGAGTCCGCCGGTACCCAGGCGTCGTTGTACACCGTGGGTCGACTGACCCATTACACCATCTTCGTCATTGCCGTCTTTATTGCCTTGTCGTCTATCGGCCTGAACTTCGGCAATCTTGCCCTGGTCGCGGGTGCGCTCAGTGTCGGTATCGGCTTCGGCTTGCAGTCCATAGTCAACAACTTCGTCTCCGGTCTGATCATCCTGTTCGAGCACACCTTGCGCGTCGGCGATTACGTCGAACTGGACACTGGCCTCACCGGAACCGTGAAAGCGATAAACGTTCGCAGCACACTTATTAACACGAATGACAATATCGATATCGTCGTGCCTAACTCCGAGTTTGTGACAACGCGGCTTACGAACTGGACATTGGGCGAGAGGGTTTTGCGAGTTCGAATTCCGTTTGGCGTTGCATATGGCAGCGACAAGGAACTCGTGCGAAAGGCGGCGCTCGAAGCCGTGGCCGAGGTGCCGTTCACGCTGAGCAGAAAAGGGCGCGAGCCTGACGTATGGCTCGTCGACTTCGGTGAAAGCAGTCTCGATTTCCTATTGTTGGTTTGGGTGAACCGGCAGGGAGCACGGCGACCGACGCGAACCCGCGCCACCTACCTCTGGGCGCTCGAAACCAAGCTGGCCGAGCACGGAATTGAGATTCCGTTTCCGCAGCGCGACATGCACCTGCGTTCGGGTTGGCCCCCAAAGAAGTGATCCTTATCTGACGCTGGCTCAGCGGGCCGCGCGCTGAGCGTCGTGTTTCAAGCGCATGACCCGCCCCCGACTGACGTAAAGCAAATCACTGATTTTGAGTACCAGTGAGTCCTCGTACTTGTCCAAACGACCGTCGGCGTAGGCGATCTGCCAAAGTAACGCGATGATACGTGCCTTTTCTTCTTCGCCCAGATGTTCGTGCAACAGTTGCGTGAACTCATGCACGGATACGATATCTTCGGCTTTGTCACTTGCAAGATTGACGAGTTGCGCTGCTTCCTCAGGCGCAAGGTCAAAATGAGTCTCGATAAGCTTCAGCACACTATCGAACTCACTCTCTTCAAAAACACTATCGGCGCGCGCGACGTCGAGCATGAGCACAGCAGTCGCCATGCGTAGAGCTGCATCACGATCTACGGCAGCCTCCGCGCTCGAGTCCGCGGTTGATATTGTTTCGATTACCTGGACGAACAGTCGCTTGATCATTTTTAGCCAACCGTCTCCTCGAATAGACGCAGCCAGTTCAGGCCGAGAAGGCGCTCGAGATTGCCCTGCTTCCATCCCCGGCCCTCAAGGGCACGAATGAGATTGCGATAGCGGTCGGGAGTATCGAGTTCAGGAATCCAGGGCGGCCAACGCAATTCGTAGCTCGGTTTGAAAGACTCCGTGCGGGGCTCGTACCAGTTCTCTTTGGTTGCCCAGGGCGAGATGCCTTGTGGTGGAAAATCTGTCGAGATCCCTACGTGTTCGACCCCGGCGATGGCAACGGCATGTTCAATATGATCCGCGTGGGTTTCGATGTTGCTCTCGCCACCGGGGTCGGGACCGATGAAATACCCGAGTGCAATCATGCCGACAACGCCACCCTTTTCGGCGCATTTGCGAATCTGTTCGTCCGTTTTCGCGCGTGGGTGGCCCGACCGGACCGAGTCGCACATCGTGTGCGTCATTGCGACCGGTTTGTTTGAAAACTCGATTCCTTCGAGCGTCGTTTGGGGACCACAATGTGACAGGTCGATCATCACGCCGATGCTATTCATTCTCTCAACCACTTCGACGCCGAAATCCGAGAGGCCGGCGTTGGTTCGTTCCAGGCAGCCGTCGCCAACAAGATTGCGGAAGTTATATGTGAGTTGAGCGCAGCGCATACCAAGCGCGTGCAGCGCGTCGACATTGTTGACGTTACCCTCAAACATTGTCGTGTTCTGAAAGTTCATCACAACAGCAGTTCGTTTGCTGTCGCGTGCGCGTTCAAAATCCGCGGCCTCGCGGGCAAGCATCAATTGATCAGGACGCTCAGCGACTCTATCGCGCCATTCCGCTAGAGCATCGATGGCAATTTGAAGACTGTCTCGCGGCAGGCTTTCGATGATGCCGGAGTAGTTTGCTTTGCGCAGTGCGACGAATACGTCGTCTTCCCACTCTTTGCCGAAACAGAGCGCGTCGATGATCAAGGCGTCGTCGTAGAAACTCGCCGACTTGGCGTATGCAAGATTCGGTACCACCGCGGCCGTCGTGAGTCCGGCCACCGCACGCAAAGCATCCCGTCGAGTCATCTTCATAGCGTGTCCTACAGTGTAATTGCGATGGATTATACGGTATCCCCCTGCCGCGTGATCGTAAGCTCATTGTGGTTTAGACCTATTTAGATTCTCCGGATAGCTCCTATACTTTTAATGAGATTCGCAGTGGAGATGATCATGACTGACATTGACGACCTCATCGAAGAACTCAAACAGAAACGCGACGAGCTTCGAGTACAAATCAATCTGGCGTCCAGGGAAGTGAAGGACGAATGGGACGAGCTCGAGGAGAAGATGCAGGACTTCGCGGAAAAAGCTTCGATCAGTGAAACCGGTGAAGGGCTTGGTAAGGCGCTTGGGCAGGTAGGAGAAGAGCTGAAACTCGGCTACGAACGCGTTCGCAAGGCTATCAAGGACGACGACTAAGGTACAATCTCGCTCCCCGCGCCCGTAGCTCAGCTGGATAGAGCACTGCCCTCCGAAGGCAGGGGTCACAGGTTCGAATCCTGTCGGGCGCGCCAGTAAATGAAAAGGGTCCCAACGGGGCCCTTTTTTATTTACTTGTGTGTCCCGCCCAAGGAGACGAACGTTGTTCGATAAATCGCGCTAGCGATTTAGACGCCGCAGGCGCCCCGAAGGGGTGAAGATCGCCCCTAGGCGATCTGAATCAATCCTGTCGGGCGCGCCATTTTCTTCGTTTGAGGGCGCGTAAGTAGTTGTTTGTTAGCTAACAGCTGGAGACGCCCGCGGACAACATATACAAACGAATCACAACTGCGCCCAACTCGGTCCGGCAAAATCCCGGCAAGACCGATTCTTGATCGCTAATCGTGTTTGACGATTATCAGCTCGTCCGTCGCAAACCCAAGCTCGCGGGCTTTGTTCACCAGTGATTGCAAAATGTCCGGCTCCATTTGCGGTGTGCGGCTGAGAATCCAGAGGTAATCGCGATCAGGGCCGGCGACCAGCGAGTATTGGTAGCCGCTCTTGTCCAGTTCGACAATGTTGTAGCCTCCGTAGAATGGGCCAAAGAACGACACCTTGAGTTGGCCGACATCGCTGGCGCCGACGAAGTAAGCTTTGCCGATCGCCTCGTCCCACTCGCCGGAATTGCTGCTAAAGCCTCGATTGACGACGTGCACGCCACCGTCGTTGCGCAAACTGTAGTTGGCGGTCACCGCCGACAGTCCACGCTCAAAGCTATGATCTAGACGTGCGATTTCGTACCAGGTGCCCAGGTATCGGTCAATCTCGAAACCCGTGACGACGCTCACGCCATGTGGCGCACCGGTGCAGCCGCTCATCAGGGTAAGGAGAAGCGTTGCCAGGACTGCGAGTTCGTTTTGTCTTTTCGATTTCATAAGTTAATGGACCGAATATTACTGAGGTTGCTGCATGCGAGGAAAAAAATCCCCGCGCAAGGCGGGGATAATCTTGGGGTGCGCATAGATGCGCGGGGGGAAAGGTTTGACTCAGTCATTCGCCAGAAAGTCATCCAGAACAATGAGTCCGAACTCGGCCGCTCCAGGCAACGGATCTCTGGCAACGGCTGTGTAGATGCCACCGTCAGAGACCGAAATCGTCGCAGGACCGATCGCAGCTGTTTTCGTGCCGGTCGGCGTAACAGTAACGTCATAGTCACCGGCCGGAAGGGCCAGGAAACCAGTGTTGGCTTTGAACGCGACATTTTCGAGTGTCGGTGTCTCAGTGTTAATGTCGGCGCCGACTGCGGTTACATAGATGTCGACGTCAGCGGCAGTCGGTGACGCGTGCACAATACGAACCTTGGCATTGGTGGCAACACGACGCGGGTCGTCCGTGAGAACCAGGGGCTCGATGGCCGCCAGCTCACCAACGGCGAACACCGAGTACCGCACGCCAGGGGCAAGGTCGAGGTCAACCGGGCCAATAGCGATCGCTCCAGGGTTGCCAGCGACTGTCACTGAAACGTTATAGCTGCTGCCCGGTACTTCAACGAAGCCGGTGGCATTCGGGAACGCCAGCCCAGGTACGAGTACACCACCGTCAACGACGATATCCACAGCGGGCGCGTCTGGTGAGGCATGAATAACTTGTAGCGACGTCGGCGTGTTTACATCGAGAATCTCGAGGGAACCCGCACCATTCAGAGCAACCAGGCTTATCGGTGCAGGGCCGCCGCTCGTGCTCGGAACTGCGGCAACGGTTAGATCGTCCCCGTCGTTGAGCGCAACTGTCCCGGAGTCGAAAACAACTGCTGATGGGTCGCCAGCTGCCGTTACACGAATCTGGTAATCGCCCGCAGCAACTTCAGCGGGTCCAATGGTCTCCTTGAAAGAAAATGTTCCAACCGGGGCGCTAGCTGCCAGGTCTGCCCCGGGTGCCGTGACGAAAACATCGACCATCGGAGCGGCTGCTGCCCCATGAAGCACAAATAGACGTGCCGATCCGGCGCTAACCGCCACGTCCGGCTGACTGATGACGACAGGCTCGATCGCGGCTACGTCATTGACAGCGGCAATTGTGTAGATCGTTTCCCCGGCGAGATCCAGGTCAACGGGACCAATCACCGTAGCGTTGCCACCAGGCAGAATGCCGTCAACCTGAACCGTGTAAGTGCCTTCGTCCAGGGTCAGTTGCGCCGAACCAATCTTATAGTCGACGTCAGCTAGAACTTCGCCGCCGTTAACAAGAACATTGACGGCCGGAGCGTCGGATGAGCCATGCAGAACCTGCACCTTCAGCGTGGCAGGTGGTTGCGCGACAACCGCTGGCTGTTGATTGTTGTTGTCTGAGTCGCATGCTGCTAACACCAGCATGCTGCAGACAACCAAAAACTTGCTTGAGAATTTCATATTTAGCCCCTTTTTGATGGCTGTGTTTAAGACGGACGAGATTTTCACAGAGCGGGAAACAAAAAGGGTTTCGCAGAAGTTGCAGAATGTTTCTAAATGTATCGAATTGCCGATGCTTCGCAATTGCCTGCTTAACACGCGTTATCATTGCGCCATGGCAAAGGTTCTACTGATAGATGATGACCGGAAGCACTCCGGTTTGATGCAGGCGTATTTCAAGCGCCACGGCATCAACCTTGTGTGTGCGTATGACTCGGTTGAGGGATTCAAGAAGTTAACTCGGGAAGAGCCTGACCTGCTGTTGCTGGATGTCATGTTGCCGGGCAAAGACGGTTTCGAGATTTGTCGCGAGGTCCGCAAAACCAGCAATATTCCGATCATCATGCTCACGGCCCGAGGCGACGTGATCGACCGCGTGTCGGGCCTGGAGCTGGGGGCCGACGACTATATCGGCAAGCCGTTTGAGCCGCGCGAATTGGTTGCACGTGTTCAGGCGACCTTGCGTCGATCCGAACTTGCAGGCGCAACGGTCGGTGAGCTGAACTTCGAAGGATTGACGATTGATACCGAGTCGCTTTCAGTGCGCGTCGACGGCAGTTCTGTCGATTTAACGTCAATGGAGTACGAACTACTTCTGATTCTTGCCCGAAGGCAAGGGCGTAAACTTTCCCGAGACGACATTCTGAGCGAACTGCGGGGCATCGATGCAGCAATCCTGACGAGATCCGTCGATATCATGGTTAGCCGCTTGCGCCAAAAGCTTGGCGATTCGGCCAAACCGGCCCGCTTCATCCAGACGGTATGGGGTCGCGGCTACTCGTTCGTGGGTGTGCCTAAGACTGATGCCTAATCGTCTTGCACGCTCCCTGTCGTTTCGTCTTCTCGTGATATTTATTGTATTGGGAGGCTTGTTCGTATTTGGGACGTTTAAGGCAATTCAACGCTTTTACAATAGCGACCAGATACGCGGACTGATCAGCGGACACTTGTCACTGCACGTGAGCTATGTGCGCGAAGACATCGGTGTTCCGCCACGCATCGACCGCGCAATAGCAATCACAGAAAAGGTCCCGGTGGACATTCGTATTCTGGGCCCCGATATCGACTGGGCATCCGATCCGGCGTTTCCAAGACTTGAACAACTCGATTTTGCGTCCAGTCCCCGGTTCAGTGACGATCCGGGCGCGTGGGCTGATGAACTTCGCGGTGTCGATTTTGCGGACCTGGATAATCACGATTTCCTGCGTATGCGACAGGGCGGTTATGAGATCGTCGTGTCGACGCCGAGAATCTCGGACGTGTCCTCAGGGCCAGCGCTTATACCGCTGATCCTGGGACTGGGGCTATCCTTTTTACTGTTGGCCTATGCGGCGGTTACCTGGCTATTTCGGCCAATCCGGACGATTCGTGAGGGCGCTGAGCATATAGGTCGAGGGAACTTTAATTTCCGTATTTCAAAGACACGTCGCGATCAACTTGGTGATCTCGCAGCCGACATCAATAAGATGGCGGGTGACGTGGAGAGCATGCTTGATGCCAAGCGAGCGCTATTGCTCGGGATAAGTCATGAGTTACGTACGCCGCTCTCACGGATGCGGCTGGAGCTGGAGTTTCTCGATGACGAGGAGAAAGTCGAAAGCTTGAAAGCGGAAATCGGTGAGATGGAGAAAATCGTCGTCTCATTGCTCGAAGCAGAGCGGCTGAACAGCCGTCATGCACAGCTGTCTCGAACGCAGGTAACCATCGGAGAACTAGTCAACGAATTGCTTGGTGATTTCTTCGCGAGGGATGCTGACCGGATCAGCGTCAATTTGCCCGCCGAGCCCGTTGCTGCACATGTCGATGAGGCGCGGCTCACATTGCTTCTTAAGAACCTGATCAGTAACGCATTGCGATATTCGAAACCGGATGATGGCCTGGTGGAACTGGTGATCTCAACGACGGATCATGAGCTTGTGCTGACAGTGACAGATCACGGCCCGGGTCTTTCGGAAGATCAGGCCAATCACATCGGCGAGCCCTTCTATCGTGCCGATTCGTCACGCGCTCGCGCGTCTGGTGGTTCCGGCCTTGGTCTGTATCTTGCAGCTCTCGTGGCCAAAGCACATGGAGGCTCGCTCAAGTTGCTCGATACCGAAGATCAAGGTGCGTGCTTTGAAGTTCGCATCCCTTTGATGGATTGATACGCCTCGAGGGCTCTTTGCCGCGCCACGCCGTGATCCACGAGCGGTGTAGGGTAATCAGAATTCGCCACTTCCGTCAGTTCCGGCACCCACCGACGTACGTAATGATTGTGGGGATCGAACTTCCTGCCTTGCAGAAGCGGGTTGAAAATACGGAAGTAAGGAGCAGCGTCCGTGCCACATCCCGCAACCCACTGCCAGCTGGCTGCGTTATTGGCGAGATCTGCATCCACCAGATTATCGAGGAACCACGCCGCACCGGTCTGCCACGGAATGAGAAGGTCCTTGACTAAAAACGACGCCACGATCATTCGGACACGATTGTGCATCCAGCCGGTTTTCCGCAGCTGGCGCATGCCGGCGTCAACGATTGGATAACCCGTCATCCCGCGCTGCCACGCGTGCAGCTGCGAATTATTTTCCGACCACGGAAATCTCTCGAATTCGATGCGCAATGGCCTATTCGGCAGCGCAGGAAAGTGATATATCAGATAAGTGCTGAAATCGCGCCAGTAAAGCTGGCGCAGCAACGCGGTCGCTCCGCTTGCATTGCATGGCCGTAATGAAAGCTGGTGTGCCGCGTGCCAAACCTGGCGAACACTAACCTCACCGAAATGCAGATGTGGCGATAGGCGGGAGGTACCATCCAGATCGGGTCTGTCACGGTGCTGGCTGTAGGCCCGGGCCGCGGACTCAAATTCGTCGATTCGATCCAGGCCGCTCGATTCACCCGGAA
>Ga0209272_10002269_pt1 | contig 10937 bp, 6 predicted proteins | sample tdDd002_FD_187125 | JGI IMG/M metagenome (GOLD analysis project Ga0209272, IMG submission 187125) | Marine sediment microbial communities from the Atlantic coast under amendment with organic carbon and nitrate - tdDd00.2 (SPAdes)... | ecosystem: Environmental > Aquatic > Marine > Coastal >... | reverse complement strand
AGATTTCGATCACATAATTGCTCCAATGGCAAAAACAGGTGGCGAACCTATTAGTTCGATGGGTAACGATACACCTATTGCGGTTTTATCAGATAAGCCACAGCGCTTCTTCTCATATTTCCGTCAATTGTTTGCACAGGTAACAAATCCGCCAATTGATCCAATTCGCGAAGGTTTAGTTATGGCCTTAACCAACTATATTGGGTCGGTATCGAAGAATTTCCTGAAAGAAGAACCATCGCAATGTCGCTCAATTAAGTTTGAGAGTCCGTTAATGACCAATACCGATCTTGGTAAGATAAAGGATTATATGCGTGAGGAGTTTACGCATGTAAAAATACCTATGACCTTTGTCAAAGAAAAAGGCGGTAAAGGATTAGAGGAGGCGCTGGCAAATATTTGCAAGACTGCTGAGAAGGCGGTGGATGATGGTATGAATTACATCATTCTGAGCGATAAAGACATTGATGAAAACCATGCGCCTGTTCCATCGCTATTAGCGGTAGCAGCAACTCACCACCACTTGATAAAAGCCAAGAAGCGAATGCAGGTTGGCTTGGTCGTTGAGACAGGTGAGGCACGTGAAGTAATGCACTTTGCTCTCTTATTAGGTTTTGGTGCCAGCGTAATTAATCCATACGTATGTTTTGCTACCATCAATGAAATGGTGAAGAGTGGTAAAATAGAAATGAAATATGCAGCTGCACGCGAAAACTATATCAAAGCGGTTGACAAAGGCTTATTAAAGGTACTATCTAAAATGGGCATTAGTACACTCCGATCATACCATGGCGCACAAATTTTTGAAGCCATTGGCGTATCTGAGGATGTTATTAACAAATACTTTGTTGGAACACCTACAAAAATTGGAGGTGTTGGACTTGATGAGATTGCCAAAGAAAGCTCATTAGATCATGACAAGGCATTTAAGCCTGCTTTCCAAAGTAATCCATTTGACACAAAAGGAAGTTATGCCTTCCGTAAATACGGTGAAAAGCATGGTTGGAATCCGGAAACCATTGGCCTATTGCAATGGGCAACTTCTGAGAATGACTATAGCAAGTACAAAGAATACAGCCAGCAGGTTGATAAGGATAATCAAACACCATTATTTATACGCGGATTAATAAAGCTGAAAGACAGAAAGCCTATCGACATCAATGAGGTTGAACCGGCATCCGCCATTATGAAGCGTTTCGTAACCGGAGCCATGTCATATGGGTCGATTTCTAAAGAAGCGCACGAAGCCATGGCATTAGCTATGAACACCGTGGGTGGACGAAGCAATACCGGTGAAGGCGGTGAAGATGCGCAGCGTTTTAAAAGCAAAGCACGCAGTTCGATCAAACAGATTGCCAGTGGACGATTTGGGGTAACCAACAACTATCTGGTTAATGCTGATGAATTACAAATTAAAATTGCTCAAGGAGCCAAACCAGGTGAAGGTGGACAATTACCCGGTTTTAAGGTGGATAAGATTATTGCAAAATTGCGAAACTCAACTCCAGGCATTACTTTAATATCACCACCTCCTCACCATGACATTTACTCTATTGAGGATTTGGCACAATTAATATTTGATTTGAAGAGTACTAATCCTTCGGCGCGTGTAAGTGTTAAGTTAGTATCTGAAAATGGAGTAGGAACAGTTGCTGCCGGTGTAGCTAAAGCCCATGCTGATCTAATTGTGATTAGTGGTACAGAAGGTGGTACAGGAGCCAGTCCAACAAGCTCGATTAAGCACGCCGGCTTACCGGTGGAAATTGGTTTATCTGAAACTCAGCAAACACTGGTAATGAATAACCTACGGGGCCGAGTGAAGATACAGACCGACGGACAGCTTAAAACAGGCTTGGATGTTGTGAAAATGGCGATGCTAGGCGCTGAAGAGTATGGATTTGCCACCTCGGCATTGGTAACATTGGGATGTGTAATGATGCGTAAGTGTCATCTTAATACTTGCCCTGCAGGTATTGCCACTCAAGACGAAGCCTTGCGGAAGCGTTTTCTCGGGAAATACAAATACGTTGTTAACTTCTTTAGTTTTATTGCCGAGGAAGTGCGCGAATATTTAGCCGAACTTGGATTCAAATCGCTGGACGAAGTTATTGGACGCACAGACTTATTAGAGCAAAATGCAAAAGTTGGTAATTGGAAATCTCAAGGAGTAGACCTCAGTCGTTTATTATATTTCCCTGAAGAGGGTAAAAAATATCCGATTAGAAATACAACTGAGCAAGACCATAAATTAGATGAAGTACTTGATCGTAGCTTAATAAAACAAGCCCAACCAGCTTTATTAAATAAAGCTAAAGTTTGGATGGCGTCTGACATTATCAATACTGACAGAACTGTTGGAGCAATGCTATCGGGCGAAGTATCGAAGAAATACGGTGAAGAAGGACTACCTAAGAATACGATTAACTGTACTTTCCATGGCTCAGCCGGACAAAGTTTTGGAGCATTCTTATCACGCGGAGTTAGCTTTCGTTTAGAAGGTGACGCAAACGATTACATGGCAAAAGGCCTTTCGGGAGGTAAAATAATTGTTGTACCGCCTAATGGAACCAGCTTTAAACCGGAAGAAAATATCATCATTGGCAATACTGTATTATATGGCGCTACAGATGGTCATATATACGTTAGAGGTGTAGCAGGCGAGCGTTTTGCCGTGCGTAACTCAGGTGCACATGCCGTTGTTGAAGGTGTTGGCGACCATTGTTGCGAATATATGACTGGAGGTCGAGTTGTAGTACTTGGATCAACAGGTCGTAACTTTGCCGCAGGTATGAGTGGCGGTATTGCTTATGTGCTGGATGAAGAAGGCACACTTGACTATTACTGCAATAAAGGCTTAGTTGACCTTTCTCCCGTTGAAGATGCTGTAGACGTACAAGAGTTACAACATATGCTTAACAAACACATGTTGCATACCAACAGCTCAAAAGCTCAGGAGATATTAGTTAACTGGACACAGTATCTTCCGAAATTTGTAAAAGTGATACCGTTTGAATATAAAAAAGTATTACAAGAGCAGAAGATCAAAGAACTGGAGCGTAAGCTTCGCGAGACGGAAGATACCCCATTCATTAGAGAGTAATAGTCAAAATCCAAAGACCATGGTCCGAGGAAAAAGAAATTAAGTAGTTAAAAAGAAAATCGGGGATTTAGGAGAATGAGTGAAAGGTTCAAAGGAGCCGCCCCGATTTCTTTAAAAAATAGAAATATGGCAGATCCAAAAGGTTTTATAAAATATGCACGAAAAGAAGGTGGTTACCGTCCGGTAAGTGAGCGCGTAGATGACTATGGCGAAGTGGAACAAACGCTCAACATTGCCGATCGCACGCTTCAGGCCTCTCGTTGTATGGATTGCGGCATCCCATTCTGTCACTGGGCTTGTCCTGTAGGAAGTAAAATACCCGAATGGCAGGATGCCGTATATAAGGGGGAATGGAAATTAGCGAGTGAGATACTCCATTCTACCAATAGCTTTCCAGAGTTTACGGGCCGCATTTGTCCTAGCCCTTGTGAAAAATCGTGCGTTTTGGCTATCCATGAAGAGGCCGTAACGATTCGCGAAAACGAGTGTTCTATTATTGAACGTGCTTTTACCGAAGGCTATATTACACCGCGCATTCCACAAACACGGACCGGTAAGAAAGTAGCCGTTGTAGGTGGCGGACCGGCAGGATTATCCACTGCTGACCTTCTCAACCAAGCTGGTCATACAGTTACCGTTTTCGAAAAAGATGATGCTCTTGGAGGTCTTTTGCGCTATGGGATACCCGATTTTAAGCTGAATAAAAGAGTTATTGACCGGCGCATAACTCTCTTTAAAGAAGAAGGTATTGTATTTAAAACAAACGTATCTGTAGGTGAAGATGTAAAAGGCGAAGAAATTTTAAAAGATTTTGATGCTGTTGTATTGACCATTGGTGCGATGAAACCACGTGACCTTAACGTAGAAGGACGCGATCTGGAAGGTGTTCACTTTGCTATGGACTTTTTAAAACAACAAAATAAAGTTAACCGTGGCGAGCAATTTTCAGACAAAGATCGCTTGTTAGCAAAGGGCAAGAACGTGTTAGTTATTGGTGGTGGCGATACAGGTAGCGACTGCGTTGGAACATCAAACCGTCAAAAAGCCAACTCAGTAACGCAAATAGAGATACTACCTCAACCTCCGGTGAAAAGAGGTGCAGGCAATCCATGGCCTTACTGGCCAAACACCTTAAAAACATCTACTTCTCATTCAGAAGGATGCGAACGCAGGTGGAGTCTTAACACGAAACGTTTTATTGGTGAAAATGGTCAACTTAAGCAAGTAGAGCTGGTTGAGGTTGAATGGAGCAAAGGCGGTAATGGACAGTGGGTGATGAATGAAAAACCAGAGACTGCTTACATTATGGATGCTGACATTGCTCTACTATCAATGGGCTTTGTAAGTCCTGTGCATGAAGGATTAGTGAATGAATTTGGCCTTGAACTTGACCCACGTGGCAATATTAAAGTAGATGGAAACTATCAAACCAGCAAAGCTAATGTATTTGCAGCAGGCGACGCCTCCAATGGAGCAAGTTTGGTGGTAACTGCCATTGCCAAAGGACGCGAAGCAGCAAAAAATGTGCACGCATTCTTAACAAACGGATAAAATATTCAGACAACTAGAATATATTTTACTTTTCAAGTAAGGTTGATATTAAATGCAAAAGGGCTGTTTCTTTTCTGAAACAGCCTTTTTTTTCTGAATCACAAGCTGATCTAATACTTTAACATTAGCAAAAATCTAACTTTTTACTAATACTTACCGTATGCACATACGTGAGAAAGACAGTTGCATTGTCTTATCATCAGTAAAGAAGGTAGAGTGTGAACTACCAATAACAAATAGAAAACCTGGAAGTATGAAGCGTTTAGTAAACGTTGTGATGTTGGCAATTTTAATATTTGGGATGTTTAGTTGTGCTAATGATGAGCTTACAGACACATTCAGTTCTCGTGGGGCAGAGCAAGACAAAAACATAATAGATTCTAGTTCTAAAGAGCTTGACAACGAACTAATAGCACTTAGCGAAACAGTTTTTTCAAAAGCCTGCCATTCAATGACAATGCGTCTCGAAGGTAAAGATACCGGAGGTAATATCGCCCTTTTTGCGTCAATCATTAATATTGGCGAATTGATGTACGCGAATGAAACCAACGATTGCTATTTTGATGAGTTAACAAACATTACTTTTAATGAAAAGGGCTATTGTAACAGTCTGAAAGAAGCAGGTTGCGGGGTTTGGCAGTGGGATGGTCAACTTGAAACCTTTATTAAGGTCAAGGAGCATGACACAGAAATTAGTTATAAATTTCCTGCGACAGATGATTTACTAGGAGATACCGCTTGCTTAACCATTACCGACCTTGTACTTAACAACGGTAATTTCCCTAATAAAGGTGCTATCCTTGAAGATGGCAGTGTTTTAAACGAAATGATTAGCAATTTAAAACTTAACATCAAAGTTAAGAATGAGCTAATTTTAACCAGTAATATTTCCAATCAGTTCGATAACGATGGCTACTTTAAAATAGTTGCTATGACCTTTAACCCAAAGCCCTTCACTTTCACAGGTGAAATGGGAAGAGAGACTCAAAATGGCTATTGGATACTAGCATTTAATCGTGAGAATGAATCAATATTTGAGCATAACTTAGCCGTGCGTTTTGATAATGCAGGTGATCAAATTACGATTAATAATTTAGTAAACCACCTCAACATCAAAAATATTATAATCACAACAGAAGCCTCCACTAGTGAAATATACCATAAGCTACATGAAGTAGATGAAATGCAGGAAGACAGTGAAGAGCACGCAATAGCATTAGCAAAAATCCTTAATGAAAATGCTACGATGTTAGTGATGCATACCCATGATTACACGGTTTTAGCAAAAATTACTGCTGTTGCCAAAAAGAATATTGAAGCAATTAATCAAAATTCATGGTGGGTAGATTTAGAATTTGAATTTAGTGATGGCTCGACGGTAAGCGGAGAAGAATATTTTAAGGATTACCTAACCACTTTTAAAGTTGAATTAGAAAAAGTGGTTGGTGAGTTTGAATACAAGTTTGGAGTCTGACTCTTGATGCCAAATTATATAATTTGACAAATTAAAGAAGGTGCTCATTGTAGTGCCTTTTTTTATTGAGGCAATCACAATTAACAACACCACTATTTCAATGCCGAAAAATTTACGCATCGCCTATAAAATCCTTTATCTTAACAAAATCGATGAATAAATTACAATACATAGCCAGAACTCATCTAAAATATAAAACAGATAATCACATTCATAATTACATGAACTTTCTTCAAGTACTTCAATTTTTTATCTTTGCAGCAAATTATAAAACATATGACACGTAAGGAGCTCTCTCAAATTTTTGATTCTTTTGACAATATGCACATTCTGGTTATTGGGGATGTGATGATTGATTCTTATCTATGGGGTGATGTTTCGCGTATATCACCAGAAGCTCCTGTGCCCATTATAGCAACCTCCAGAAGAGAAAATCGATTAGGTGGCGCTGCTAACGTAGCACTTAACATTCAGGCTTTGGGCGCAACCCCAATTATGTGTGCTGTGGTTGGCAACGACGAGTCGGGGCAAATTTTTAAAGATTTACTTCAAGATAATAACCTATCATCAGAGGGTATTATATCGTCATCCCAACGTATGACTACAATCAAAACACGAATCATAAGTCAAAATCAACATTTGCTTCGTGTAGATGAAGAAGAAAACCAAGTGCTGGAAAAATCGTTAGAAAAGAAATTACAAAAACATATTGAAGAACTGCTTAATACCTATAAAATTGATGCCATTATCTTTGAAGATTATGACAAGGGGGTATTAACTCCATCAACAATTAAGCATACAGTTACACTGGCTCAAGAAAAAGGGATACCAACGCTTGTAGATCCTAAAAAAAGAAACTTCCTCTGTTATCAAGGCGTAACATTTTTCAAACCTAACCTTAAAGAATTTAAAGAAGGTCTGAAAATTGACATTAGCAGTAAAGATCAAAAAGGCTTATTAGCGGCAGCTAAAATCTTTCTGTTAGAACAGAACATGACTAATTTTATGGTGACTATGGCCGAAAAAGGTGTTATGGTAGTGGATGAAAAAGACCATCACTTTATTTCGGCAGAAATACGTAATATAGCAGATGTATCAGGTGCAGGAGACACTGTCATTAGTGTTAGCGCGCTATGTTTAGCGGCTGGTTTAGATGTGAAAATGGTTGCAGGAATAGCGAACATGGCAGGTGGATTAGTTTGTGAACATCCAGGCGTAGTACCTATTGACAAGCAAGAACTTCAGGAAGAATGCTTTATTAAGCTCACTTCTTAAGAAAGAAAATATTTGTAACATCAGGGATTTTTCTGCGTAGCTAAGCTATATATTTGAGAAAATTTTAACTTTGGCTTTCTGAATAAAAATAACCATTTTGTAACCCTTAACTTCAACACTAAAAACATCTAAATATGGCTAAGATAATTGCCCTGGCAAACCAAAAAGGAGGAGTTGGAAAAACAACTACAGCTATTAACCTGGCGGCTAGTTTAGCTGTTCTAGAGTATAAAGTACTAATTGTTGATGCAGATCCACAGGCCAATGCAACCTCAGGATTGGGTTTTGATCTAAGAGAAGTTGAGAACAGTATTTACGAATGTATCATTGATGGTATAGATCCTAGAACTGCAACCTTACAAACTGAAATCGAACACCTCCATGTACTACCATCTCATATTGATCTGGTTGGAGCTGAAATTGAAATGTTAAACTTACCCGATCGTGAAAAAGTACTGGGTAAAGTTCTAAAGAATTTAAATGATCAATATGATTTTATCTTAATTGACTGTTCGCCGTCCTTAGGACTTATTACCGTTAATGCACTTACTGCAGCTGATTCGGTAATAATACCAGTACAGTGCGAGTACTTTGCCCTTGAAGGACTAGGTAAACTATTAAATACAATCAAAATAATTCAAAGCCGCTTAAACCCTGAACTTGAGATAGAAGGATTCCTTCTAACGATGTTTGATTCTCGATTAAATCTATCGAATCAGGTTGTTGAAGAAGTGCAACGCCACTTTAGCGACATGGTATTTGAAACCCTTGTAGCGAGAAACATCAAATTAAGTGAAGCGCCAAGTTACGGTAAAGCAGTGGTAATGTATGATGCAACATCAAAAGGTGCCATAAATTATCTTAACTTAGCACGTGAATTATTGAAAAAGAATAATCTCGCAGAAAAAAGATAACAATAGCGAAAGCTAAATCTAGTAACAATTGATCAACAGATAGAAATAAGATGGCAAGGAAAAACGCTTTAGGACGTGGATTGGGTGCATTAATAGAAAATGCTGATGACATAACTCAAAAAAGAGAAACGAAACCAGCTGCTTCAATTAATGAAATTGACATATCAAAAATTGAGGCTAACCCATGGCAACCACGTACTAAGTTTGATCAGGAGCGTTTAATTGAGTTATCAGAATCTATTAAACAAATTGGTATTGTTCAACCGCTTACCCTACGCGTAATAGGCCCAGATAAATACCAACTAATTGCTGGTGAACGACGTTTTAGAGCGTCGAAGCTAGCTGGCTTAACAACTGTTCCTGCTTATGTGCGAACTGCTGATGATGATACCATGCTTGAAATGGCCTTGGTTGAGAATATTCAGCGAGAGGATCTTGATCCTATCGAAGTTGCTATAAGTTATCAACGCTTAATTGAAGAATGTAAACTAACGCAGGAAAGTATGTCGGAGCGTGTGGGTAAAAAACGCTCAACAATTTCGAATTACCTACGTTTACTAAAATTACCTGCTGAAGTACAATTAGGCTTGGTTGAAAAGCAAATTAGCATGGGACACGCCAGAGCAATAGTCAGCGTAGAAGATCCTTTAGCCCAGCTCATGATTTTTGATGAAACAGTTAAGAATGATTACTCTGTTCGTAAAGTTGAACAAATGGTACGCGATCTTAACAACGGAACTTCAGCTAAAAAACCCGGAAAATCTAATGCAAATCTACCTGAGGAATACGAAGCACTTAAAACACAGTTATCTTCATTCTTCAGAACAAACATTCAATTCTCACGCACTGATAATGGTAAAGGAAAAATTGTTATTCCATTTACTTCAGACGATGAATTAGAAAAAATTATTAGCATTCTGGATAAAGCAAAATCATAACATTAATTTTGCTTGAAATACCAATTGGTTTGACCACAATAAAAAGAAATTATAAATGGCTGTGGTGCTTGGTAGTGTTTGTTAGTTTTTCAAACACATTAAAAGCACAAAAAACCGATGCATATGCATCGCAAGAAGATTCTGTTTTTATTGATGGGACAGCTGTTGAAGTACCTGAAATAGAGAAAAAGCATTCACCACACAAAGCCTCATTTTACGCAGCCATATTACCCGGATTAGGACAGGCCTACAATAAAAAATATTGGAAGATTCCGATATTATACGCTGGTATTGGAGGTGTTGCCTATGGAATACATTTTAACACCAAATATTACAACAAATATAAAGCAGCCTATCGCGATTTTATCATTCGTGATCCTGGCAATAAAAGTTATGTTGAATTTATTCCTATAGGATTAACTGAGGAACAAATTTATGGCGAATATGAGCAGTGGTTTCAGGAAGCCTTGGATAGTAAAAAACAGTATTATCGTCGATATCGCGATTTAAGCTATATTGGCATGGTTGGGCTTTACGTTCTCCAAATTGTAGATGCATCAGTAGATGCACACTTCTATAATTTTGATATTAGTGACGATTTATCAATGCAAGTACAACCATCGATGATGCCACCTGCCCCAGGTGAATTTGCTGGAATGGGTTTGCAATTAAAATTTAAATTTTAAGTTAGGTATGTGGAAGTTGAAAGGTATGGCATTAATTGCCGGCATAGTGATGAGTGCAAATTTAATCGCACAAAGTGAAGTTGATTCAAATCCAGAACTTGAAACACCTCCATATTTAGAGGAGTGCCTAGATAGTCTTGTAAACCAATGGTATATTCAAAAGGCTTCCGATGATTTAATTCATGATTCAATTCCTATAAATACAACAATTGGTAAGCTACCTGACTCGGTTTATATTAAGCGCATTGCTGATATCAGTTCACCCATGCCCTTTACATTTAATTCTATTGTAAAAAATCATATAGAGCTGTACACAGTTCGTCGCCGTGAATTGGTGCAGAATATGTTGGGATTATCCGAATATTACTTCCCAATGTTTGAACAAGAACTGGATGCCCGTCAAATGCCTTTAGAATTAAAGTATTTGCCAATAATTGAATCTGCTTTAAATCCTAAAGCATACTCCAGAGCTGGAGCATCTGGCCTATGGCAATTTATGTACTACACAGGTAAACAGTATGGACTAACCATAAATTCATACGTAGATGAACGTCGAGATCCATACAAATCAACTGTTGCGGCTATTGATTTCTTAGATGATTTATATGCTATTTATAAAGATTGGTTTTTAGTGATTGCTGCATACAACTGCGGACCAGGTAATGTAAATAAGGCTATTCGTCGTTCAGGTGGGCATCGCGATTTTTGGAAAATATACTATCATCTACCAAGAGAAACAAGAGGATATGTACCAGCATTTATCGCAGCAACTTATACTTTTAGGTATGCCAAAGAGCACAAGCTATATGCTAATCCTAACAGTCTACCCGTCGTAACTGACACTATTTCAATTAAACAACCACTACACTTTAAACAAGTGGCCGATGTTCTTAATGTGAAAGTTGATTATCTACGTAGTCTTAATCCGCAATACCGAAAAGATTTAATTCCTTCGGGAACCAACTATGCCCTTAAACTAGCTATTAATGATGCTTCGAA
>Ga0209272_10002266_pt1 | contig 10948 bp, 11 predicted proteins | sample tdDd002_FD_187125 | JGI IMG/M metagenome (GOLD analysis project Ga0209272, IMG submission 187125) | Marine sediment microbial communities from the Atlantic coast under amendment with organic carbon and nitrate - tdDd00.2 (SPAdes)... | ecosystem: Environmental > Aquatic > Marine > Coastal >... | reverse complement strand
AGTAAGTATTCTGAAGAACAGAAAAAAGAGAATGCTGAATTATTGGAAGTTCTTTTTTCTTCTAGTATGGGATTAGATTTACTGTATAAAGAAGTTATAAGAACTAAAAGTGAAGCATTAAAATCATATGGTATATCAGAAGAAGAACTAAAGAGGAATATCGAAATTTTAAAAGGCTGGAGTAAGAGCGATAGAATGGATTTTCTAAATGCAGGTATTGCGGGTGACGTTGAGACAATCAATATGATAAATAATAAGTACAAAAAAATAGATCTAACGGCCTATAAAAGTGCATTTATTAATAATGAAAAACCTATAATAGAAGTATATGATGGTAAATTTGAGGATATTACTAAACACTGGAGTAAAGAGTATGTAACTTTTTTAAATGAAAGAGGAATTATTGCTGGAAAGACTGAAAACTCTTTTGCGCCAGATGATAATATAAAAAAAGCAGAAATCATTACTTTGGTGATGAATGTTATAGTCGGTGATGCTGATGGTTTGCCTGATTATAATAAGGATATTAAAGATATTCAATCGGGTCAGTGGTATGACAACTTTATGCAAGATGCTATTACTTTGGAATTAATAAAAGTCAATAATAATGGTCTATTACAACCGGAGAATATGTCAACTCGAGAAGAAGTAGTAGATATATTAATTAAGTCACTAGATGCTTTGGATATTACAATTAGTGATGATATGAAAATATACTCAGGAGATTTCAATGATTTTGAGAACGTTGATCCTTTGTACAAGGAATCAATGATTATTGCAGTTAATCTTGGGTTTATAAGTGGAATGGGTGATAGTATGATAGCTCCTAATGAGTTAATTACTAGAGGGCAAACTGCTGTTGTTATAAAAAAACTGTACGAATACATTTTGGATGAAATTAGGTAAGGTGAAAGGGAGGATATTATGAAAAAGAGATTTTTTAGCTTGATACTGGTATTGTGTTTATTACTAACATCGTTACCTGTTTATGCTGATGTATCGGCAACTATGATTGAGCAAGATATAGAAACAGATGGTTCAATTCAAAGTAATCGATGGTTTACAATGTTCAAAGATTTAATAGCGTCTACTGAAGGTAAGAAAGCAAATGGTGCAAAGTTTTATTTAGTTTTAGAGTCGCTTCGTGATTCAGAATTAAAGAATCAAATTGGAGAAGTTTTGGATTCTGATTTGGATAGAATGAATAGATTAGATAAATATGGTTTAGATCAAGAAAGTATTTATGATGTGATGAAAAAGTATTTTGAAACTTTTCCAGCTGATATGGAGGCTGTAGAAGCTGATAAAGCGGGACCTGATGGTAATTTATATGCAGCATTATATCATGATAATGCTGTTAAATACTCAAATTATATGCTTGAGTTTCATAAATATTTAAACGAGTTGTTTGCCACTTTACCTAGTGAGGTTAGAGGTCCCATAAGAGATTGGGATGCAAAAGGACAAGGCGAAATTATTTTGTACCAAAGTTTATTGAACATCGTTATTAGAACGGATTTAGGTATTGAGAGGTATCTAGATGGAAAGTTAAAATCAAGAGATTTAGAACTTTTATCAGTTTCTGAAGCAATGATTGTAGATGATTTAGAAAACTTTGCTGAAGCTGATGGATTAACCGATAAAGAAAAAGAAGATATTGCAGAATATGCAGAAATGTTTGTTGATTTTGGAAATGTAATTCTTGAGTCCTGCGAGTTAAATTTAAAAGAATCAGGTGAAATAGGGAATGCATTTTATTTAGGTAAGATTATTGATGTTATAAGAATCGATGAAGATGAATCTAAAGAAGACGAAATTACTATAAATGTCAATCCAGATGGTATGACAATTTATACTGCGCCAGAAGAAGGCTCAGGAGATAAAGACTATCAAGATTTTGACGCATTTATAACTGGGACTAGTGCCGGTGCTGATTGGAGTGTTGATAAAAAAGATATTGTAAGTATTGATGAGAATGGTCTTGTTACTTTACTACCTGAATTTGTTGCAAATCCAACCGCTGAACAAGTTTCAGTTAGAGTTAGGGCAACAATTAAAGGAAGAGACGAATATGCTGAAGTAATCCTACTTATTTCAAGTCCAGAGGCATTAGGTTTCAATGAGTTTTTGGGAGCTTATATTTCAGGATATGAAGACAATACTTTCCGAGGTGAGAATTTTGTAACCAGAGAAGAAATGGCAACGATGTTTACAAGAGTGTTAACATATGATGTCAAGGAATATAAAAAGGATGCAGACGGTGTAATTGTTGTCGATGAAAACAATAAGAGAGTGCCTGTTTACTATGAGGCTTCTGATTTTCCTGTTCCAAGTTTTAAAGATATAGACTCAGACCATTGGTCATATGTCTATGTTGAAAGAGCAAATCAACTGGGGTGGTTTGAAGCTGATGCAGATGGTAATTTTAATCCTCAGGTAGCTATTGAACGTGGTGAAATTCCAGTTATCATGTTAATGGTTTGGGAAAACGAGCAAATGCCAGTGGATAAGAATGGAAACCATTACATTGCAGATGTACCTACTACGCATAAAAACTTTGATGCGATTCAAGCGTTTTATAACATGAAAATTGTAGGTGGTTTCTCAGATAGTACTTTTAGACCAAATGATCAAACAACTAGAAATGAAATAGTGATTATGATAAACAATATTATTAATAGAAAAGAAAATGTTCTTGAGAAGGTTGAGTTCACAGATACTTTTGATAAACATTGGGCTTACGCTGATATTGTAGCTGCTACAAAAGAGCAACTAAAAATTAATGCTATAACACCATAAGAACTTTAATGAAGCTCCTCTTAGAGGGGCTTTTATTCTGAGATTATGGCTAAATAAGTATATATAATGGCTAAATACACCAAAAAATCAAATTGGAATAGTTTGTTTGATATACTAGCATTGCATTCGGCTAAAGAACTACTTGTTAAAATGGAGGCGTACATGGAAGAGTTAGATTTAATAGATCTTTTTTATATGGTCAAACGAAGATTGTGGTTAATCATAGTACTTTTTGCATTGTCAGCGGGTTCTGCATATCTATATAGTGAATATGTGATGGTACCTCAATATGCGACTCATGCTAAATTATGGCTCGGAAAGCCAAGTGATTATGAGGATACCGAAGCTATTAATATGGCAGAAATGCAAATGAACCAGCGTTTGATAACTACATATGCAGCAATTGCTAAAACAGAACCCATTTTATCAGAAGTACAAGCTGCTTTACCGTTTGAGACTTCTGTAGGTTACTTAAAAAGTGTTATAAGTATTAACTTATTAAACGATACAGAAATCATTCAGGTTTATGTTTCTGGAACTTCACCTGAAGCGATTACTGAAATAGCAAATACTTTTTCGATAGTTTTTTCTGAGAAAATAGCTGAAATGATGAAAATCGACAACGTCCGAATACTAGAAACAGCAAAGGTACCTTATTATCCTTATTCACCCAATAAGACAAAAAATATCGTTTTGGGTGGAGGGGCAGGTATTGCATTAGCATTGTTCCTCATATTTTTATTCGAGATATTTGATCACACAATGAAAATCCCCGAGGATATAACAAAACACTTAGGCTTGCCTGTATTAGGTATGATACCAGAACATGATTAGGAGTTTGTATGGCGAAGTTATTGATTGATAGGGATCCCAAATCGCCTATCTCAGAAGCATATAGAACATTAAGAACTAATATTCAATTTTCTTCAGTGGATAAACCAATTAAGACATTGGTTATAACGTCAAGTGGTGCAACAGAAGGAAAGTCTACAACTGCTTCTAATATCGCAGCTTCATTTACGCAAATGGGTAAAAGTGTTGTGTTAGTAGATGCTGATCTAAGGCGACCTAGACTAGCTAAAATGTTTGATTTGTCTAATAGAGAAGGATTAAGCAGTGTTTTGTATCAACAAGAAGATGTATTTAAACAAATACGGAAAGTTGATGGAGCACATGTTTTACCTTCTGGACCCATTCCGCCTAATCCAGCTGAAATGTTATCTTCTGATCGTATGAAAAATGTGATTGATAGTTTAAAAACTGCTTATGATTATGTCATCATTGACTCACCACCAGTTTCATATGTAACTGATGGTGCAATTTTATCTTCAATATGCGATGGTACATTGCTTGTAGTTGCTGCAGGCCAAACAGATCAAAGAATGGCAGTAGCTGCAAAAGAGCAATTGGACAAAGTATCAGCTAATATTTTGGGTGTGGTATTAACAAAAATACCTACTAAGGGTAAAGGGTATTATAAGTATCATTATTCAAATTTATACTCATATAAAGAATATAAAAAGTAAAAACCGGTGACAAGTCACTGGTTTTTTTATTAAAAGATAGTAAAATTTGTTTGCTGATGGCTAAATGCCCAACAATATGGCTAAATATGTTCATTGTCTTATAATAATTTGAAGCTGTGATACTATTAACTATAGGTATAAGAATGGGGTCAGTATGGTTGAAATGCAAAGTTTTCTCTATAAGAATATCGGAACAATCTTAGAGCAAGAATATGTAGATTACTCAGTATTAACAATTGAGGAGCAAGATAAATTATTAGAGACAACTAAAGCTCATGAAATTCATTTGTTAGTTTATGATTCTTTTAAGAATTCGGATATGAGTCAATTTGATGAATCGCTTCTAATAAATTGGAAGGCATTATACTTACAAAGTACTATGGCTCACTTGTATAGAACTAAGAATCTCGAAAAGCTATTTGAATCATTTAAAAACACTAATGTAGAAGTAATGCTTTTAAAGGGGATAAGTTATTCAAGATATTATAATAATCCCTCTTCAAGACGTATGGGTGATATAGATATTTATGTGAATGAAAAACAAATTGATATAGCTTGTGAGGTTTTAGAATCTTATGGTTATAAACAACAACTTACTACACGTAAATCACATCATCTAATCTTTTACTGTGAAGGACAACTTCTTATAGAATTACATACTGAGTTCGTAGATCAAGAGAAATTTCCTGCTATCTATGATATGAGGTATGAAATATTTGAAGATTCTTATTCAATAAACTATGGCGGATTGGATTTTATTTCACCAACCATAGAGTATGAATTTCTATACTGTATGCTCCATATGTATAAACATTATTGTTCTGTTGGATTTGGACTGAAGCAAATATGTGATTTATATTACATTGTTAGTCGAAATGAATTAAACTGGGAATTTATCATTACAAAACTAACGGAATATAAGATGATAAACTTTTCTAATGTTGTTTTTAGAATATTACGTGAGGAATTCAATCTCACACTTCATGATATTATAAACGAGTCTTCAGAAGGAGTAGATGCAGAGATTGTTGAATTGCTAAAAAACGATATTTTTCTATCAGGACCTTTTGGTTTTAATGATAAATCTAGATTTTTGAGCAATCAGATTGCAGATCATACTCTAAATACAAGTAAAAGTTTTATGAGTAAAAAATTATCTTTCTTGTTTCCAAGTAGGGAACATTTAGCTGGCATTATGAGATATAAGTATTGCAAGAAAACTATTTTTTTGTTACCAGTTGCTTGGATACATCGAATAGGAAGTAATCTATTAAGGCAAAATATTGGTAATAATTATGTTGATGATGAGTTTATAAATAAAAGAATTAAGCTTAAAAATTGGGTGACTGAAAAATGATACAGAAAATGAAAACTTTCACTAGATTAGATTTTAAAAATAAAGTACTGTTTTTAAGAACATTTATTTTATGCGGTTATTATAGATTTGTTATGATATTTATTCCGTTTAGTAAATTAGCAAAAAAAATGGGAGCATTAGGAGTTGAATCATCAGAGACATATAATGAAGAATTACATCCTTATATTTTAAAAGTAAGGAGGATGGTGATGACAGCGAGTAAAAATACACCTTGGGAAAGCTTATGTATGGTACAAGCATTAACCGCACAAAAACTTTTGAATAACAAAAAAATTGATAGTACTATATACTTTGGCCTATCTAAAAATGAAAAGAATGAACCTATTGCACATGCGTGGCTAAAGCACGGTGGAAAAATTGTAGTCGGTGAAAAGGGTGTAGAAAGATTTTCAGTTGTAGCAAAATTTGGGAGTGTACATACTTAATGAAAAAGAAATACTATTATTTCATACATGGTTTGCATATTGAATCTGAAATAAAAATAGATGCAGTCGAATGCGATTTTGAAAAAGCAGATGTAATAATCGAATTTGGAAAGATTCCATTAGAAATTGATGACTGTATAATTGATTATCCAGATTTTAAAGCATCAAAAACAAAGTGTATTGAGTATGTCAAAAATATTGCAAATTACTATTCAGAAAATGGTAACAGAATTATTATTGAACCAGCCTTAGATGCCGATGAGACTTGGGTGAGTCTCTTTTTGGAAGGTCGCGGTATAACAGCTATTTTAAACCAAAGAAATATGTTAACCCTTCATGGTAGTGGGGTAATGATTGAAAATAAGGGTGTTTTAATAGTTGGTGACTCAGGTGCTGGAAAATCATCATTAGCAACGGGATTGTTAAACTGTGGTTATAATCTAATAACCGACGATCTTATAGGACTATATGAAATGGAAGGTCGATTACTAACTCATATGGGTATACCTGTTCAAAGACTTGGGAAAGAATTAATTTTAAAATTTGGTCTTGAAAATAGCGTCACTGGAGCCGTTGAATATCCAGGTGTTAGAAGAGAAAAATTTTATGTGAATAGATATTCTGAATTAAGAAAAGAGCCGATTGAAATTCATTCCATATTTTATGTTAAAAAGCATAAGAATGAAATAGAATTAATGCAGTTAAAAGGTGTTGAAAAAATTCATGTTTTGTTAAAGAATATCTACAGAGAAGACTTTATGACGATTTTCAATAGTCATGAAATGAATTTTAAAAAAATTGTTGATTTAGCATCTTACACAACGATGTTTACTTTAAAAAGGGAAGATGGCAAAGACACAATTGAAGAACAAATCAAATTGATAGTGGAGAGTATAATATGATTATAAGTATGAGTTCTGAAGTTGTTTTGAATGATTCGGTATTAACAACTCTGATAGATGATGAATTAGGAATGATGAGTATTAAACGTGGACTTTATTATACTTTAAATCCAGTTGGGAAAAGAATTTGGGAAATATTAGAACGTCAGATGAAGGTTTCTGAGGTTGTAGATACTTTAAGAGTCGAATATGATGTTGAACTATTAGTATGTGAAAAAGATGTTTTAGAATTACTTGTTTTACTAGAACAAAATGAGTTGATTACAGTCGTTGAATAATGAAAAGAAGATGGGAGGGCAACATGAAAAGTTGGGAAAAACCTGTATTATCAGTATTGGGTGTTGATAAAACGAAAGGTCGTTCAGTATTCAAAGTTTTGAGTGGGGTGCCACTATTTGAAGAAGAAACAACAGAAATAAGTGATGAGCTTTTTGTAGAACCGGCAAATTATAATTCAGATAAAGGAGTCTGTGACTGTAGTAGACCTGGTTTTCACTATGGAAATTGTGAAGGTTAGTGGAGTAAAAACAACAAAAGAGAGTTTATCTCACTTTTGTTGTTTTTTTATTGTCTAATTTAAATATATGATTACAGTAGTTAAGGATTTCTGTTTTATGCGTTACAACAATCAAAGTCTTTTTTGAGTAATTTTCTGAAATATTTATAACAATGCACTTTTCTGTTTCAGTATCTAAAGCAGAAGTTGCTTCGTCAAGAATTAGAAATGGAGTGTTATGCACAAGCGCTCTTGCGATACATATTCTTTGTGCTTGTCCTTCTGATAGTCCACCTAAACGTTCACCGACTATTGTGTTTACACCATTTGGTAGAGACATTATAAAATCATAAATACAAGCAGTTTGTAATGCTTTTTCAATTACTTCTTTTGAAGCATTTTTATTGGCTAATAGCAAGTTATCCAAGATGCTACCAGAAAACAGCGAATTTTTTTGTGGTACATAAGAAAAGTACTTTCTAGTCTCTGAGGTAATAGGAACTGAACCGCTGATGCAGTTTAGCTTAACTGCTCCTGATGATGGTTCAAGTAAAGCCATAACTAACCTGAGGATAGTTGTTTTACCTTCACCTGAAGTACCGATGAGTGCAATTTTATCTCCTATATTTATGGATAAGTTGAGTTGATCCAAGATTATGTTATCTTTTAAGTAATAAAAAGATACATCTTCAAACTGAAGACTCATAAGTTCGTTTTGTTGGAGTTCTGGTGCTGTGTTTTGTGATTCCATGCTATTTTCATTAAATACAATTACTCTTTCTACAGAAGATAATACTGTAATGATAGACGGTATTGTTTTTGATAATCCGTAGATCGGACTTTGAATGTGACTGACTAATTGAGAAAATGCTGTAAAAGTACCAAAACTGATGACACCGTTATAAAGTTTATATGCTCCAAGTAATGTGGCACCTAAAAAACCAATAGTAAATCCAAAATCGATAATACCTTTTGTTATAGCTGTAAAAACGGCTTTCTTATAAACTAGATTTCTTTTTTTATCTTGTAAGTCTTTTAATTTATCCAAAGCATCTTCTTTGATATCAAAAGATTGAATAAGATCCATATTTTGAATAGATTCTGTGATATATGAGTTTAGTTCACTAATGGATTCCTGGATAACAGCTTGTAATTCTTTTAATTTGTGTCCTAAAACCCAGCTGATACTAACTGTAGCTGGACCCAAGATGAAAGCAATAAATGCAATCATTTGATCGTATGAGGATAATATAACAAAAGCAGTAATCAACTGTACTAAAAGTGAAACAATGGTAGGGAATGTCCCCATTAATATCCCGGTGATTCTTGACACATCATTACTTGATCGAGTAATGAGGTCACCAGTTTTAAATTGACTCATAAATAACCATTGGTTGTTATAAAACGTTTTTATGGTTTTATGTTGTAAGTCGTTGAACATCGTTTCACTAACCTTAGTTGAATAAACGGTAGTATACTTGGATAGAACCAGTTTTAAAAGAAGACCCACTACAACAATTGCACCCAATGTGTATGTAGAAGAAAGGTCTTTACTAATAGCGGAGTCAATAATGTTTTTAGTTAAAAGTGCAACACCAATAGTGGCCAACGAATTGACCGCTCTAAGAATGGTAATGTATAGGATTTTTAATCGATATCCTTTAGAATATGAGAATAACGTTTTAAATAACTCTTTGTTAGATATTTGAATGAGTTTTTCTTTAATTTTTTTTAGCATAATTATCTCCAGTATTAGTTGTATAATACAAGTTTAAATCATAGGTGTTTAATTTACAATGAATGTAAGGAAGTTCGTATAGCTCACTATAGATTTTGACAGTCGCATTCCTATAAGAAGATTTCACTGAGTGTAGCACTTGTCTATAATAGTTGATTAATTGGCTAAATGAGCCAGATTGTGTTTAAATATTTTCTAATCTGTTATAATGAACTATCTATATTGGTTTTCATTAAATATATTAGAAAGTTGAATGTTTATTATGAAAGAATTATTGATTCGAAATAGAATACAAGCATCCATCGCTTGGTTGGTTGTTATTGCTGTGATGGTCTTAATCTTTAATTTGTCATCACAAGTAGCTGACACTTCAAATAAATTAAGTACTGGTGTTACAGAAAAAATTGTGGTGGTGATAGAAAAAGTAGTACCATCAAGTGAGTTAGATGCAAAAACACTAAATCATATCATCAGAAAGAATGCCCATTTTTTCATCTACTGTTTACTTGGATTTTTAGTTATGAATGCGATGACAAGAAGTGAGATCACAAAATTTTACTCCATTTTAATGTCATTTGGTATAGGTGTTATTTATGCGATATCAGATGAAATACATCAAGGATTTGTACCTGGTCGTGGACCAGGGGTAAAAGATATACTAATTGACAGCGCAGGCGTATGTTTTGGTATTCTTCTATTCATTTTAATATTTAGAAGACGTGATTAATCACGTCTTTTATTGTATAAGAGTTTATTTAGCGTATGTCATGAAATTACTGATTTAGCTTTTTACATGAGTTATGACTTAGAAAGTGTCAACGACACTATTCTTGTTTGGCTTTTTATGACTTCAAATGTGCTAGTTAGGTATTTGGACTACTTTTTATATAACCAATTGGTATACTTGATTTAAGATAATTTAAGGAGGGATATTATGGTTGATAATAATAAAATTTGTTTTAAAACATTAAAAAAAGAAGCAGAAGCATCTTATATTGAACCTATAGATTTAGAATCTCTTATTGAGTCTTATACATACAAGAGTGATTTTCCAGAATATTTAAAAGAAATACAAGAGGATATGAAAGCTATAGCGATAAAAATTAGAGCTTTGAAAATGGGTTATGAAGCATTAGGTGAACTACCAATAGATCCGATGAATAGTGATTTTGATCAATTGAGTCATTCATTAGAGCACATCTATGAAGAGTTGTTAATGTTGATTTCTGGAAGACATTTCATTAAAAAAGTTTATTCGTCTGGACATCAGATTGAATCGATAATAAAAGTGGATTAATATGTTCGTTTAAGTACACCAATAGGTGTATTTTTTTTGGCTAATTATGTCGCTGAGTTGGCTATATGCGCAATTGTATAGCATAAAACAATTTAAGTTTATATACTGATAAAGAACCTGTTATACAGGAGCAATACGAACGGAAGGAGACATTATGAAAAAGAAAATGAAACGATATTATCTGATGTTATTTGATATTGTAGCGATCAGCATATCGATGCTTTTAGCCCTTGTATTAAAATTCGGATTTGATATTCCTAAAATAGATATGATATTTTGTTTTGAAGTAGCAATGGTTGTTTTTTTGATAAAGATTTTTGTCTACCATTCTTTTTCACTTTATGACAGTCTTTGGGAGTATGCTTCTATTGAAGAATTGATGCAAGT
>Ga0209272_10002265_pt1 | contig 10962 bp, 7 predicted proteins | sample tdDd002_FD_187125 | JGI IMG/M metagenome (GOLD analysis project Ga0209272, IMG submission 187125) | Marine sediment microbial communities from the Atlantic coast under amendment with organic carbon and nitrate - tdDd00.2 (SPAdes)... | ecosystem: Environmental > Aquatic > Marine > Coastal >... | reverse complement strand
TGTCCGGGTACATCAATTTCAGGAATAATCGTGATGCTACGTTGCGCTGCAAACTCAATAACGTCTTTGATTTCTTCTTGGGTATAGAAGCCACCATAACGCTCAGATAAATGAGTATATTGAGGTTGAACCGCTTCATTTACACCTCGCCAAGCCCCAATACTGGTTAGTTCTGGTAAGGATTTAATCTCAACTCGCCAACCTTCGTCGTCAGTAAGGTGCCAGTGAAAAGTATTAAACTTGTAGTGTGCCAATAAGTTAATGAGGCGTTTCACTTCCTCTACAGAATGGAAGTGGCGAGCACAATCTAGCATCATGCCGCGGTAACGAAAGCGAGGGCTGTCTTTGATTGTGACGCAGACAAAATCGAGAGTGGATGCTTCTCTCCCCGCCTTAACTAGCTGCAACAATGTCGCTGTCGCGTGTATAAAACCGGAAGTGGAACCTGCTTCGATCTTAATCGATTCTTCCGATATCTTTAGCTTGTAGACGCCTTCGTCTAAAGTCGGGTTTCCTTTAAATATTACATTGCCACTGTTTGATTCTTTTACAGAGAACTGATGAATGCGCTGAAGTTCGTCTATGAACCAATTTTGAGCTGGCTGAGCCAAATCGGTATATGTTGCAACACCGGATTGCTCAGTCAGCGTAAAGTAGCCTTCATTGACTTCAATATGATTTGGTTTCGGTAGCAGCGGCTGAGCGTGGGTTAAGCTTGCTGGAATGTCACTGCGCTCACGATAAGGTGAAGCTAAAACGATAGGGGTGACATCGACTTGAGCACGTTGAGGTTGACCATCTACCATAAAGTCGATTATCGCTTCATTAAAACCATCCGAGTAGTAACGGAATGGGTTAGAGCCAATGCTAAATTCACAGTAGTAGTGATGGTTGGCAGCCAGCACCATGCCCTCAGGTTTGAGTGTGCAAAAGCTACCAATCTGAGTAAGTTGACCATTTGAAACGCTATCTGGAAGTATGTAGCGATCAAATGCGAAGGTCAGACTCCAGTTGTTTAGGTCCTGATCGCTCAAGTTATGAAAGGTGAGTCCGAAACGGCAGTTTTGTTTTTGCTCAGAAAGGACCACTAAATCAACACGATATTCCATGTTCACTCCTACTCAACACTCACCGAGTAAAGGTTATGTTCTGGCTTGCCAGCAAACATAATTGCCCCTTCAATCGCATCAAACTGAGGCTCTACCACCCATTGTTGTACTGGTGGAGATAGCCAGTGCAGAATTCGCTCAGCAATGCTACCCATCAAGCAAATACGAGTTGCGCCGCGCTTATTCAAAGCAACTAAGAACATTTCTATGTCCGCTGCGGTTTGCTTTAGCATTTCAATCGCCAGTGCATCACCTTGTTCTGCATGTTGGAAAATTGCTGGAGAGAACTGGCCGTAATCGCGAGGCAGAGCTTGCTTAGACCATGCCACCACGTTGTCGACGTCATTTTCAAAATGAGCTATGACGTGCGCGGCCAGAGGTGTTTTTTCACGGATGCCATCTTCTGCTAGCAAAACTTGCTGAATTAGGCGTAGACCCATTACGGCACCGCCGCCTTGATCGGATATTGGGAACTCACGACCGCCAACAACGTGTTGCTCAAGGCCTTTGAGGAAAATGCCGCAAGAACCTGTTCCTGCAATCATGATCGCGCCATCTTCACCATTGTGTGCACCGATACAAGCACCGTATGCGTCAGTATTGAGTGTCATACTGGCAAAAGGATGTTCTAAAGCCATAAAAGATTGCCAAGAGGTTTTATGCTCAGCTCCTGCAAGCGCTAAACCTACGTGCATAGAGGCAAAGTCTTGTTGGGTTAGGCCGCCTTGCTGTGCTGCCGAAGCAATAGATTCAAGAATCGATGCCATTGCTACTTCTGCTCCCAACATAATGTTGGCACTACCACTTTTTGCTTCGCCAATGAAGTTGCCTTGCGCGTCTTTGATACGGGCGCGACATGAAGTGCCACCGCCATCAATACCTACAAAATACATCCCCATGTTTATTGTTCCTTGAATGCTTGAGAGTTCGCTAAAGTTGAGATGTGCTGAGCCTGACTCATTACGGCGAGTAGATACCAAGCACCATGTGGGATCCATTGTTCTCCCCAGCGCCAGTTTTGAAGCATGTCGTCTTTCTGTGCTGGTGGATTAAATGCAATGTCTTCCTCATCTTCAAAGCCGCCAGTAATGCCGTTACATACGCCACCTTTTGCGTTGAAGAAACCGTATTGCGGAAGGTAATCAGGGTTATTGCGGCCGTGACCGTCTAACATGCACATGTCGTACGGGTTTAAGCCAACAATCCAGTTCATAGAGTCTTGTGCCAGTTTTGAAAGCTGCTGCTGTAGAGTTTCTGACTCGATGAAAGGTTGCGCCACGTAAGCCATGGTTGCCAGTGAACCCAGGCGGGCATTTTCACCTTGCCACCAGTAACCGGATTCGTTGTTGTGTGCCACAAAGAACGCATCACGTTTGGCCTCATCCACACCTTTTACGTATTGTCGAGGGTAGCCAAATGGGTTGGTTACTTTGTTGGTGATAGAGACTTCAAATTCACACGCTCTGTTGATGGTTTGTTTTACTGGTGATGCGCGCTCAGAGTCGTCTTCAATTGATAAGTACTCACATAGCGCGATAACAGGAAGCCCGGCTTCTGCCGCATGGAAATAAGGGCGGCTACCATCTTGATTGGCTGACCAGAAGTGTTGAATGTGCTCATCACTCATTTGACGAGCTGAAAGACGGTTGGCCCACAAGCGGCTTTCTTCTAAGTAGCGCGTTTCTTTCGTCGTCTTGAATAGCTCCACTGCGGCAAGCAGCGCGCAGTACTCATCGATGATGTTTTCTTCACCATCATTCAAGTATTGGGTGTTGTGTTCTTTTAGGTGCCAGTAACCGTTTTCTGCAGCATTACGGTATTTTTGTTGGTCGAATTCACCGTGAACATCTAAACGTGCTGCTGCCGCTAGTGCAGCAATACAGACACCAGCGCCTTGTCGGTAGCCCGCTTGGTAATCATCAAATTTATGACCGAGCTGGGTCTCGTAGGCACAGATCTCGCGTTGCGCTGTGTCTTTACTCCACTTGTCGAACACCGTCATATAGAAGAAGCCTTTTTCGTTTTGCATACGAACAAGGAAATCAGCGCCGAATAGTGCTTCTTCGAGAAGGCGAGTAGCAGTGAATTTAGCCAGTTTGTCGTTGCCTTCAAGCAGAGACAAACCTTTCAATATATTCCACACCACCATTGGTGTTTGTTGTGGGTTCAGATAGTTCGCGTATGACAAATGGCTCAGATATTTGCTGACGTCACCCGATGCATCATACCAACCGCCGTGAACATCAGCGGTTTCATTTGAATTAAGCAGTGGTGCTTGACGATCTTGTTGATCGAAAATGCCACCACAACGTTGAGATTTAAAGTAGTGGATCACATCAGACAGCGTGCAATCGAGAAGAATATGTTCACCGATCTCAAAGTGAGACGAGCGTAAATGATCGAAACGAAGGTAATAGTGACCTGGAGTATTAAATGAGGAAAAGTCGATAAGGTAGAAATGACCTTGATGCCAGTTTGCTACTTTGCCTTGCTTCTCTACTGTCAGAGTTGCGACCGTCTGGTGGCTATTTGCGCATACGAGTAAAGCTGTGTAAGAAGACAGACGTGGTCGGCTCGTCTGGATGATCGCTTTCTTAGGGCCCAGGCGCTCGTAACCAATGTGGTTAGTCAGTAGCAGCATTCGATTTCTCCGGGAAACAATAAAATAAAATGGAAAAAGGGGTCAGGTTGATACCTGACCCTCGTTATGATTAATCTTCGAATAAGTAACAACGAACAAAGTGGTTATCGGACAGTTGCGTCACACCAGGCAGTCGCTCACGGCATTTTTCTGTTGCATGAACACAGCGTCCTGCAAATGGACAACCTACAGACTCTGGTGTCCAAAGAGGGATCTCACCTTTGTTGCCTTTCAACTTCTCGTGAATTGACTTCGATGGATCTGGCACTGCAGAAACCAACAATTGTGTATATGGGTGTTGCGGATCGTGGATGATTTCCTCGGTATCGCCCCATTCAACCATGTGGCCTACATACATAACTGCGAGATCTTCTGCGATGTAACGTGCTGTTGCGATATCGTGAGTGATGTAAAGCAGAGACATTTGCTTCTCAAACTTCATTTCTTCCATCAGGTTCAGTACACCTGCACGAATCGATACGTCTAGCATTGAGGTAGGTTCATCTGCTAGAACCACTTCTGCACCCACTGCGATGTTACGTGCCAAGTTAACACGTTGACGCTGACCACCAGATAGCTGATGAGGGAACTTTTGTGCCGTCTCTTTTGGTGGGATCAGACCAACTTGTTCCAACAAATCATACACGCGCTCTTCCAACTCTTTCTTGTTGCCCGGTGCGATCTTTTTGTGGATCAGCAGTGGGCGAGCAATATGGTGGAAGATGTTGTGTGTTGGGTTTAGCGAGCCAAACGGGTCTTGCCATACCATTTGTACGCCTTCACGGTAGGTCATCAAATCGTGCTTAGACGTGATATCTTGAATATCGCGACCTTTGTACTCGATGATGCCATCGGTCGGGGCGTACATTTTCGCAATCATTTTTGCGGTAGTAGATTTACCTGAACCAGATTCACCTACTACTGACAAACCGCGGCTTTTGTACATTTTGAATGATACGTCGTTGATAGCACGCATCTTAGACTGCTTGATTGAGTTACTGTTTAAAGGGAAGTCCTTAACTACATTTTTACCTTCAATCAGCAGTTCGCCGAGTTGTTTGCTCATAATTCTCTCCAGTGTAATTTTGTTCTTAGCTAGCGTTATTTTTTGTTGTTAAACCTTGGCTTGAGCAATCGGATCGCCGTATAAGTGGCAGTTTGAGAAACGACCAGGTTCAATTTGACGCAGCTGAGTTGGTACTCGAGTACAAGCTTCGTGGACGCGTTCGCAACGAGCTTGGAAGCGGCAGCCTTGAGGAACTTCTAGTAAGTTCAAAGGGTTGCCTGGAATACCAGTCAATTTGGTTTTAGGACCAGTTAATGGAGGGAAAGAGCTACCCAAACCTTTAGTGTAAGGGTGGTAAGGACTTTCCAGAATTTGCTTAGAAGGCGCGACTTCAATCAGTTCACCCGAGTACATGATGCCGATGCGGTCAGAGAACTCGACCATCAATGACAAGTCATGGGTGATGAACAAAATGGAGAAGCCAAACTCTTCTTTAAGTGCATAGATCTTCTGCAGAATCTCACGCTGAACCACTACGTCTAGTGCCGTCGTTGGTTCATCCATGATGATCATTTTTGGATTCAGAGCCAAAGCAATAGCAATAACCAGACGCTGACGCATACCACCAGAGAACTGGTGCGGGTAATCGTTTAGACGGCTAGGGTGGATATCTACGATTTCCAATAAACCTTCAGCGCGAACTTTCGCTTGAGCACGAGTCATATTGGTATGACGCATGATTACGTCACAGAACTGCTCTTCCATAGTAAGAACCGGGTTCAAAGCGTTCATTGCGCTTTGAAATACCATCGACATCTCGCTCCAGCGGAAGGCTTGCATGCGGTCATCACTGTATTTGAGGATATCTTCACCGTTGAAGATAACCTCACCACCTGTGATAAACGCTGGTGGCTTATGAAGGCGCATTAGCGAGAATGCAACGGTTGATTTACCACAGCCTGATTCACCAGCTAGGCCGAATACTTCGCCTGGTGCAATATCAAAGCTGACGTTGTTACAAGCGCGGACATCGCCCGCGTCTGTAATGTAGTCTACGCATAGGTTACGGATAGAAATTAGTGGTGCAGTCATGATTATTTATCTCCGCTCCATAGTGCATTTTGTGGTGCCAATTCTGGCTCACGTTCTTTCTTGTCTTGTGCTGCCAATTTCTTCCAACGCTTCATGCCTTTGTGAGAACGAAGCTGAGGGTTAGCAATTTCATCTACTGCGAAGTTCAGTAGAGCAAGACCTGTAACCAGTAGAGTCAGTGCAATACAAGGAGCTAGTACTTCCCACCATGCGCCGATAAGCATTGCAGACGAAGTCTGTACGTTGTACAGCATGATGCCCCAGCTGATAGTATTTGCATCACCTAGACCTAGGAACGAGATTACCGCTTCTGTGTTGATTGCTAGCATTACCGAACCGATGAAGCTTGCGCCCACGATAGGGATAAGGTTTGGCAAAATCTCAACGAAGATAATACGGAACGACGATTCACCCAGAACTTCAGCGGCTTTCACAAACTCTTTCTCGCGCAGTGCCATCGTCTGAGAGCGAACGACACGGGCGCCCCAAGCCCAGGAGGTACCAGCGATGATCAAGGCAATGGTGAGCGGGCCTGCCTCCCCAATGAAAGCAGCAAGTACGAACAATAGTGGGTACTGAGGAATTACCAGCATGATGTTCATTGCTGCACTCAAAATGTCATCGACACGACCACCAAAGTAGCCAGCTGAGATACCGATTACCGTTGCTAAGAAACACACAATAATGCCTGCGCCAAAGCCAACACCTAGCGATACTCGAGCACCGTAAGCCACTTGAGACCAAACATCACGACCCATACGAGTTGTACCCATAACATGGTCAGCCTTCTTAGACATGATCAGTGTGCGACGGTCATCAGCAAGGTTTTTCGCGACCCAACCATCAGGGTTATTCTGCGCCTGCTTCACAACAAAGCCCGGGTACTCATGTGGATTACCTGTACGTTTGTCAGGAGCATGCTTGGTAATTAATGGTGCGGCAATTGCCACGAACAGGAACACAGTTACGATACCTAGGCCAATACGTGCGAACGGGTTGCCCAGAATTAGTTTGAATAGATCTTTCATGATTATTTGCCTCCCTTACGTAGGCGAGGATCTAGAATCATGTACAGCATGTCAGCCATTAGGTTGAAGCAAAGCATGAACATCGTCATGATGATTAGCTGACCTTGAAGTACTTGGTAGTCACGTGCGTGAATTGCATTTAGAAGAACGGTACCTAGACCTGGGTAGTTGAAGATCATCTCGATAATTAGCTGACCACCAATCGCCATACCTAGTGACATGGAAAGTGCTGTCACACTTGGTAGAAGAGCGTTACGTGCAGCGTAATTGAATACTACGCGGTTTTCGCTCAGACCCTTACCTTTTGCCATTGTGATGTAATCTTCAGCAAGAAGGTTGATCATGTTGTTACGCATGTTTACCAGGAAGCCACCAATCTGAACAATCGTTGCACAGAATAATGGTAGGATTGCGTGGTAACCAACGTCTTTTAGGAACTCCCAGCTAGTCCAGTCTGGAATAGTACCTGGAGTGTAAGCGTAACCTGATGGGAACCATTTCAGACCGATTGAGAAAGTAAATAGCGCTAGCATTGCGATAACCATTTGTGGAATCGCTTGAACAATCAGTGTGCCTGGCGTAACGAAAGCATCATATTTGCTGCCACGTTTCCATGCCGCGAAGATACCTAGTACAGAGGCAATCGAGAACGAAAGTACTACTGCAGTACCAGCAAGAAATAGAGACCAACCGAATGCACTACCTAGTAGGCTGTTAACTGAAAGCGGGTAAAACTGAATAGAAGTACCTAGCTCCCAGCTTAGAATGTTTTTGATGTATGACAGGTATTGAATGTAAATAGGACCATCAACGAAACCAAGCAACTCTTTCATTGCTGCGATTCTTTCTGGCGTAACCTGTACTGAAGCGTTAGCGAACATCATGGTAACTGGGTCACCAGGCATTGCTCGCGGAATAATGAAGTTTAACGTCGCTGCAACCAAGAGCGCGACAAGATAGAACGACAAACGTCTTAAAAAATAACCCATAACTCACACCTTACTCACCCAGATTTTTTCCCTGTTTCTGGTTTCAGGTCGCTCCTAGCGAAATTTAGAGCGAAAAATCCCCTGACGACGAGCGCCATATGTTGCTTTGGTCACGAGGGGATTTTTTATAGGCGGCACACGGAAGGTGTGCCGCGAGGAATGAACTTCTACTTATTTAACTGGTTTTAGGTCCAGTACGTGAAGTAGACGCTCTGGGATACCAGCCCAAATGTTTGGACGGCCCTTAGGATTTTCTTCGTTCCACCAACCAGTGAAGCGAGTTGTGTTGTATTGGTACATGTAAGCACCAGACATCACAGGGATAGTTACTTGGTCTTGAGCGATGATTTGCTGAATACCGTGAGCAATCTCTAGCTGTTTCTGCTTATCAGCTGTTTTGTAGAAGCTGTTAAGTAGACCATCTAGTTTCTCGTTCTTGTAGAAGTGCATCGCGAAGCGAGGCATGCCGTCACCAGATTGCAGTTTAGAGTTGTAGCCGCTATCCCAGTACAAGTGTGGATCTGCACCGTGGAAGTAGTTGGTGTACGCCACGTCGTAAGTACCTTCTAGCATCGCTTGGTTGTACACAGAGAAATCTGGTGTACGAGCACGAGCTTTGATGCCTACTTCAGCTAGTTGTTCAACTGCTAGTTGTACTGTGTTGTTGAAGTCTGTCCAACCGTTTGGAGATTGAATTAGAAGTTCAAAAGACTTGCCTGATGGAGTATCAACGAAACCGTCTTTGTTTACGTCTTTAAAGCCAGCTTTTGATAGAAGCTTCTTAGCACCTTCAACATTGTACGTGTTGTAGCCTTTGTACTTGTTGTGTGTTGCTTCGTCAGACCATGCTTCGAATGCGTAGCCTAGACCAGATGCGAAGTCATTCACTGTACCGCCGCCGTAGAATGCGATATCGATAATAGTTTGACGGTCAAGTGCCATAGAGAATGCACGACGGAAATCAACGTTTGTTAGTGCTTCATTTTTAGCTGCGTCTGGGTTCTTGAAGTTCACAACAAACGCTTGAGTGCCTGAAGGCGGGTACCAGTAGTGGTGGCTAGGGCTTGCTGCAGCGTAAGTACGGTCGATATCAGGAACGAATGAAGACGTCCAGTCCATTTCGCCGTTAACAATCTTACCTAGGAACTGGTCGTTGTTCGCAATTTGAGGAACACGTAGACAGTCTACATCTAGGTTAGCTGCATCCCAGTAGTTCGGGTTTTCACACTGGATGTATAGCTGAGGAGTGAAAGTATCGATCTCTGTGAATGGACCAGTACCTACAGGGTTTTCGTTAGTGAATGTTGATGGATCTTTCACTTTGCTCCATACGTGCTTCGGTACAACTGGTACTTTCGCGATTTCGTAAGGAACGTTTGAGTTCGCTTCACTTAGACGGAACTTCACTTGGTAATCGTTAACTTTTTCAACGCCAGTAACCCAAGAGTTGATACCAGATTGGTCTAGTTCAGGTTTTTCTTTTACTAGGTTGAATGAGTAAACAACATCGTCAGCAGTAAATGCTTTACCGTCAGACCACTTCACGCCTTTACGAATATCGAAAGTTACGCTCATTAGGTCATCGGCCATTTTGAAGTTTTCTGCTAGACGGAATACAGGCGTGTTACCATGCATTTCGTTGAAAACTACCAATGGCTCGTAGATGAAGTCTGTTGTTGTGTGCAGGTTAGTTGCACCCAAGAACGGGTTAAAGTTACGAACAAAAGTTGTAAACTCTTTAGGGTGGATAGTCAGCTCACTACGTTCAGCTGCTGTTGCTACTGATGCGAAACCTGTAGTAGCAGTGGCAATAATTGCTGTTGCTAGTGCTGTTTTTTTAATATTGGCAAGCATAGCTGTTCCTTACTATTTGCTTTCATTTCACTAATGGAATTGAATGTCATCAATTGATAAACACTCTCTAAGGCCTACCTCTGTCATTACAACTGAGTTCTAGAGTGGCCTGTAGGCCTTAGGCAGGACTAAGAAAACACCTTATCTACTAAATAATCAAACTCGATTCCCGTTAAAAACGTTAAAACACATCAAATCTCCGTTATAAACGTCATTTCTGATTTAATTTTGCTCTCTGAGCGTATTTTTTGAACATTGATATGCCTCGCAGTTTATATGGGGTTAAACCTGTCATGTTAGTGGTTGCTAACCTGTGGTTGTTTTTAAATGCAGGAGTTTTTGCCTTTTGATTACATTGGAGATCTGGCTCACAGCGTAAAATGACGTTAATTTATTAGGTGAAATTTAATCTGCCGTTCTGTTGTGATTGACGTCTCAATCTACATCAATTGTTGGTCTTATTAGCCTGATTGGAGTGAAAATGGCTGTTTTTGTAAGCGAAAGAAAGCAGCTGAACATGCTTTTTTTATACGAGAAATGAAGTGTGATTGAGGTGTATTTTGCAAGATAAAAAATGGTAAATCAGTAGAAAATGAAGGTGATAAAAATAGCGTAAGATAGCTCATTGAAAATGAGTTCTGTTATATTGCTTCCAATGTTTTGGCTGCTCCTGTTGGCACCTAAGTTTGGTGTCGACTTGAATAATCTCAAGGTTGTGGTTGGCCAAGGTGCTTTGATTACCTGAGTTGGGGAGTGATAGGAGCCAGAGCTATGGAGTGCCTAGTTAACTTGCACTGGGTGAAAAAAAGCCCCACCGGGCTGGTGGGGCTATTTAATAAATTGGCTAGCTAGTGAGTAACCTCTGCAGTTTATCGCGCTGTGCTTCAATGTGGCTACGATCGGGGCTTTGTTCTTTACAATGCTCAAGAATAAACTCTATAGAGCTTAGTACAGTTCGCCAACGAGGTGTCTTAGGTAGCGTCTCGATACGTAGGTATTTATCTAAGGTTCGTGTTTGGAGGGTGCTTCTGTCTAAGTACACTCGCCAAAGGCCGCTTTGTTCTGCAAAAGCAAATTTACTCTCTCCGGTAGCAGACTCCCAGTAATCTAGGGCATGAATCATGGTATCAACCAGTATTTCCCGCATTAGATCCTGCTTATCCTTCTTGTTACCCAGCGCTTTATCAGCTAGGCGTGTAAACTCGCCACCCAGTTCCTTCAGCTTTTGTAGTTGGTCTTTATC
>Ga0209272_10002263_pt1 | contig 10966 bp, 12 predicted proteins | sample tdDd002_FD_187125 | JGI IMG/M metagenome (GOLD analysis project Ga0209272, IMG submission 187125) | Marine sediment microbial communities from the Atlantic coast under amendment with organic carbon and nitrate - tdDd00.2 (SPAdes)... | ecosystem: Environmental > Aquatic > Marine > Coastal >... | reverse complement strand
GTAGGGTTAAGAGCCATTATGTCTACACCACTTGTTCTAGAGATTGCATAGTAATCTTTAAATAAGAAACCCCTACTTCAAATTGATCGGAGTATTTTGCGAATCAATTAAGTAGGGGAGTATTCATTTGGAATAAATCTCAACAGCAGACTCAATCAATGATGATAGAGATTTCGTCATATGCTTTTGTTTATGAATTAAAATCTTAACTTCATGGAAAAAACGTTGTTCCGGTACTCTATAAATAGATATACTCCCTTCTTCTACTTCTTTTGAGATTGTTGTAACTGGAATAAAAGAAATGCCAAAACCACTTTTTACATAACTTTTAATCCCTTCCATACTCTCCATATGAATGGTCGCGCCTTTGATATAACCTTTCTCCTCATAAACATCATGAAAATACTTTAAATAACCAGTATCTCCTTTGGGAATTATGATATTCTGATGATCCAATTCAAAGTCCTCGTTATCTGCGGGTCCAACAAAGACAATTTCTTCATCGAACAAACGAATTGTTTCTAAATCCGGATAAACCATTCTTTCATCGAGGGTAAATCCAATATCTATTCTATTTGTTCTCAGCAATTTTGAGATATCCTCACACCTAACAATATCAAATTGAATGGTGACACCCTTATGTTCTTCTAGAAAAGTTTTAAAAAATCCCGGAAATTTGTACGAGCATAGTGTTTCTGTAATACCAATTTTAATCTTTTCTTCTTGAGTGTTGTTTAGTTTATGCAAAGTTTCATCATACAATTGCAACAACCTATGCCCATATTCTTTTAACTCTAAGCCCTTTTCAGTTAAATAAATCTTATTCCCTAGTCGTTCAAATAACTTCACCTCTAAGTTCTTTTCAAGTGTTGATATAGCTTCTGATATAGAACTTTGTGCATAATTTAAAACTTTCGCAGTTTCTGTAAAATTCATATACTCACAAACTGTCATGAATATTTTTAGTTGTTTTATCTCCATGATACCTCCATCGGATTTTCCGATTCAACCCATCTAATATATCTGTTTTTCGGATGTCTCATCTTATGATATCATCGATTTATAAAATTTGTAAATAGAAAGGATATCTTATGACTCAATCACGTGCACAATTCGGATTAATGCTTTCAGCATTATTTTGGGGTATCTCAGGTATACTCACACAAATCGCTTTAGAAGATGTTTCAACAATGGTACTCATTTTCTTTCGGTTTTTTATTTCAACGGTTTTGGCAATAGTATTATTCAAAACATATAGATTTGAGAAATCTTACTTAAAACACGGCATCATATTAGCCGCTCTTTTAATGGTGATATATATTTCAAGTACCGCAGGTCTAAAATACACGAGTGCCTCAAATGCCGGTTTCATCATAGGATCAAACGTTATTCTTGTCCCCTTTATCAATAGACTTTTCTTTAAAAGTCCAATACAAAAAAGTGTTTATATGAAATCCTTTATCTGTTTTATTGGTTTGGCTTTGATCACAATGAAAGGTGCAAAACCTTTGAACATCGGTGACTTTTACTGTTTTATAGATGCAGTAGCTTATTCTCTTTATATAATTTATAACAGTCGCATCGATAAAAATCTAGAAACCAAGAAATTGATTTCTATCCAATATGGATTTGTCGCTTTCTTCTCATTATTCTATATCGCAAGCTTTGAAGGTTTATCTTTTCAGATGAGCACAAAAGGCGCGCTAGCTATTGTAATATTAGGTGTTCTTTGTACTTTCTTAGCTTTTTATATACAACTTCAGTCACAACAATATATCAGTGCAGAAAAAGCCAGTCAGCTTTTATCGTTAATCCCAATTTTCACAGTATTATTTGATATGATCATTATGGGAACTTTACTGACTCCTGCTGCACTTATTGGTGGATTGCTCGTTATGTCAGTTTCAGTGGAAATGCCACGAAAGAAATTAATCATAAATCCAACTAAAACATAACATAGCATTTATTATCATTATTTTAAATTCCTCTTATGTTAAGATAAAATAGGAGGATTCAAAATGATAATTGGCTTAAAACCATTACTACATCCGGTACCAATTGTACTCATTGGTACAACTATAAAGGATAAAGTGAATTATACTACTATTGGAGATGTGGCAATCGCTGGTATGAATCCAGCTCTAATAATGATCAGTTTACATGCCAATCATTTTTCAACCAAAGGTCTTCTAGAACATGGTCTGTTCAGTGTTAATACGCCTGATACAACGATGTTAAATAAAGTGGATTACTGCGGTATGGTCTCAGGCAGGGAAGTTAATAAATCATCTTTATTTGAAACACTTTATATAGATAAAACACCTTACATCAAAGATGCTGTTTTTTCACTCATCTGTAAAGTGGAAAACTCCACTCAAGTAGAACACCGTATCATCTTTGTTGCTAGAGTGCTTAAAACCATTGTAAGAGACGATTTATATATTAATAACACAATTCAATACGACAACATCTCTACTGTCCTTTACGGGTTAAATAACAAGTATTACAATACTGGACAACCTATTGGTATTGGTTATAGAGAAGGCAAAAACCTATGAGATAATATCTCATAGGTTTTTTTTATTGAATATAGTCTAAGGGATTAACAACACTTCCATTTATTATTATTTCAAAATGAACATGTGGTCCTGTACTGTTACCCGTACTACCGACCTTTGCTATTTCTTGATACTTCGAAACATAATCACCAACAGAAACCAGTAGTTTGCTGTTATGAGCATATCTTGTCTTTATACCATTGCCATGATCTATTTCAACTAGATAACCATAACTGCCATTCCATCCCGATTGTGTAACCACACCCCCATCTGAAGCTCTTACACTGGAACCATAATTTGCAGCCATGTCAATGCCTCTATGAGTTGAATTCCATCTCGGTCCAAAATACGATGAAATATTATACTCGGTAAGTGGACTAACGAAAGTACCCGTTGCACCTTTACTTGGTAATGCTTTTATACCTTTAGATATAACCGCAGCAACAGGATTTTTGGTAACCTCTTCATTTTCAATAACTCTGTCAACTTCTATTCCATTAACTTTGGTAACGATCGCAGTGATCTCCTTTACACCATTCACACCACAGTTTGTCGTTTCATTCGTACCGATATACTCCGAAGGATTACTTACATAAGTATAGGATTTTGGAATGGCCACATCATAGACTATTCTTTCTACAACTTCAATGGACATCTCAGGTTCTGGTACTGTAACAATAAGGTCTTCTCCGATTTGCAAACTTGTTTCATTGGATTCCAAACCAGGATTTAACTCATATAGAGAAGACAGTCTCATATTATTTTTTTCTGCAATTGTTGAAGGAACATCTCCTGATACAACTTCATAAGAAACGGGCTTATCTTTTAATTTTGTAATAAAATCTACGGCTTCATCCACTTCTTGAATCTCATTTTCAAATACCATCATACTTTCTAGATTTACATCTTCTATCATGTTGATGGAACGAATTTCTGTTTCACTACTTTCTTCTCCAAATTCTTCTTCAGTAAATTGTATATCCTCGATTTGATTATCAACTAAGATGACTTCTACATCTACACGATGTGTTGCATTGACCATCTGTTCTAATGCTTGTTCAAGAACCACTTTTACATCATCACGACTCGATAGGATAAGTTCCGTATCATCAATTGACAACAAAACCGCTTCCTGTTTAAGAGTTGCTTGAAAATCCATATATGAATCCGTTATTTTTGAGATCATCTCCTCATTGTCTGTATAGACAAGATTTTCTGAAAAAACTTCTTTAAAACTAACTTCTATATTCGCAAGGCGTCCTAACTCTAATGATAGTTGACTAAATGCCTCTTCCAATACATAGGTTTGATCGGATTGGGTATTGATGATTCCAAGTACTGTATCATTATATGAAACTTCGACACCTGTCATAATATCGGTTATAACAACTGGAACGTCTGCTGCTTCGTCTTTATTTTCAAACTCTATGTTAAAGAGTGTTATTACTAGAATTACACTGCCTATAACAAATAAGATTTTATAGATTAAGTCTAAATTTTTAATTTTTTGTTTCATGATCAGCCCCCTAGATACAGTCATTTCGCGACTTGTCTAGACTACCAAATATTTGTGACAGGTTTGTGTCAAAAAAAAATCATCCAAGATGATTTTTATTTATTATTATTCTATAATTTTTTCACCAATCTTATACCGATTGATCAAGTTATTTAATTCCTCATAACTAAGAATATTCCTTTTGTGAGATGGGAAATACAATTTACATTTTAAATCTAATATTTTTTGAAAACTCTCTAAACTCTCTGAAGATAATACTTTGTTATTCTTTGCCCATTTTTTTGTATAGATATCACCAACCATATCACCAATTAAAGCATATTCATTATTTATAACAATACTTGAGGAGCCTTTTGAATGACCAGGTGTATGCATGACATATCCATCAACTCCGTATGAAATTAAATCAAATTTCTCATCAAAAACAATAAGTTTTTCTGTGTTTACCATCCCTTTGATTTCATCGGCTTCAGTTCTATGCACCAAAACATCTACATCAAAACGAGCTAGTATATCAATCAAATTTTCAATATGATCATGATGGGTGTGCGTTAAGATAATCAATCTGAAATTGATAGACTTCAAAGTTTTTAGATGCTTTAGAATGGATAAACAAGCTTTTTTACGTCCTGTATCTATTAGAATCATAATGTTTTGATTTTGAATTTTCATCGGAATATTTGTCGATAAAACTCTCTGTATTAAAGTATCATCAGTTTGCCACATATCTTATCCTCATAAACATCTATAGTTAATAATAGTATTAACTTTTTTTATGTACATTATCTACAAATCCATATATATCTTACGAAGTTATTGTTCCTACTTTTTCTTACACTACAACTATCAATGATTTCGAAGTTTTCTGAGATCAATTCTTCCGTCATATCCTCACAAGCCACCAAAACAAATTTATCAGAGATTCGTTTGGCATTTCTTATAATCATCATTTGATTGGCTTTATCGGTATGAGTCAAAATACCATAAGGTATATCCAAGATAGAAGCATCATAGTGTTCTTCAATATCTTTGATATTACCTGTTATAACGCTTGTTTTATAACCAAAATGTTTTAGATTTAACCTTGCACTCTCAGCCACCTTATCGTTGATTTCACCCCCGGTGATATCATAACCTGATAAATTAGCTTCTAATAAAACGGTTCCAACACCACAACATGGATCAATTAATTTTTTACTGAAATCCCCATTTCCAGCAGCATTGACTAATACTTTTGCCATATAGATACCTAATGAACTAGAAAATGAATGGGGTTTATCATTGTGTAATTGCCATTTCATATCATTGGCCGTTAATATACCAAAATACCACATGTCTTGATATAGAGTTAGACCAAAAGTATTTTGGGGATTCTTGAAAGTTGGATACCCATGTATAACATTACCAATCTCTTTACAATAAGCCTTCTTTTCAGTTCTTGATGGTATGTTGTTTGACGGATCATAAAACTTTACTAGAAAATCATCACAAACATATTGATTAGATTCAATCAGTTCAATAATCCCCTTTAGTGAAGAAGCTGTATATATTATTTCAAGTCTATTTCTAATAAAGGGACTAATAGACGGTTCAATTAAAAGCTCTGAAAAAAAGACCTTTCCCTCCATAAAAGATCCGAAAAGAGACCTCATTTCAAAACTACACAGTTCTTTTTCATGGTTTTGATAATTTACATTATAAATATATTTAACGGGATTCATATGCCTCCTAATTTTAACAATCATTTATGTTCTTTCTTTGATGTTGTATTGTTCAAGTAGTGATTTAACTTGTACTCTCATTCTAATTCAAAGCCTATCACAAAACAACTCCTCGTCCATCTTCAATGGTTGGACTTTCTACTCATCGTAACATAACACATTAGTCAGCCAATAACAAACATTACTTAACAAATCAAAAAATCAGCCGTAGCTGATTTAGATATCTTTTAGATTATCATCTTTTTATATAAAGCGGATCACCTGTAATTTTTCCATATAGTCTCTCCAACAGATTTAACTCTTTTGTAAACATAAACGAAGTAATCAATCCAAACATAACAACCAAACCACATGATATCATGACAATTTCTGTTGAACAGTTATAAACAAAACCATTAGTTTCATTTTCATAGTTGATATACGAAAATCTATATAGATCATTATATCCTTCTTGTAAAATAGCACGCCCCTCATATATTACACCATTTTTATCATAATTAAAGTGAATATCATATTCATCACCTATAGCTTTTGAGGTGATTAATTCAATATCTTTATCAAGATAGTCACTCAATTCTGCTTTTATGTTGGTATTTATGTCAACTGTATAAAAATGATTGTATAAAAGAACAGCACCGATCATTGATAGTGTAATAATAATTAACCTCAGCATCAACTTCATAACAACCTCCCAACTCATACATAAAATACAACCTATATTATGATTCTAACTACATCATATCATCAAAATTTTACAGGTCTTATAATTTACTCCAAGTTGCATTTAATTGTCATTAAAAGGCTTATACAAAAGGATCAACGGGTTATTGTGTTATTTTGTTTCACTTTGAACTACTCACCACTTAACTTCTTTGAAGTATGAAGTAGGAGATTCTTTGAAGGTTTAATATTTATTCTATATGGATATTGAAAGAATCCTTTTGAAATCCCCTACTCAGGATATATAATAACCATACAATAAGAATCATATGATTTGACACGAAAGGATTGACTATGAAAAAAATACTCATAACTGGCGGTGGCAGCGGTTTAGGATTTGAACTGGCAAAAGTATATGCAAAAGAAAATAACCGTCTGATTTTAATCGGTAGAAATAAGGACAAACTTGAACGAGCGGTTTCAGAAGTAACTGATAATGGCGGCACTGCCGACTACATACTTTGTGATATTACTGATATAGAATCTGTAAAACGTCTTAATGAAACATTACTGAAAAAATACCACTCTATAGATTGTTTAATCAATAATGCTGGTATTGGATATTTTGGACCAATAGAAAAGTTAACTCTTAATGAACTCGATCAAATGTTGTCCATTAATGTAAAAGGAACCATTCTTATAACTCAGACGCTTCTGCCAATCATCACTGAGAAGATCATCAACATCATCTCAACAGCCGGTTTAAAAGGCAAAATAAACGAAGCCGCCTATGTAGCGAGTAAATTCGCTGTAAGAGGATTTACTGAAAGCCTTCAGAAAGAATTGACTATTAAGGTAACTGCTGTTTATATGGGCGGTATGGCGACGCCATTTTGGGATAAATCATCACATATTAAAGATACAAGACGATTAAAAGATCCTTCGGTTGTTGCAAAAGAAATTCTTTCAAAAGACGATGGCAGACCAGAAATTATCATAAACTAAAGATAAAAAAAGAGTGTTTCCTAACAGAAACGCTCTTTTATCAATTCAATATTTAATTCTACAAGATCTTGGATCTTTCAGCTCATGTAAACTTATTTTTCAGCTAGAAGTGTCTCAACAATTTTTGTTGTGTAATAACCATCTTCAAAAGTAACCAAGTTATTTGATTTACCATCGATAGCATTATAAAAGGCATCTATTAAGTCATATGTCGCATCAACTGATTCCGGCGTTACTAAAGTCTTTTCACCACCATTTAAAGTCATGAATAAATCTCGCCAATTTAACATTTCAACGGAACCATTTTCACCGTAAATAGTCAATTTCAACTCTTCTTTTTGATCAACACCTGTTAGACCATTAAACACAAGTTTTATCTTATTCTTTAACTCACCAATTGCAACAATACCCGTTTCTGACTCTAAAACATTCTCTGGATACTCAACAAATGATTGTAGATTATTTATCTCACCAAACGATGATTGAATCAACTGTACAAAGTGTGTGAATACTTCTCTTACAAAGCCACCCTCTTCTTTGGTATTGATCCAGTTATTTTGTTGCCAAGTTCTTGGCCATACAGGAAATACAGCAGTTAACTCAATTCTTTTTATAACTCCTAAAGTATTCTCAGCTAATAATTTCTTTATCTGATTGTAAGCATAACCATAGTATAAAGGAAAATTCATACCATGAACAACTTGACTCTCATTGGCAGCGTTTAACATCTTTTCTGCTTCATCAACACTACTAGCAAGTGGTTTTTCGCAAAGTACATGTTTCCCTGCTTTCATAACCTTTAACGCTATTTCATAATGATATTTTGGTGGTACTGCAATATAAATCATATCAATCGCATCATTATCTATCAACTCATCATACGAATCAACTGAAGTTAATTCGAATTTTGTAGAAATTTCTTTCATACGATTTGTATCTACATCATAAACACCTACAATATCGGTTCTAGGATGTTTAATAAATGTATTAATCAGTCGTTCTCCAATAGCTCCAAGTCCTATAATACCTATACCTATTTTAGTCATAGTCATCCTTTCATCTGTTTTTATACATTATTTAATAGAGCATATACTCCATAACATCTTGTATTTTATTATTTATTTCTGTAACCGAAGTATATCACGGGAGTATTAGAAGTTCAATCTTTCAGCGTATGATACGTCTAATCATCTTGTTACTAATAGGTATTCAAATATAACAAAATATAACCTTCTTACCCAGAATATATGTACACAGTTATGGTTTGTATCTTTTCTATTCTTTTATTATACAAATGGATATTTGTACTAAAAAAACAGAACTTCATCACTATAATTCTGCTTCTGATAATTCTTATACAAAAGTACCCTTTTCAATGTCATTAAATGTATCCATCAATTCTTTTTTAGCATTCATAACTATAGGTCCATGCCATGCAATTGGTTCTTTGATTGGTACGCCTTCTGCAAAAATAAACTGAAGAGCCTCTCCACCAGATTTTATTCTGATGTCACCATCACTTAAAGTATATGCCGTTATGACATTAATACTATCACCATTTAGTGTACCACTACCTTCGAAAAGAAATATAAATCCTTGTTTGTCAGGCTCTCTTTTAAGAACGATCTCTTTATGAGCTTCAAGTAACACATGAAGCATTGTGATGCCTCTATCTGATTTATCTATAGGACCAACTATATCATTGTAAACACCAGCAATTACTTTGACTTCAGATCCATTTTCATAAACTGACTTCATTTCACCTTGTTTAATATACTGATAACTTGGTTCTTTTAACTTTTCTTGTGATGGTAAGTTCACCCAAAATTGAAACCCTTGAAGCCCCTCAGGACTTGATACTGGCATTTCTTGGTGCATAACTCCTTTTCCAGCGCTCATCCATTGTAATTCTCCAGCTGATATAATTCCTTTATTCCCCATACTGTCTTCATGTTCACCAAATCCTCTAAGAAAATAAGATATGGTCTCCATACCTTTGTGAGGATGTCATGGGAATCCTGGTGATTGAGTATCTTCTTTCATATCAAAATAATCCAACAATAAGAAAGGATCAAACTCTTTTGTTTCACTGTGACCAAATACTCGATTAACAAGAACCCCGCCACCTTCCATTACAGGTTGTGTTTTATACTTATTTATAATCTTTGACATATCATCACTCCTTAATTACCTTGAAGTCAAGACATGTTGTTTATATTAAGTATAGAAAAGAGAATAGTAATTATTCTGGTCAAGCAAAAGCGACCTTCAAAAAGTTCTTGAATATCTCTACTTTCTAAGAAACACTAATCAAAAAAACTTCCGATGAAAATTTATCATCGAAAGAATATTTGACTACATTTACTTACTCTCTAATCTGGTTATTGCAAGCTATTTCAATTTTAATAATGTTACATTTTCAGTATGAGTCGTGTGTTTCTCATTAATAATTAATCAATTCTTAAACGAACTATCTCGAACTTATTCCTTTGGTAAAGCTTACATCTTAAAGAACAGATTTAATTTTTCGTAGTTACTTAACTCTTGCAATTACCAAGTTTAACTTCCTCACTGTCGGAATAATGTCGGAAATTCCGACATTTCTTATACATTTCCTACCTATTATTATAACCATGATTTCATATCAGGTGGCGGACAAATTGCGACAGGCACAATCATTATATAATGAGCCTTTTGTTTCTTAGCATCAATCGCTATACATTTCGTATTACCTTTTTTTATCTGATCAGTATAGTATTCTTTCATTCTAAAACCACTATCCAGTATAAGAACTTCAAGATCCTCATTATAAAGAATCTTAAGTTCAATACTCCAATATGATTCAGGATCATTGTAATCTCCATTCTTATAAAACTTCTTAATAAAATCATAATCCTTGCCTTCTATCAAATTGCACTCTGAACAAATTACATTTATATTCTCTTCAATTTCAATTAAATTCATATATCCACCTTTACTATATATTATGCTACATTTTAAACAATATCCACTTAGTATCGTTCTTTTGATATTTGATGATGTATTGAGTCATCAAGTTATTAAGTAAGCTCTCACAATGAAATACTATCTTACTATCATTCTTAGTACCTTCCTCTTCAATATTCAATATCCTATCAATTTCAACAACAGTTCTTTCATGGCCGTCTTCCAGTAAAACTCTAAATCTTCTAGGTCGAATTTTGACCTGGCTAATATTATTTTTATCTCGATAATTATAAAATTCAGCAATCATCTCGATATTCTTTAACACTATTTCCATAACTCCTCTTTACTTCAATTCCTACTTATTTATTGACAATCCACTAACACTAGTATAGCGAACAAATGTTCTCGGTGCGATTAAATTCTTATAGATAGCCCTTAAATGAAAAATTAATAGTACATTATCTTTAACTGAATGTGACATTAAGTCTTGCACACGTTCCTGTATACTGTTAGGTATGGTTGCCTGCCTGCAGCAGAAGGGAAATTCATATGAAGCAAGA
>Ga0209272_10002262_pt1 | contig 10969 bp, 10 predicted proteins | sample tdDd002_FD_187125 | JGI IMG/M metagenome (GOLD analysis project Ga0209272, IMG submission 187125) | Marine sediment microbial communities from the Atlantic coast under amendment with organic carbon and nitrate - tdDd00.2 (SPAdes)... | ecosystem: Environmental > Aquatic > Marine > Coastal >... | reverse complement strand
ACCACTTATGTTATAAGAAGATACTGCAATGAGAATAGAAATGAGAATAAGAGCGAGTAAAAGAATTTTAGTTTTAACTTTTAAATTCCCCATTAATGCATTTCTTTTAGATGCTTTTTTATCTGTATGCACCTTGTCTTGTTTTTTTGAACGTTTTTTCTTTGATTTGGGTATTGAAATTTTCTTGATTTTTCCCATAGTCCGTGCCTCCTATGATCCATTTCAATGCCCTTTTCGACCCTACTATTATTTTATAATATGTGTCGAATAATGTCAGAAACAGTGAACAAAAGTTCATTGTCAGAAATAGAGAAAAATGGGGGAAGCAATCGTTACTTTACACAAAGGAAAGGGGGGAGGGCGATGAATGATTAATTATGAATGGTGAATGATGAAGGATCACAAACAAAAAAACCAGCTCAAATGAACTGGTCTTGCTTTTATAATCTAACCGGTAAAAATCGAATAATTATCGGCTATGAAGTCCGCTGTATTTTTTTTTTGGATTGACACTCTTGTAAGCAGGACGAATGATCTTCTGGTCGCTTACAATTTGTTCAATCCGGTGAGCACACCACCCAGTAATACGAGCAGCAGCAAATAGTGGCGTATAAAGTTCGTCAGGAATGTTAAGCATTTCGTATACAAATCCTGAGTATAGGTCGACGTTAGATGAAATAACAACATCAGGACCTTTAATTTCTTTAAATAATTCGACAGTTAGGTCTTCGATATTACGGTACATATCAAACTCTTTAACAGCATCTTTTTCAATAGCAAGTTCTAGAGCTTTGTCTCTTAACAAGCGCGAACGCGGGTCAGACTTGGTATAAACTGCATGTCCCATACCGTAAATAAGACCTTCTTTATTAAAAACTTCACGTTTTAAGATTTTGTGTAAATAATCTTTAAGCATGCCTCTATCGTGGTAATTAGGACAGTTATCTTTAATATCTAAAATCATGGAACGTACACGTGCATTAGCACCACCATGCTTAGGACCTTTTAAGCAACCAACAGCAGAAGAAACAGCGGAGTAAGTATCAGTTCCACTCGACGATACAACATGTGTTGCAAAAGCAGAGTTGTTACCGCCACCATGCTCAGCGTGGATTACAAGTGATAGATCTAATATTTCAGCTTCTGTTTTAGTGTACTTATTATCTGGTCGCGTCATATATAAAATGTTCTCAGCAGATCCGATGCCTGGCTGAGGTGGATGAATAAATAAGCTTTTTCGGTTAAAGTAATGTGCTTTAGCTTGGTAACCATACGAGACAATGGTAGGGAAACGTGCAATCAGGTTCATACTTTGTCTGAGTACATTTTTAACCGAAATATCATCTGGATTCTCGTCATGAGAATAAAGCACAAGTACACTACGTTGTAGTTTATTCATGATGTCACTACTTGGTATCTTAAGAATCATGTTCTCAGTAAAATGCTGAGGTAACATTCTGTTTTCATCAAGGATTTGATTGAATTCGTACAACTCTTCTTTATTTGGAAGCTCACCGAACAAAAGTAAATAAGCTGTTTCCTCATATCCTCTTCGATCTTCAGCTTGGAACCCATCAACGATATCAGAGACATTAATACCTCTATAAAAAAGTTTACCGTCATCTGGTACCTTTTTATCGCCATCCATATAGTAACCGTAAACAGATCCTATTTCAGTTAATCCTACAAGGACACCTGTTCCGTTTTCGTTTCTTAGACCACGTTTTACTTCATATTTCTTATAATAATCTGGATTGATTTTGTTATTGATTTCAGCTTTGTTAATAAGTTTGTCAAAGAAAGCTGTATTCATGCGATTAGTCAAGTTCCTCACCCCCTGAGTAGATTCAAGAATGCATCAAGTTAACCTTGTGTATTCTATTAGTGACATGAATAATTACTGTTTAATATAGTGAATAATACGATCAGTAAGTTCCTGTGTAGAAGAACTTCCACCAAGATCACCAGTTAAGTACTGTCCTTCTTTAATGACAGCTTCGATAGCTTGTCGTATTTTACTTGCTTTATCAAATTCGCCTAAGTGATCAAGCATCATAGCGCCTGATAAGGTTAGAGCGATAGGATTTGCTTTGGATTGACCAGCAATATCTGGAGCACTGCCATGAACAGCTTCGAATATAGCAATGTCTTCACCAATATTAGCACCAGGAATCATACCTAAACCACCAATAAGACCAGCGCATAAATCTGAAAGAATGTCGCCATAAAGATTCATGGTAACTATGATACCGTATTTTTCTGGGTACATAACCAGTTGCATACACATGTTATCTATAATCACTTCATTAAGTTCTATGTCAGGATACTCATTCGAAACCTCTCGTGCCACATTTAAGAACATACCATCAGCGAGTTTCATAATGTTAGCTTTGTGAGCTACAGTAATAGATGACTGACCTTGTTTTTTAGCATATTCGAAGGCTGATTTTACAATACGTTCAGAACCTTTCTTAGTAATGATCTTAATAGCATGTGCTTCGTCTTCAGAAATCTGTTTCTCGACGCCGCTGTATAAACCTTCTGTATTTTCTCTGAATATAACCATGTTAATGTCATCGAACTTATGATTAAGCCCTTCAATACTTTTAACAGGACGTATATTAGAATATAAATCGTACTTTTTTCGTAGTGCAACGTTAATACTTCTAAATCCACTTCCTACAGGAGTTGTAATAGGCCCTTTAAGAGCTATTTTATTCTTTTCAATACTTTCGTAAACAGAATCAGGAACGAGGGTACCAGTAGCTTCATAAACAGCTGCACCAGCATTAACTTCTTCCCATTTAATTTCAATGCCTGTTGAATCAATAATTTTTTTTGCTGCTTCACTTACTTCGGGTCCAATACCATCACCAGGTATAAGCGTAATTGTATACATATAATTATCTCCTTAAAGATCTGAATTTTTAGCGTAGTTTAGGTATCCACCAAGTTTTAGAATTTCGATATCTCTCTTTGAACCTTGGAAAAGGGCATTAAAAGCAGTTCCCTTTGTTTTGTTTTCAACTGTCACAACACCCGATTCAAGTGAAGAAAGTGTTTGATCAATTGCTAAAACGTCTTCTTCATCAATAGTGTCATAAGTAGATAAGTCTTCAAATACCAAAGGTACAATACCTGAATTAACTAGGTTTGCCTTATGAATACGTGCAAAAGTTTTAGTAATAACAGCAGAAACACCTAAGTACAGTGGTACCAATGCAGCATGCTCACGGCTAGAACCTTGTCCGTAGTTATCGCCACCTATGACAATACCACCTTGGTTCGATTCTGCGCGGTGCTTAAAGTCATCTACAATAGTGCCGAAACAGTATTTTGATAGTTCTGGAATATTAGATCTAAAAGGTAATAGTTTAGCATTTGATGGCATAATGTCATCTGTTGTAATATTATCACCTGTTTTGAGCAATACTTTTTGTGTCATTTCATCAGTCAGTTCACCTTTAAGAGGGAACGGTTTAATGTTTGGTCCCATTACTACTTCAAGTCCTTTACGATCCTTTAGTGGATAGACAAAGTAGTTTTCGAAAACTTCGAACTTGTCTGGTAATTCAATAGCAATTGGATTGCCTAAAGTCGTCGGATCAGTTAAGCATCCTGTAAGCGCAGACACAGCTGCAGTTTCTGGACTTACTAGATAAACATCAGCATTATCTGTTCCACAACGACCTTTAAAGTTACGGTTAAAGGTACGCAATGAAATGGCTTCAGACTTTGGTGCTTGTCCCATTCCAATACATGGACCACAAGAAGCTTCTAATATACGTGCACCCGCTGCGATAAGGTCTCCTAAAGCACCGTTGTCAGACATCATTTTAAGAATGTTACTTGAACCTGGCGAAATTACCAAACTGACATGGTCTTTAACGCGTTTACCTTTAAGAATCTTTGCTACTTTCATTAAATCTGTATATGAAGAGTTTGTACAAGACCCAATCGCAACTTGATCTACCTTCATTTGTCCGATTGTAGAAATAGCTTCTACATTATCTGGGCTATGTGGTTTAGCAGCTAATGGAACAATGGCGTTTAGATCAACATCAATGACTTGATCATAATGAGCATCGCTATCAGCTTCTAAAGAAATATAATCTTTCTCGCGTCCTTGTCGTCTTAAAAAATCTTGTGTTACATAATCACTAGGGAAGAGGGACGTAGTAGCGCCCAATTCAGCACCCATATTTGTAATAGTCGCACGATCTGTTAAAGAAAGCTCTCTAACACCTGACCCTGTATACTCTATAATGGCACCGACGCCACCTTTAACTGATAACTTCTTTAAAACTTCTAATATAACATCTTTAGCCGAAACCCATGGCTTGAGTTTACCAGACAACTTTACATTAAGTACTTTAGGTACTTTTAAGAAGTAGTAACCTTTTGCCATACCAACAGCAACATCAAGACCACCTGCGCCAATAGCGATCATACCTAAGCCACCACCTGTGGGTGTATGACTGTCTGAACCAATCATAATATCGCCTGGTTTACCAAAACGCTCAAGGTGTAATTGATGACAAATACCATTTCCAGGTTTAGAATATACAATGCCATATTTTGCAGCAGCAGATCGGATAAACTCATGATCATCTGCGTTTTCGAATCCTGACTGTAATGTATTGTGGTCAATATAGGCAACAGAGAGGTCTGTTTTTATATTTGTAATACCCATTGCTTCTAATTGTAAGTAGACCATGGTACCAGTTGAATCCTGCGTCAGTGTTTGATTAACCTTTACTGAAATCTCGTTTCCCGGTTTAAGTTCCCCAGAAAGTAAGTTTTTTTCTAAAATCTTGTAAGCGAGTGATTTCCCCATTGTTTATATCCCCCAGTTCGTAAAATTTATTATTTCATTTTATTAAACCCAAATTATTCACGATAAACATCAGATATCTTCACACCTCTTTGGTTTCCTTTGATTCAAAATTTGATCCCTGTACTACTTAAGTACAGCAATAAAATTTTGAATCAAAGGAATTCCAAATAGATGGAACCTATCTTGATGTTTCCATGAATATTTTGGGTTGAACTAATTGAAAGTTCAGCAATTAAAACTTGCAGTATTATTGTATACAATTATACAGGGAAAACGAATAAGAAGTCAACAGATGTATAAAAAGATTATGTTAAAACCTGATGAAAACACTAATAAAGTTAATTAATTAACTGTGGACACAAAAAGACCAGACAAAAAATAACGAAAAAAAGAGAAGGGATTCATCAATTTAGCCCGTTAAAGTTTGCAAGATGGAAAAAAGCAACAATCATAATCTATGAAAACGTTTGCATGGGTATAAAAGAAAAAATCGCTTCTTTTAAAGAGGCGATTTTGAAAGCAATATTTTAGCTTATAAAGAAATAATAGAAAGGTTAAGTACCATGATGATGTTTTCTGAGTTCTTTTAAAAGCAATTCAATTGCTTCTTCTGTTGGTGGAAACAATTTTGGGATGTTGACACCCATTCGTAAATTAATCCACATATAATTTAACATTTCCTTACGATCTAGTTTAATTTGACCTTTGAAATCTCTACACACGTATATATGTGGGTGCACTGACTGGTGTTTATTATTAACAACTGCCTTTGATTTTACTTGTCCTAAATATTCCAATGAATCTGATTTTAAACCAAACTCCTCGTATAGTTCTCTAAGTGCACATTCCTCTAAAGACTCGCTTCCTTCTTGTTTACCACCAGCAAGAGACCAGCCTTGTCCATCGGTTCGATACCCTAATAATAATTTATTGTCTTGAATAACAGCAATACCTGTTGAATCAGTCATTAAAATAACCTCCTAAAAAGAATAGTAGTTATACGTCAATAAGCCTCGCTAAACAAAAAAGTTTTGGCATGGGGCTTTATTATTGGTTATATGAAATTGATTTTGTGAATTCAATAGTTGAGTTTTGCCCATTCGAGTGAATGGATTGTTCAATCTAAACCATAGTTCAATTAGTAACAGATTTAGATTTAGATGATCTCTGAGCGAGATCAAGAATTTTGAGATAATTTTACGAAGTGTAAAACGCAGGAAAGCGTTTACACTATTATATATACCAGATTATGAACAAATAATCACTATTTTTTAAGAAAAAAATTATTAAAATTTTATTAACTGCGAAGCGATCTTCTTCGCAGCACGACAATTGAAGCGCATTTCTTCAATGATAGTGTGTTCTTACTTATATAAAAGCGATCTTCTTCGCAGCGCGACACGTCGTAGCAAAGTGCACTCCTTTGCAGGAAGCGAAGCGGAAGAAGCGTATACCAATTTGAAATACATCTATGCTATACTAATGAAGAACACGGTTAGGAGGCATTTGATGATCATAAAACATAAAATTTGGATTGAAGATAAAGGTCAAAAGGCATTTGGTTTAGGTCCCTTAGAATTATTAGAAGCTGTAAATAAAATGGGCTCCCTTAAAAAAGGTGCAGAATCTATTAACATGTCTTATAATAAAGCATGGAATCTCATAAAAAAGCTTGAAAAGGTCAACGGATTTAAAATTTTAGAAAAGCAAGTCGGTGGACAGGGTGGTGGCAAGTCGAAAATAACCCCTGAAGCATATGTGTTAATGGAAAAGTTTCAAAAGTTTCATAAAGAAGTTGATCTTATGATTGAGGAGAAATACCATGCTTTTTTTTAGATTGGCGTTATACTTACGAAAGCATAACGATAAAATCATAAATAGAAGGATCTTAATGAGCTTTTTAATAACAGGCGTTTTATGTCTATGTGCAGGATGCGCACAAAAGGATTCAGAGCTAGTTGTTGGGGCGGCGTCGAGCTTAACCAATGTTATGGAAGAAGTTGCTACAGAATTCGAAGCTGAGACAGGAATTCGTATAAAAATGAGTTATGCTTCTTCTGGTACCTTAAGAAAACAAATAGAAGACGGAGCTCCTATAGATGTATTTATATCTGCATCTGAACATCAAATGGATGAACTCGTAAAAGAAAAGTTAATTACTAATAAAACGATATTTCTCAAAAATAGACTCATTTTGGCTTATAACAAAAACGACCACGACATAAATCAATTAGAAGACATACTTAAATTTGAGGATAAAATAAGCCTGGGAGAACCAACAACTGTACCAGCAGGAAAATACGCCAAAGAGACACTGGTTTCTTTGGGGATTTATAAACAATTAAATGAACGGTTAGTTTTAGGTAAAAATGTGAGACAGGTGGCTGATTATTTAAATCAGGGAGCCATTGGATTCGGATTCACCTATAAGACCGATTTGGAAATTTTAGATGATCAATTGGCCTATCTTTTGATTGCCGAAAACACACATACCCCCATTAATTATCCATATGGTCTTGTAACAGATACGGATAATAATGAGGATGCACAATTGTTTATTACCTTTTTAGAAAATCAGAACACTCAAAACAAGTTTAAGGAACGTGGATTTGAAATTATAGAGAAGTAGGTGTAACTGTGTCAGAAACCATTGGATTATCCATTCGGGTTGCTTTTATTGCAACCTGCATAAATTTAATACTGGCAATTGGAATTGCCAGGTTGCTAAGTAATAGTTATTTTAAAGGTAAAGGTATACTTGAGTCATTGTTTGTATTACCTATGGTATTACCACCTTCTGTTACAGGTTTTATACTGCTAAGACTCCTAGGTCGCCATGGTTTTATCGGTATATGGTTAGACCAAATATGGGGTGTAAAGATGTTATTTACTTGGCAAGCGACTGTTATTGCTGCTGTCGTTGTGTCCTTTCCATTAATGTATCAGAGCTGTAAAGCTGCTTTTATGAGTGTTGATAGAAGTGTAGAAAATGTTGCAAGGACACTTGGTGCCAATGAATGGAGAGTATTTTGGAAAGTTGGATTACCTTTAGCGTTTCCTACGATTGTAAGCGGTATTGTATTGACCTTTGCAAGGGCATTAGGTGAATTTGGAGCTACACTTATGATAGGTGGGAATATTGCAGGGGAAACGAGAACGATCCCTATTGCTATCTTTTTTGCAAACGAATCTGGAAACAACCAGATGGCTACAACCTTAACATGGATCGTTGTCCTATATGGATTCGTTACTATTTATGCTTTGAACCACTGGATGAAAGCTCAAAATAAAGGAGCTGTGAACAACAATGATTAATATAAATATTAAAAAGAAGCTACGCGGAATTAATTTAAATATATCTTTAGAATGTAAAAATGAAGTTTTGGTATTACAAGGTTCTTCTGGAGCTGGCAAAACATCTATTTTAGATATGATTGCAGGTATAAATAAACCAGATGAAGGGTGTATCCAGATTCAAAATAGTGATGTTTTTAATAGTCATAAAGGGATTGATATGTCGATTAAAGATAGACGTATTGGTTATGTTGTTCAAGATTATGGACTTTTCCCGCATTTGAGTATTTTCGAAAACCTTGCTTTTGGTCTAAAATGTCATAATAAGATGGACCGTTTAAAAGTAGAAGAAATGTTGGATCGTTTCCATATTCATCATTTAAAAAATCAACACCCTAAATGGATCTCTGGTGGTGAGAAGCAAAGAGTCGCTTTAGCTCGTGCTCTTATTATTGATCCACAGGTTCTATTACTTGATGAACCTTTCTCAGCATTAGATCCTTCAACTAAGGATGCTATTTATCAAGAGTTTCTGAGTTTAAAGGAAAAATTGAACATGAGTGTTTTACTCGTTTCTCATAATTCGAAAGAAGCTGAACTACTAGGTGACCGAATTGTAGAACTCCAAGAAGGTATGATCAAAAACCTAAGTGTATAAAAAATTAAAAGCAAGGATGTAATGAAAGTCATTACAGTCCTTGCTTCTTTGTTTTTGCTTTTACTTTCAACTTTTAATTTTCAACTGAAAACGGCCAAGCCGTTTTTATTCTTAGGCTAGAATAATTTGAATGCAAGTGCAATAACTATAGTCATCGTAATAGAGCTTAACAAAGTGGTTGTCAGAACCATTTGCGATGCGAAGTCTGGTTCGTTGTCAAATTCGACAGCAACAAGAGCTGTTGTTACTGCAGAAGGTAGCGCGGTAGATATAAAAAGAACTTGAGCCATGGTACCTGTAATGCCTATAAATTGTATAAGTATATATCCAATACAAGGTCCTAAGATAAGTCTTATGAAGCTTGCAATATAAACATCAGGTCGGTGAATATCTAATTTGGTACGAGATATCTGTACGCCTAAGGTTAAAAGAGCGACAGGAATAAGTCCGTTTTTCAAGTATATAAGAGCTGGCCATAATGGAAAATGATGAAGGTCGTAGGGTATTTGTTTAAAAAACAGGGCTAATGTTAAAGCATAAATTGCGGGCATACCTAAAATGACCTTTAAGGTTTTTTTGGGGCCTAGTTGTCCACTACCAGCCTGGTAAAAACCAAGGGTGTTGGTAGAAAAGTTCTGTACCATTAGAACCATGATCTGGACAGAAATCGCAAGATTAGCAACAGGCGATCCCATAAAGATGAGTTCAATAAGGGGGAGTCCATAATTGCCTGAGTTGTAGAACATAACGCTGTTTTTAACAGCGTTTTTTAGTGCGGGTTGATATTTTAGTTGCCTTGTAATAACATGTGTAGAGAGGCCTTGGACCAACAAAAATACAGCAGTGAATCCGATTGCTTTAAGAAGGTCTAAGTGAATATTAGTTTCGTAAATCTTAACAAATATAAGAGCAGGTACAAATGCATAGAAAGTTATTTTACTTAAAGAACGAATATCAAGTTGAAACTTTTTATGAATGGTAAAACCCAGACCAATGACACAAAAGACGGGCAATATATTATGTATTAGAATAAACAAAAAATAGTTCATAGGAGCCTCCTTTAGGATCTCAAGGTCTATGATATCCTAAGCAAATAAGAATAACAAGATTTCCGGTCGTAAGAAGGGATCAATTTAATGGAATCTATATCAATAGAAATTAAAAAGACTGAACTGATTAATGAAATAGCACAGTTAGGTAAACACAACAAAAGGATTCATGGAATAATGGTTTTGCAAAACGACACCATTTTATTGGATGAAGTATTTAACGGCTATGATAAAGACTCAAATCATAACCTCTTTTCTGTAACTAAAAGCGTCATTTCCTTGCTGATAGGTATAGCAGTTGAAAAGGGGTATATTAATAGCGTTGAAGACAAAGTAATAGACTTAATACCAAACTATATTAACCATATAACAAACGACAAGAAGGACTTAAAATTAAAACATTTGTTGAACATGAGAACGGGATTAAAGTGGGATGAACTAACTCATTTTGGAAGAAATGATGGACTCTGGAACCAGTTTTTAAAAAGTACAGATCCTGGTGCGTTCGTATTAAAACAACCTTTGGAGACGCAAGTAGACAAGGTTTACAATTACAATTCAGGTGTATCTCACTTATTATCTTTAATCATTGAAGATAATTGCCCATGTTCTACTTTTGAATTTGCTCAAAAAGAGTTGTTTGGACCTCTAGAAATAAATCTAGAAAATGAACAATGGACGAGGGATATAAATAATGTGGTTTATGGTGGACATGGGCTCCATTTAAAAATGAAAGACCTTATGAAAATAGGAAAACTGATTTTAGAAAATGGAACTTACAATAATAAACAGATACTTTCTAAGACGTGGCTTGAGGAATCTTTTAAGGCTTATAGTGAAATGACCCGTGGTTATGAAGGGTATGGATACCAGTGGTGGCTTGGAAATGTCAGCGGCATTCCTTTCGCTGGCGCTTTTGGACATGGTGGACAAAGGCTATATCTTTTTAAAAAGATGAACTTGGGGATTGTATTTTTAGGAAATGTTAAACCGGAATTTGGAATACAAGAACGTCTTATAAGAAAGTATATGATGAACAGTAATGATGTGTAGGGATGACATGTTAGTTATGATTTTTATATATGCCAATGGGTATAGATAGGGTATGACTACGGAGAATAAGGTTGTGAT
>Ga0209272_10002257_pt1 | contig 10980 bp, 12 predicted proteins | sample tdDd002_FD_187125 | JGI IMG/M metagenome (GOLD analysis project Ga0209272, IMG submission 187125) | Marine sediment microbial communities from the Atlantic coast under amendment with organic carbon and nitrate - tdDd00.2 (SPAdes)... | ecosystem: Environmental > Aquatic > Marine > Coastal >... | reverse complement strand
TTTTTTTATCGCAAATATTGAAATTAAATTCTCGGGGTGTAGCGTAGCCCGGTCATCGCGCCTCGTTTGGGACGAGGAGGTCGCAGGTTCGAATCCTGCCACCCCGACACCGAGAAATTTACAGAAGTTGTAAAACTTCATTTTTATTGAAAGTACCGAAATTTATTTTCGGGGTGTAGCGTAGCCCGGTCATCGCGCCTCGTTTGGGACGAGGAGGTCGCAGGTTCGAATCCTGCCACCCCGACTAAAAAAGAAGATTATCTTCTTATTATTTTTTATTGAATACCGGAATTATATTTTCGGGGTGTAGCGTAGCCCGGTCATCGCGCCTCGTTTGGGACGAGGAGGTCGCAGGTTCGAATCCTGCCACCCCGACAGAAAAGAGAGAAGTTTTTACTTCTCTCTTTTTTTATACTCTAAATTGAGGTCCTCAGGTTCGTAACATGTTCTCGAGCTTTAACCAAATTGGATTTGACATTTTGTTGAAATGATTAATACTAAAAAATAATAGGGTAGTGGTAAGCGAGTCATCCTGCCACCCCGACAGAAAAGAGAGAAGTTTTTTACTTCTCTCTTTTTTTATGCCTGTCAATGGCCTATTTCTACATCAATTAAAATCTTAAGTTCTTGTTAAAATTGTATTTGATGTCTTGTCTCACGGATAATCTTATTATTTTGCATCCCTTATTAAACCGACCGATTAATTGAAAGAATAAGAAATCATGAGAAAATTAGTATCAATATTTGTATTGCTTATGGGAATTGTAATTAGTGGAATGGCTCAAGAAGAAAAAGATAGAGGCTATATTGTAAATGTAGGAGACATGGCACCTGATTTTGAAATGAGCTTAATGGATGGGCAAAAAGTTAAATTGTCTGACCTAAAGGGGAAAGTGGTGATGTTGCAATTCACAGCCAGTTGGTGTGGTGTTTGTCGTAAAGAAATGCCTTTTATAGAGAAAGAAATTTGGCAAATCAATAAAAATAAAGATTTTGCGCTATATGGAATTGACCGTGATGAGCCTATTGAAAAAGCTCAAAAATTAATTGATGCAACAGGTATTACTTATCCAATAGCCTTAGATGATGGCGGGAAGATATTTGAGCAATATGCTAAGAAAAACAGTGGTATTACTCGCAATGTTATTTTGAATCGTGAAGGCAAAATTATATTTCTGACACGTTTGTTTAATCACGAGGAATTTTCAGCGATGAAAAAGGTTATCGAAGAAGAGTTAAAAAGATAATTCAGAGATATCGAATTTCCAGAATATATAAGTAATTATTGAAAAATGCGATTGTGCTACAATCGCATTTTTTATTTTATGAATCCGCCCCTTTTCAAATTTGATCGCTTAATTATAATATTTGATACTAAATATTAAGTCGATTTGATAGTTCTTGAAGAAAAAGGAGTAATTTTAGAGCATACAAGAGATTTAGATTTCTATGGAGCCAGATGGATTGTGAGATAGTGAAAATCTGAGATCTGAATTTTAATATTAAATTTCGTAAACTTATGGATAAGGCTTTTGTTCAGATAATTGAGAAGGTGAGAAAATTTCTTTTACTAGAAGGTATGGGAGATATTTCTTTAGAAAAGTTGGAAGCAATTGGCATCCCGAGGGACGAAATTTCGCAATATGTCGATTCAAAAGAAGAGCTTGTTGAGAAAATATTAGAATTCGAGAGATCTAGTTTTATGAAAATATTTCTGGATTATAATTTTGAAGGTCAAAATGCGATCGACATTCTTTTTATTGTTAGCCAGGAGATTAATGATAAGTTCGAAAATGTATCGCCTGCAGTAACGATGGAGTTTGAGAAACATTTTCCTGAGATTTATAAAAAGCATATGGATCAAAGAATGGCTTTTATTTTCGATAAGATCCAGATTAATGTGGAAAAAGGGATTGCTCAGGGGATGTATCGTGAAGATTTAAGCCCGGAAATTGTTGGCCGAATGTATTTGTCTCGATTGGAGGATATGCATAATCCAGAACTGTATCCGCCAGAGCGTTTCAAATTTGGAACCATATACGATACCATGATCGATAGCTTTGTTAAAAATATTGCCACCGAAGATGGTTTAACTTATTATCGTCATCGTAAACAACTTTTGAGTGTTTTAAGTTTTGGACGATAGATTTATTATATAGTATTTCATTATGCAGTTATCATTAGCGCCTCTACAAGGGTTCACCGATTTGGTATTCCGTAGAGCTTATGCAAAATATATAGGGGGGATAGATCATTTCTATACCCCTTTTCTTGTCTTACAAAAAGGACAAGATTTAAAAACTTCACATCGAAGAGAAGTTGAGCCTAATATAGAGGAAAACTTGATTCCCCAATTTATTGGTAATAGTCTTAAAGAATTCATTTTTTTTAGAGACTATCTGATTGAATTGGGTTATAAAAAAATGAATTGGAATTTGGGTTGCCCATTTCCAATGTTAGCCAAAAAGAAAAAAGGTTCGGGCTTATTGCCATATCCTGAAGTGATAGAAGAGATTTTATCAGGAGGTTTGGATGAGCGTATTGAACTTTCCGTAAAGATGAGGATTGGATATGAATCTGCTGATGAACTGGAAGGAGTCATAAACGTTTTAAATAAATTCAACTTGTCTGAGATCATTGTTCATCCTCGTTTGGGAAAACAAATGTATAAGGGGGATGTTGACTTGGAAGCTTTTGGAAGAGTCCTTAACTTATCGAAGCATTCTTTGGTATATAATGGTGATATCTGCAATGTTGAGGATTATCTGAAGCGTTTAGAGCAGTTCCCAAATCTGGAACAGATGATGATTGGACGTGGTCTATTACAAGATTTATTCTTGCCTTTGAAGATAAAAGGAGTGGAACTTCCATCAGCCAAAGAGCGATTAGATTTATTGGAGAAGTTACACGGTGAAATTTACGATTCGTATACTTCTTATTTAAGTGGAGATACTCAGTTATTGTCTAAGTTGAAACCCATGTGGGAATATTTTTCAGCTAACTTTAATAACGAGCGAAAGGTTTATAAAGCCATCAAAAAATCAGGAGGCATGAAGAAATATAATGCTGCCGTAGCCTTCGCTTTTCAGCAAGGTGTAAAAGAATAAGCTAAGTTGATGAATTACAAATTTGATATAAACGATCAATTTTTCCATTTGGAATTTGACGAGCCTGTGAGTATGATGAGTTCGTCAGTTTTGAATGGTGGTTATTGCGAGGCCTCACATTTCTTCAATACCAAAGTTGATGCTAATTTCTTAGGAGAGAAAACGGAATTTGAGAAACCTGCTATAAGTTTATTAAATATTGTAAACCGGAATGCCTGGAAGGGTGTAACAGTTGGTATGATGACCGCTGCATTGATGACTTCTTTTAGAAGAGTTCAGCTAGAAGAACAGGGAATTTGGATAGAAGTATTTTTAACCTCAGGAGTTTCCAATGCACGCAGAGCCGGTGATAAAGCAGATTATCAGTTTATGAATGAGGCTTGTGAAAAAGTAGGAACTATTAATATGATACTCTTGACAAATGCTAGTCTTTCTCCTAATAGTATGATAGAGTGCATTATGATGGCTACCGAAGCTAAATCGGCTTGTTTACAAGATCTGAATATAAAGAGTCCTGTTAGTGGTGAAATTGCAACCGGAACAGGGACAGATTCATGTGCAATTGCCTCTGGTAATGGACCAGAGGTTGAATATTGTGGAAAGCATGTTCTTTTTGGTGAATTGCTTGCTAAAGCAGTTTATCAAGCATTAAAAGATTCTTTGGAGGTATAAATTAGCTTTTAGTAATTTCTGACAAAAACATTTCCCGCAGTTTTCACAGAAGCGTGCAGATTTTATAATTTTCACATCCTATGACTCTGTTTAGAACAACGAATTTTACGCTTTGAGAATACGCTCAATAAATGCAACTCTTTCCTCAATAGAGAGTTTAGGCAGCTCAACAATATTAAAGCCTAGTTCTTCATAGGTCGATTTTAAGAATTTACAAATTTCAACTGCATCTTCAAAAGATTCTGGTCTTTCATCATCGTTCACAAATATTTCTTTCCAGGGAGGTGCGAGAAATACGGTTTTATTATAAGCTTTAGCTCTTTCGAAGTACTTTAATGGCACCTTAAGGCCACCCCTTCGCACATAAGCGATTATATCGGGCAAGCCACGATCGTAGAAACATATGCAATTCGCACCACATTCATCAAGCTGAGTACTCATCTTTTCATAACACAGGTCGGCGAATCCTGAAAGGTTCTGCCAAGGTACCATATCACCACCAGTTTCGTGTTGTTCACGAATGATGACTCTTGATATTTCTTCAAAACCTTGATGATTTTGATTGACAAGAGCAGTTAGAAGGCTTGATTTTCCAGAACCAGGACCTCCTGTTATGATATAGCGATTTGAATGAGTGGACATTTCTAATTTTGATGTGATATTGTGAGTTTTATTTAAAAGAAAGATGTTATTCGTTTAAGTGTTGATACACTAAATCCATATTAACATGCTCTCTTATGGCATCGGCCAATTTATCGTATTGTTCTTCCTTAAATTGATTGTAATCGAAGTCGATATCTACCGTTTCAAACCCTTTAAGTAGATCTCGTATAACTATCGAATTGTCTAATATTCCGTGAATATAAGAGCCCCAACAATTATCGTTTAAGAAATAACCATCCTCTTTCTCATTATTTAACTTATTGAGATGATTTTCTGGATGTTTTAATGTGGTTTGGCCCATGTGAATTTCATATCCAGTACAAAGATCGGAGTAGTCTTTAAATTTGAATTGACATTGCTCTGTTACTTTATTATCCTCGATAACTGTATTGATTGGCAGTAATCCAAGACCAGAAATTAAAGGTAAATCTCCTTCTATACCTTGTGGGTCACTAATGCTTTCCCCCATCATTTGATAGCCACCGCAGATACCAATTACTTTCTTACCTTCTTTTTGTGCTCTCACAATGGAACTGGCAATGCCAATTTTACGAAGGTGGGCTAAGTCCGAAATGGTATTCTTACTTCCAGGGATAATTACAATATCAGCTTTTTCAATCTCAGTAGGACGATCGGTATAATAAAGGTGAACACGAGGATCGTGCTCTAGAACTGAAAAGTCGGTGAAATTGGCCATTCGTGGTAAACGAATAACAGCTATATTAATTAAGCTTGAATGTGATTCTTTGAACTTATCTTCCAAACTAACTGAATCTTCTTCTTCGATATGAATATCTCTAAAGTAGGGTAGTACTCCAATTACTGGAACACCGGTTAGATCCTCAAGTATGGTTCTGCCTTCTTCAAAAAGTTTTGCATCGCCTCTGAATTTATTGATGAGAATACCTTTGATCTGTTTTCTTTCAACATCGTCAAGCAAATGAATACTGCCAAATACACTGGCAAAAACTCCACCTCTGTCAATATCAGAAACCAGGTAAGTTACAGCGTCAGTTTCAATAGCCATGCGCATGTTTGTGATATCTCTTGATTTGAGATTGAGCTCAGAAATACTGCCGGCTCCTTCCAATACAATTGGATTATATTGCTTCTCTAAACGATTAAACGCATTGATAGCTTCAGTAAAAAGTGCTGCCTTATTGTTACCCATGAAATATTCGGTCGCAGTTTGTGTCCCCACAGGTTTTCCATTTAAAACGACTTGTGAACTTTTATCATTGGTTGGCTTAAGCAAAATCGGATTCATATCGGTATGGCAAGGCAATTTGCAAGCCTCAGCTTGTACGGCTTGAGCACGGCCTATTTCGAAACCTTCAGGTGTCGCAAAGCTATTTAAAGACATATTTTGTGCCTTAAAAGGAGCTGGCGTATAACCATCTTGTTTGAAAATACGACAAAACCCAGTATTCACCATGCTTTTACCCACATCGGAACCTGTACCAACAAACATGATCGATTTTAACTTTTTCATTGCTTTCAGATATATAGATAAGCTAAGGACGAGGTTTGTCACAAGGCTTATGTGTTCAGTTGGCAAAAATAGTAATAACTGTGTTTAAAATATCACAAAAGGGGCTTGAGAATTTAATGTGTTTTGTAATTGTTTCTAAGCAAATAGATCAGTTGGGAAAAGAATTGAAAAAATAATATCTTTGGCAGCTTAGTTTAGAATTTTTATTTGTGAGTCTGGAAGTATCCTAGCTCATAATCTTTATATCTAAAATTAAATTCATACCCATGTTTACTGACAACCTACAAAGAGGTCGGAATCAGAAACTACAGGTTTTTAGACACTGGAGCAGAAAGTCGTATGCGGCATTTGCAAGTATGAATCAGGAGGTTAAGATCGCCTGTTTGTCGGCATGCTATAATATGATGACCCCAAGTCAAGAAGCTGGAATTACTGGTTTTAACTACCAACCTCAAAAAGGTGGCGATAAATGTGATGAAGATGATCCTGATGGTGAAGCTTTAGTCTTGTTACAGAATTTAATCTGTATTCAGGAAAGCAAACCTATTGGTCAGCGAGAGAAATATCAGAGGCAATCTGATCAATTCTTTTCTTCGTCCGATAATCCTACCACAAAACAAATTATTAATCGAAAAAAGAATTGAATCATGACTGATATTAGAAACAACTGGACCCATGAAGAGGTCAAAGAAATTTACAATCTTCCTTTGTTAGACTTGGTAAACCGTTCCTCTAACATTCATAGACAACACCACGATTCTACAAAGATGAACATGAATACTTTGATTTCTGTTCGTACTGGTGCTTGTTCTCAGGATTGTAAGTATTGTGCACAATCTGCACGTTACGAAACACATGTGAAGCCAGAGAAGTTGAGTCTTGATCAAGTGATTGAAGATGCTAAAGTGGCTAAAGCAAATGGTGTAAAACGTGTTTGCTTGAGTTCTGCCGGGCGTGATGGAAACCGTGATGATCGTTTCAATGAAATGGCTGAAATGATTACTGAAGTGAAGAAACTTGGCTTGGAAGTTTGTTGTACCATGGGTATGATCAACAAAGATAAAGCTAAGAAGTTAGCGGATTTGGGCATCACTGCTGTGAATCACAATCTGGATACATCGGAGCGTCATTATCCTACAATTACTACAACTCGTACTTATGCTGAGCGATTAGAAACTTTGGCAAATCTGCAAGAAGCTGGAATTAATTACTGTTCTGGAGGAATTCTAGGAATGGGTGAGGATGATACAGATCGTATTGAAATGCTACGTACGCTATCAAATCAGGAAAAACATCCATATAATGTACCACTAAATTCACTGGTACCTGTTGAGGGAACTCCATTTTATGGAAAAGATGTGATTGACATTTTCGAGATGGTTCGTGCTGTAGCTACTGCGCGTATTCTAATGCCAAAAGCAGTAATTGCATTTGCAGCGGGTCGTACACATTATAGCAAAGAAGGACAAGCTCTTTGTTTTATGGCTGGTGCAAATTCTATTTTCTTTGGTGATAAGTTACTGACGGTAGGTAATGTTGAAATTAATGAAGATCAGGCATTGCTTGAGACTTTAGGTATGAAATCGACTAAATACCATGAATTGACAACCTTAGAGAACTAATCTATTGGTTATACTATATAAGAAAGGCTACACTTTTAAGGTGTAGCCTTTTATATTTTATAAAGCAGTGTATTTTATCTGAAAAATCCACCAGATTGTGTATCAGGTGCATTTCTTCTATTGCTTGCTTTTTCAAGTACTTCTTTTTTCTGTTCGTTGGTATATAGCGACCAGTCTCCAATCTCTTGATTGGTTCTTCTGCAACCAAAACAAACGCCATTAGAGTCGGCACGACATATTTGTATACAAGGTGATTTGATGTCTTCCATATTGTAGTTTAATTAGATTCTTTTGAAATAATAATCAAATTAAATCAAAACTATTTTCTTCTCAAACTTATGCATGGCTAAACTTGTTCATTCTTTTCTATAGCCTTATAGAATTCTTCACGGTATGAGGCTGCAAGTGGAATCAGTTTGGAAGCAAGGCAGACTTGATTCCCCTCGATATACTGGACTTTGGTGATATTGATGACAAATGAGCGGTGTATCTTCATGAATACCTTATTGGGAAGTTTTAAGATGAAATGCTTTAAGGTTTCGTGAATGATAATCGGTTTCTCTTCAACGAATAACTTAAGGTAATCACCATCAGATTCAATGTAGGCCAGTTCCGAAAGTTTGATTGGATAGGATTTCTTATTCGATTTTACCCATATTGTTTTTGATGTATCAGAAGCTTCTATTGGATTCGCTTCTTCATTCTTTTTTGTAGATAAAAATTTATTGACTGATTTCAGAAAGCGATTAAAGGAAAAGGGTTTTAAAAGATAGTCCAGCGCGTTTAAATCGAAGCCTTCAACAGCGTGTTCCGGATAAGCTGTTGTGAATATCACTTCTGGGCTCTGATCTAAGCTCTTTAGCCATTCAATACCATTTATAATTGGCATATTAATATCCAGAAAGATAAGATCAATATTTTCATTGTGCAGTATCGCGTTTGCTTGCATGGCATTTTTGCAAGTGCCACAAAGTTTTAATTCGGGACAATTATCGATATATGATTCGAGTACTTCTTGAGAAAGAGGTTCATCTTCGACTATGAGACAATTGAAATATTTTTGGGCTGTATTAGTCATCTTTAAGGTTCAGGTTTAGATTAACGTTGAATTGTTCTTGTTTTAATTCCAGACTCAATTCATGCTTGTTTGGATAGTGGGAATTTAAACGTTTTTTTACATTCTCGATTCCAAAACCACCTTCATTATTGATTTGTTTATTGGGTTTGGTGGGGATACTGTTTTTTAGATTCATTTTGATACGATCTGATTCAATTTGGATTTCCAAATCAATGAAATTGGAATCTGATTGATTCATTCCGCCATGTTTGAAACAGTTCTCAATAAAGGGGATCAGCAGAAAAGGTGCAATTTGCTGTGAATTTATTTCTCCTTCTATTTTATAATGAATGGATGTATCCGATTGGCACCTTAGTTTTTGTAAATCAAGGTAATTCGTGATATAACTGATCTCTTTTTCCAAAAGCACTAATTTACCTTGCGTCTCGTAAATCATATAGCGCATCAGTTCTGATAACTTGAGAATATAGTCTGGTGTTTCTTCTGCATTTTTTCTAGCCAAGGCATATAATGAATTCAGGTTATTGAAAAGAAAGTGGGGGTTTATATTAGATTTAAGAGCACTCAATTCACTTTCAACTCGCTCACGTTTCACAATTTCCAACTCTTTTTGAGTTTCAAGCACTGTAAACCACGATTTTGATAGTTTTAAAAGTGTGCTTATGGCTAGGTAAACAAAACTAAATTTTAATAAATCAGGAATGTTGTAGGCTGATATAAACAAATAATCGGGAGCTATCCAGTCACTCAGATGATTAAAGGTAAACTGATTGATGTAAGCAACAGCTATCCATATAGCACCAAGAGAGAGTATATAAAGCATATACTTTTCTCTCTTTAACAGGAATCGGATGAGGATTTCAATATTTAGATATACACCAAAAACCAAACTGATATGGAAGAGTAGGGTGTAGACATAATCGATGTCAGATAGCAGCTCTTCTAAAGCAAAAAAGTGAAGTAATATATAAAAGGAGCAAGCCCAAAACAGAATGTGTTGAAGTATTCTGTTTTGAACTAGTTTTTTAATGATTGTTTGTAATCGAATGATCATTTGGTGTTTTTAGGAATCATTTTATTTTAAAGGTGATAAAATTAACTCAGCATCTTTATTGTTGAATAGTTCTGAATCGGCAAACTTGATAAGGAATTTCTGAATATCGGAAGTTTTTGCAGTGATGATTTCTCGATCATCTCTTGATATGCGTGCAAGTCTTATTTTTTTGTTCTTTCGTAATTTTTTAAAATCTTCAAAATTGATCCAATTTAGCTTCAACTTATTATCAATAAATTTGAATTTGAAAAATCCATGCATGGGTACGACTAAACTAATAATATTATCATTATCTAGTTTTTGTTCCAAGTAATTTTCATTAGGAATGACATCCAAGAAATAATATTGATCCAATTTGGCTAATCGCCCTTCAAAGAAAGTTGTATCTCGTTTAGTTATAAGTTTAATTTCATAATGTTTTCTTGTATTTGGATACATGAAGTACTTCATTTGTTTCATGCTAGGGATTTTATTTGGTTTAACACCTTTTTTATCCTGATTTATTCCCATCATAAAACGATCTTCTTTACTTAAATTACTATTCTCTATTGTAGAGTTGGTAGATTGTTCTTCGTTCTCTTTTTTATCTAGTCCCATCATGAACCGTTCTTCTTTACTTAAGGAATCTTCTGTAACTGAATCGTTATCTCTTTTATTATAAGAATATTTGACTTTGAATTTCACTCCTGGTTTATCTTTAATTTTTGAAATGTTCTGCATACTATTTGGCTGTTGAGCTAAACCTGTAGTGTCTGTAATTGTTGTAATTTCTATTATGTCATCATCATCTGTTATCCATTTCCCATTTAATTCTTCTTTATATACCCTGTTTGCATCGGTATAAAGTGGATGCAATGAGCTCACCATACACGACTGTGTAATAATGAGAATGAAAAGAAAGAGAGAGCTTAATTTAAATATTTTAATTGTTTTCATAGTCAATTCGTTTTAGTGAAAATAGATTTGAATGCCGCGGATATCTTCATGATCTATTTTCAAAATAAGGAAATCCATTTTTTAGAGTGAAATTCCTTCGATGGATCTATCTTTCTTTTCGGTGGAAGTTAAAGAAATATCGATTTCGATAAATTTAACATTTACTTATTAATATATAAAGTAATTGATACATGAAAAGGAAAGGGGTATTTTCTGTATCTAAAAAATATTTTTTGCTCTCACGAAAATAAATTAACTTCTAATTCGAAATTGAAAATGGTTGATTAACTATTCAATTATAAATTGGATGCCGTGATTCTGTTTTGAAATGAAATTTTGTGCTTCTAGTGTGCAAA
>Ga0209272_10002253_pt1 | contig 11010 bp, 7 predicted proteins | sample tdDd002_FD_187125 | JGI IMG/M metagenome (GOLD analysis project Ga0209272, IMG submission 187125) | Marine sediment microbial communities from the Atlantic coast under amendment with organic carbon and nitrate - tdDd00.2 (SPAdes)... | ecosystem: Environmental > Aquatic > Marine > Coastal >... | reverse complement strand
CTCCTAGGTAATCAAATGGTTGTTTACACTGAAAATAGAGTGGGACAAAAAAGAGAGTTTAAGTCCGGATTTATGAAAGTTGATTTACCAATGGTAGTCCTTGTAAATGGCGGATCTGCAAGTGCTTCTGAAATTTTAGCTGGTGCAATACAAGATTCGAATTCGGGACAAATAATTGGTGAAACTACATTTGGTAAAGGGGTTGTACAAACCGTAATACCATTAGATGATGGAACTGGATTCAAACTGACAACGTCACAGTACTTCACTCCAAATGGCCGTAATATTCACGGTATTGGTATTGAGCCAGATGTTGTTATTGAAATGCCTGAATCATATTCAGACATAGAAGACCCTACAGATGAAGACGACGTACAGCTACAGAAAGCAATTGAAGTTCTGAGCTCTCAAATTGAGGAGTAGATGCATGAAGAGAATACCATATATAGCTTATTTACCACTCATCATATTCTCTATGATTGCATATAAGCTGATAGACAGGATTGAATCAGTAGGTGGATTTATTCAACTTATGATAACAATACTTGTTCCATTTATTTGGGCCTTTGTTATTGCATACTTGGCAAATCCTTTGTTAAAGAAAATTGAATTAAAATTAAAACTTGGACGTGGGCTAAGTATAGTACTGGTTTATCTTATACTAATTAGTGTTATTGGCTTATTCTTCACGCTTGTGATTCCAAGCATAGCTCAGAGTATAACTGACATCTTAAAAAATGTACCAGAGTATGTTAGTACAGCTGAAGCTTGGGGAAATAAACAATATGCTGAACTTGAGAAGTTGGGTCTAATTGAGTCACTCAATAGTTTGGACCTAACCTCTATGCAAGAAGTCTTCGATAAGGCAACAGCTTCATTTAACACCATCCTTACAGGTCTACTTACTGGTGTATTTGGAATTACGTCAGGTGTGTTTAAAATATTCATCGGATTGGTTATTTCCATCTACATGTTAAAAGACAAAGAAGCCTTTTTAGGTGGTATTAAACGTATAACATACGCATTATTGAAAGTAGATCAAGCGGATAAATTAGTTAAATTTACCCATGAAGTGGACGAGATTTTTTCACAGTACATTATTGGAAAAATGCTAGACTCACTGATTATAGGGATCATATGTTTTATTGGCCTTTGGGCTTTAAAGGCACCATATGCGCTTTTGATGTCTATAATAGTAGGCGTAACGAATATGATTCCATACTTTGGTCCATTCATTGGTGCGGTTCCAGCGGTTATAATCACCTTATTCACTAGTCCTGTAACAGCATTATGGGTAGCCCTCTTCATACTTGCCCTACAACAGTTAGACGGCTACGTAATTGGACCATTTATTTTAGGTGGTTCTGTGGGTTTATCACCATTCTGGATTATCTTGGCCATTTTAATAGGTGGAGGATTATTTGGGATATTGGGAATGCTTATATGTGTTCCAGTAATGGCAGTTATTCGCAACCAATTTAACCGATTTATCAATAAAAGATTAGGTGAAAAAAATATAGATTTAGATCAAGCTGGTAGTGAACCTGCCAAAACTTAATACTTAATCAAGTGAATTTAGATTTCAAAAGTACCTGTTGATATCATTTTAGATATGAACAGGTACTTTTTTATATTTCATACAATTCACATTATATCCACACAATTTCCGTACATTTACCTGTTATGCTACAGATGAACTACCCCCACATCATAATAGAAAGGTTCGGAGGTGTAAAAATGATTGGAAACGTATCAAGTGGATCTTGGCAAATGACGCAAATGCAACAAATGAATCGACCTGATCCAAAAGAACGCTTTAGTGAAACAGATGTGAATGGAGATAGTGCCATTGACATGGACGAGTTTTTAGCTGTAAGTGAAGGCAAAGAGAACAGTGAGGAACTTTTTAGTAAAATTGATTCTGATGGTGATGGTGGATTAACCGAAACTGAGATGAAAGCTTTTGGAGATGAAATGCGTGATAACATGCATAAAATGATGTCTGAAGTCTCTGGGCGTATGGAAGGTATGCGTAGACCTGGAGGTGGCAAAAGACCAGAAGGTATGCAACCCATGCAACAAGGTGCAAACATCCAGCAGCTACTTGAAGCATATGAATCTGAAAACAGTGTTGACGAAGTTTCAGACGAAGCTGAGCTTATTGAAGAGTACCTTCAGGTACTTGAGGCAGCTCAAGCAGCCCAGGAAGAAACATCAGTGGATGAGCTGTCATCCCTTGAATATTTAGTTTAGGTCAATAATTACACCGTCTTTCTATTAAGAGAGCCTGAAATGTGTTTTGGATATTAAAATAAGTTATCCTTACCAAATAACTTATGAAAAATCCTGTATAAAATACGTTTTGGGTTCTCTTTTTATGTGTTTAATGTGGATAAAAATTGTGTTATATTAATTGAGATTGTTTATACCAAGTAGAATAGTGTCAGTTGGGTATAAAACAAGTGGAGTTATTACTTTAAAATAGTGTTAAAGAAAATTTGACGACACCATAAGATAAGAATATAATAGATGTTGTATCGAACAAACGTTTGGCGAGAGGTGTAATATGAATCGATTTAAAGTTGTTTCAGAATTTGAACCGACCGGTGACCAACCCAAAGCTATCGAGAAGCTTACAGAAAGTATTGAGCAGGGGAAAAAATGCCAAACTTTGCTGGGGGTAACAGGATCGGGTAAGACATATACAGTAGCTAAGGTGATAGAAAAGGTTCAAAAACCAACCCTAGTTATTGCTCATAATAAGACCTTAGCAGCTCAGTTGTGTAGCGAGTTTAGAGAGTTTTTCCCCGACAATGCTGTAGAATATTTTGTCTCTTATTATGACTATTATCAACCAGAAGCATATGTGGTTCATTCCGATACTTTTATCGAAAAAGATTCATCTATAAACGATGAAATAGATAAGTTGCGACACTCTGCCACAGCATCATTGTTTGAAAGAAAAGATGTTATTATCGTTGCATCAGTATCCTGTATTTATGGTCTTGGTGCACCCGTAGATTATAAGAAAATGGTTTTATCCTTAAGACCAGGTATGGAAATGTCTCGAGAAGAAATACTGTCAAAATTAGTAGATATACAGTATTCGAGAAATGACATAAATTTCGTAAGAAATACATTCCGTGTCCGCGGAGATGTTATTGAAATATTCCCAGCTGCAGCGTCAGAAAATGTAGTGAGAGTGGAACTCTTCGGAGATGAAATAGATAGAATCACGGAAGTGAATGCCTTAACAGGTGAAATAATGGGACTGCGTGAACATATTTCGATCTTCCCAGCATCTCACTATGTTACAAGTAGAGAAAACATTGAGCGGGCTGTGATTGCTATTGAAAAAGAGTTAGAAGATCGTGTTGCAGAGTTTAAAGATGAAGGTAAGTTAGTTGAAGCTCAAAGAATAGAACAACGTACTCATTATGATATTGAAATGCTTAAGGAAATGGGTTTTTGCCAAGGCATTGAAAACTACTCACGACATATTAATGACCTGCCGCCAGGACGTCGACCTTATACACTTATTGACTACTTCCCAGAAGATTTCTTGATTGTTGTAGATGAGTCCCACGTAAGTTTACCACAGATCCGTGGTATGTTTGGTGGTGACCGTTCTAGAAAACAAAACTTAGTGGAGTATGGTTTTAGACTGCCATCTGCACTGGATAATAGACCTTTGAATTTTGGTGAGTTTGAGGAAATAATGCCTCAAGGTCTATTCGTAAGTGCAACACCTGGTCCCTATGAAAAAGAACATAGTGAGACCATTGTACAGCAGATTATTCGACCGACTGGCCTCTTAGATCCACCAATTGAAGTACGTCCTGTAAAAGGCCAAATTGATGATTTATATACAGAAATACTGAAGCGCATTGAGAAAAAAGAACGTGTGCTGGTAACCACATTAACTAAAAAAATGTCAGAAGACTTAACGGATTACTTTAAAGAGATGGACTTAAAGGTTAAATACTTGCACTCTGATATTGATACAATCGAAAGAATGAAAATAATAAAAGACCTGCGCTCAGGTGTATTTGATATTCTCATAGGAATTAACTTACTCCGAGAGGGTTTAGATTTACCAGAAGTGTCTTTAGTCGCTATCCTCGATGCTGATAAAGAAGGCTTCTTAAGATCTGAAACATCCATGGTTCAGACTGTTGGTCGTGCAGCTCGTAATGCTAATGGTTTTGTAATTATGTACGCTGACAAGATTACAAAATCAATGAAAGTTGCCATTGACGAAACTGAAAGAAGACGTCGCATTCAGGAAGCTTATAATGAAGAACATGGCATTACCCCAACTTCAATTAAGAAAAGTATTCATTCGGTTATCGAAGCTACAAAAGCGGCAGAGGATGAAGAAGACTATCAAGCAACTCTCCAAGATGAAGTTATGGATGTTGAGTCGCTTGAAGAATATATATTAGAACTGGAAGATGAAATGATGGCAGCATCTCAGGCCTTGCAGTTTGAGCGTGCAGCTGAGTTAAGAGATAGAATTGTTGAACTAAAAGAAAAGTTGAAGAAGAAATAGTATAGTACACAGACTTTAAAGTAGTTATGTAAAATCAGAGTTGAACACTAGAGGTGAATTATGGATAAGAAATATATCGAGGTCAAAGGTGCCAAGGAGCATAACTTAAAGAACATTGACATAAAGCTCCCGAGAGACCAAATGATCGTAGTAACAGGGCTAAGTGGTTCAGGTAAATCATCCCTTGCGTTTGACACTATTTATGCTGAAGGTCAAAGGCGTTATGTTGAGAGTTTATCAGCATATGCAAGACAGTTCCTAGGACAAATGGAAAAGCCCGATGTTGAATACATTGAAGGGCTTTCACCTGCAATATCAATCGACCAGAAAACTACGAGTAGAAACCCAAGATCTACTGTAGGGACTGTAACTGAAATCTATGACTACCTAAGACTGTTATATGCACGTGCTGGGACACCGCATTGTCCAATATGTGGTGAAGAGATTTCACAACAATCTGTGGATCAGATTGTAGATCAAGTTATGTCATTAGAAGAACGGACTAAAGTACAAATACTCAGTCCAGTTATTCGAGGTAAAAAGGGAACCCATAAAAAAGAACTGGCTCAACTTAAAAAAGAGGGGTACGTTCGTGTACGAGTAAATGGTGAGCTTCGCGAGTTCTCTGAGGAAATTGACTTAAGCAAAAACAAAAAACACAATATAGAAGTTGTAGTAGATCGTATTATTATTAAGCCGGAAGCGAAACAAAGAATTTCGGATTCTGTTGAAACGGCACTGAAGTTGGCTGAAGGTGTGGTAATCATCAACATTATTGATGGTGAGGACCTTCAGTATAATACCAACTTTGCATGTACTAAACATGGTGTTGGCATTTCTGAAATGGAACCTAGAATGTTCTCTTTCAATGCTCCTTATGGTGCATGTGAATCTTGTAAGGGGTTAGGACATCTATTAAAAGTCGATCCTGAACTTGTTGTTCCTGATAGGACATTAAGCGTTTCAGAAGGTGCAATTTCTCCAATTGCTTCATCAGGTGAAGGGACATATTATGTTCAGATGGTAGAGTCTGTTTTAAGTCATCATGGTTATACTGTAGATATTCCTTTAAATGAAATGACAGAAGAAGCCGTTAACGATATTTTACATGGAACTGGCGAAAGAGCAATTGAGTTCCACTATGAAAGTAAGTATGGTGGTGTGCGTAAATACAAAGCACCATTTGAAGGTATGATTGGCAACTTAGAAAGACGATATAGAGAAACGAACTCAGATTATATGCGTCAAAAAATTGAAGAATATATGAGCCTAACACCTTGTGGAACATGTGGAGGGCAAAGACTAAAAGCAGAATCCTTAGCAGTAACATTCGGTGGTAAGAACATATTTGAAGTCACTGAAATGGCGGTTAGAGACTCCGTGGTATTCTTCGAACAAGTTGAGTTAGACGCTAAAAAAACTAAGATTTCTGAGCAGATCTTAAAAGAGATCAATGCCAGACTATCCTTCTTAAGAAACGTTGGACTAGACTATCTTACTCTATCCAGAGCAGCAGGAACCTTATCGGGTGGGGAATCACAACGTATTCGACTGGCTACACAAATCGGTTCTGGTTTAGTGGGTGTCCTTTATATATTAGATGAACCGAGTATTGGTCTACATCAAAGAGACAATCAAAAGTTGCTTAAAACATTACGTAGGTTAACTGATATAGGTAATACATTAATTGTTGTTGAGCACGATGAAGAAACCATATCATCAGCAGATTACATTGTAGATATCGGTCCAGGAGCTGGTGAACACGGTGGACAAATCGTTGCAGAAGGTACTATTGATGAGATTTTAAACAATGAAAACTCATTAACAGGACAGTATTTATCTGGTAAAACAGGGATTGCCATTCCAGAACAGAGACGAGAGCCAAAAGAAAACTGGATCAAAGTTGAAGGTGCAAGAGAGAATAATCTTAAATCTATAGACGTTGAATTCCCGACGGGTGTTTTCACATGTGTAACAGGTGTGTCGGGATCAGGTAAAAGTTCTCTTGTTAACGAAATTTTATACAAGTCAGCTGCGTCGAGCTTATACCGTACTAAAATGCGCCCAGGAAAACATGATGCTATTCATGGTTTAGAGCATATTGATAAGGTAATAGATATTGACCAGTCACCAATCGGACGTACACCACGTTCAAACCCTGCAACATATACAGGCGTATTTGACCACATTAGAAACCTGTTTGCTTCGACTAATGAGGCAAAAATGCGTGGTTACCTTAAAGGTCGTTTCAGCTTTAATGTTAAAGGTGGACGTTGTGAGTCGTGTAAAGGTGACGGCATAATTAAAATAGAAATGCACTTCTTACCAGATGTGTATGTTCAGTGTGATGTATGTAAAGGCAAACGTTATAACAGAGAAACGCTTCAAGTTAAGTACAAAGGAAAGACCATTTCTGAAGTTCTTGATATGACTGTTGAAGAAGCACTGAAATTCTTTGAAAATGTACCAGCAATAAAAAGAAAACTTCAGACCCTACATGATGTTGGTTTAGACTATGTAAAACTGGGACAACCATCTACACAGTTATCGGGTGGCGAAGCACAACGTATAAAACTAGCTTCGGAGCTTTCAAAACGTAGTACAGGTAAAACATTATATATTCTTGATGAACCGACTACAGGCCTTCATATGCACGATGTACGTAACTTAATTAATGTTCTCCAAAGACTTGTTGAAGGTGGAAATACAGTTATTGTAATTGAACATAACTTAGACATGATTAAGTGTAGTGACCATATTATTGATATTGGTCCTGAAGGCGGCGATGGTGGTGGTAAAGTCATCGCACAAGGTACACCTGAACAAGTGGCAAAGAAGAAAAAGTCTTATACGGGACAGTTTCTTAAGCCGTTGTTATAAGTAAAAGAATTAAAAGATAGGCATATGCCTATCTTTTTTATTGTACTTGTACAACTTTGCATATATTACTACCACAGGACTAAGATTAGATATGATTTAATTTTTCAATTTTGTTGATATAGAAAAACACTGATAGTGTCATGAAATAAAGATGGAGACATCGTAAATGTAAAATAGGATAAAAATTACATAAATGCCATTACGAAAGTATTTTGCATTTAATTGTAATGACTTGTATAATAAATAATGTACCATAAAATAACGATTTCCTGATTAATTCTTGTTACGTATATGGGGTATGTAACTGGCTATGATTTTTCAGGACATTTGTGGTGTATGGGCAGTTAGGTTGATGTGGAGTCCTTTTACGAGGGCTCTATAATTATGACTAAAAATGAAAAACTGAATGTTAAGTTAATTGTATTCATATCAGTGTTGAGAAGATGTGGAGTTCCTAATACAAATATGGAAAGGAGCTTCAGATGTTTATTAAGTATGTATTTTTATGAATGTACAGTCTCATCAACTTGAGTCTGTAACACGATGAAAGGAATTATGATGAATAAGAAGTTAAAACTAATCTTGTTAGGTGTTTTGAGTATTGCTCTCGTCACAGGCTGTTCATCCGTAAAACCTGAAACTGAGTCAATATCTTTATATGAGACGCAAATAAACCAAGAGGAAGATGAAAAACACCGCATTGAACTTGCCAAATTAACAAGAAAAACCTATATGGAGAAAATGTATAAAAATGGTCTTTGGCAAATGGATTTTTCTGAGGAGAAAGCTAGGCTTAATGAGGAGTATAAAGCGTATGTAACTAATAGACTGGTTCAATTCTCTAGCATTAAGTTCATTGTACGTTCTAATCTTGGTTTTTATAATGATGGACTTATGAAGACTAGAGTTAAAAATTTAGGTATAAGTGAATTGCTAAAAACTCCAAATGAGTTCGTTCATTTGTTAGATTTTGAAGTTGCTTACTTTCCAAATGAGTTCACAAGTGAAGAGGAAATTGATCGTTTTACTAATGAAGTTGAAAAATTAAAACTTGAATGGGGGGAGTACTTAAACAGTACATCTCCATATAGTTTGCTTGGTTATTTACATGAAAAAAACCCAGTCGAAAAAATACAGATGCTTGAGAAAAGTGGTAATTTCAAAGAAACACTTTGGAACATTTATGCATCAGGAGCAGACTTAGAAACTTCAATAAGTATTAAAAAAACTCTAATGGAAAGATATAATGATGAGTTTGAACGTTTGCCTCATGTTTCCATAAAAGGGGAAGGATACAACATCTTTAGATCAGTAAGTAATCCAAATATAACTTTTGAAACTTTTATGGATGGTAGAAGTGATGATAGTGATGCTACAAAATACCTTTCTGCATTGGCCCAATCTTATATGACTGAAATTGTAGATGCATTGATAGATGATGCTGGATTAGAAGAGTACATTATACCATTCATTATACCTTGCGGTGGTGATTATAAGGATATAGACACAAACGCTTACGATACAAGCGACATTGCTACTTATGAGGAAAAAATTAAATTTCTAAATGATGGTTTCTATGGTCGTTACGACGTGAATTTGTATTATTTGAGCACGGATGAAGACTACGATTTCGAAGCAATTTATGAGATATCTAAGAAAATAAAGAAAATTGTCAGTGCAGACGGAGTTGGGCGAAACAAAGCTCAATATAGAACACCAATATTTGTCTATTTCTATACAGTTAATGAAATAGAGGATATTAAGATTTCAAAAATGTTGTTTAACGAACATTTGATAACAGAAAATTATTTTAGAACTATGCAAGAGATTCATAGCATTACTGGCGACCTTTGGTATCATAGGGCTGATACGGAAGGATTTGCATTTATGGATATATTTGGGATCAAATCTGAGAAATATATGAACATACACGGACAAATTAATGAGGATAAAAGCCTTGATGAGTTTGTGAAATGGGCATATCAATAGTAAGGGGGAAATGTCGTGAGAGAAATTCTAAAAAAAGAACGATACACGAACGAAGATTTTGATCAGTTTTATAATGGAGATAATAAATTAAATGATGTTCAAACTGAATTGCTCAACTTAATTGACTTGGTTAAAGAGCGAGATGCTACAGAGAGTTTAGATAAATATGGCAAGGAACGCCTGGGTGTTGTAGTGTTTAAAAACAAGTATATTGACATAGAAGCGAAGAACATTGCTGAAGAAGATCTGCAAAAATTTGTTGATGATGGAAAGTCCATTGATTTACTCAATGTTAATACAAGATTAAGGCATGTCATCACATATAAAAATGATGACAAATACTTAAAAATTTGGAGAAGCATTACGATTTACTAAGGTTAATGCAGCAATGGCAACTTTCCAAAATGAATATTTTGATAAAAAGATGAATGAAGTGAGTAAATCTGGACAGATGTACCAACAGTATATTCAATCATTTTTTAGTGAGGACCTAACATCTGATGAGATAAAGAATATTGGCAATGACATTGAGACAAGGAAAAATCTTAGTAGTGAAAGAGAACGTTTACAAGTAAATATTGATATGACAACAGGAAGAATGGTTGGCATATATAAAGCAAATGGCGAAGTAGAAAAACGGTCAGGCAGTTATAATGTATACAATTTTGACACCAGTAGTTCATACACTGAATCTATTGACAAAACACTGAACAAAAACTTAATAGGTATGGCATACATTTCAGACCACCAGCTAGATCTTGATACTGGAATTGATGAAGCTGTAATTAGTTCTTTTATTGCGAGTGGTCTCTCAGCAGCATTAGCTAGTAAACTACCAAGTGGTATTGTTAGCGATTTGGTCAAGGCGCATACCAAATTAAGAGGGTTGGATAATCTTACAAGAGCAAAGGTGAATCAGTATTGGGGAGATGTTGCGGCAAATGGCATTAACAGTACGGCAGGACTCGCTATAGAGGACGCTTATGCTGATGATTTATCGCAAGCTAGCGCGGACATTGTTGCTCTATGTAGAGATATTGACTATTCAGGTTTAACAGATAATGAAAAGAATAAGATTGATGCAATAAATAAATTTGCACTGATATTAACGGCATTTATTCCAGCAGGTCCAATCTTAACATTAGGAATATCGGGTCTATTAGCAGGCATTCAGTCGTGGCTAAAACATAGTGAATCTGTTGCACTGGGCGGGATTGAAATCAACCATTTCTTTAACAATGTATCCGAAAATGGCATAGCTAAAGATGAATATTTATTCCCAGATAGAGGTGATCCAATAAACGCCGAACTAAAATATGGATTAGATTCAGTGTTGGCTGATTCTAAAGACCACAACATCATTGAAGGTAACAGTGAGGATAACTTTATTTGCACTGTAGATGGTGGAGAAATTATACAAAACGAACTATATGGAAAAGGTGGAGAAGATACTTTAACTGGATATAAGTATAAAGACAAGCTTGATGGTGGAAGTGGTGATGACGTTCTTGAGGGTCGGGGTGGCAATGATATTGATATGCTTCCTTAGTAGTAGACAGTTGAAATATAACAACTATCTACTACTAAGG
>Ga0209272_10002250_pt1 | contig 11014 bp, 4 predicted proteins | sample tdDd002_FD_187125 | JGI IMG/M metagenome (GOLD analysis project Ga0209272, IMG submission 187125) | Marine sediment microbial communities from the Atlantic coast under amendment with organic carbon and nitrate - tdDd00.2 (SPAdes)... | ecosystem: Environmental > Aquatic > Marine > Coastal >... | reverse complement strand
GTGCGGAAATAAACAAAGAAGACGAACTTAGTCATTTTGATACACCTTTTCTCATCGGTGACTGGTATTTAATGAATCCTAATCCTGATGATTCTGCTGAAAACTTCAGAGCCATTAAGCTGACTCTTGGCTCGGACTACACTTTTTCGATCGATATTCAGAAAAAGGACTACTCGATTGACCATTGGGAAGGGATGTACAACGCTAACGAAGATACCATTGTCCTGGGCTTGAACACAGACCAACCGCAAATTTATGCATATCGAAATAATCACAACACGCTAGACCTGAACGGCGTAACCTTTACCAAAGGGTTGTCGAATGCACTTGCTGGTATTTGGTCCAGTTCGCAAGTTGGTGGTGACGGTATGCTTGCCAATAACATCAGCCAGATGGATTTGATATTGCAGCCAGATTTTGTGTTTATGTTCCGAGTTTCAAATGAAGAAGGAGAGGAGTCGGTTAAGCAGGGCGTGTTTTACACTGAGGGAGAACATTTAGTTCTTCTGTACGAGAATGGTGAGCACGGTACACGTTACAAATTGAACCAAAATATGCTGACGATTGAGGACTCTAATGGAGATATGTACGCGGTACTTAATCGAGTGACACCTTAAATGATTCATTCAGATGATTTCACGTTTGTTTATTAATAGTGAAATATTCTGATGTTGATTAAATGTTAAACGGAAAGCGGAGCTAAGCCACTAAAAGCTCCGTTTTTTTATAGAAAGACTTGTATTCTGATACCATAACCCCTACAAATAGCTTATATCGTGATACCAGTGTGAGGTGTTTGAGCCTCTAGTCCTGGTATTTTTGTGGTTCTATATACAAGGATTTATGGACATGTCTCAAGCTCCCCAAGCGAAATATCGCAAAGATTATAAGGCGCCATCTCATACCATTACTGATATCGATTTGACGTTTGATCTTTATGACAACGACACAATCGTCACAGCAGTATCAAAAGTAGTTCAAAAGGGTGAATCAACCACGTTAGAACTGGACGGTGAAGGGCTAGAGCTACGCTCCGTAAAAGTGAATGGTGAAGATTGGTCTCATCATGAAGTCAAAGAAGCTTCATTAGTTCTTACTGATCTGCCAAAAGAATTTGAATTAGAAATTGTTACTAAGGTTGACCCAGAAGCCAACACAGCGCTTGAAGGCCTATACAAATCAGGTGGTGCATTCTGCACGCAATGTGAAGCAGAAGGTTTCCGTCGCATTACTTACTATCTAGATCGTCCAGACGTTCTTGCAAAATACACAACGAAAGTGATTGCGGACAAAGGCGTGTATCCATTCCTACTGAGCAATGGTAACCGTATTGCAGAAGGAGAAGCAGAAAATGGTCGTCATTGGGTTCAGTGGCAAGACCCACATCCAAAGCCAGCTTATTTGTTTGCGTTAGTTGCTGGTGACTTTGATGTTCTACATGACAAATACACGACAACATCTGGCCGTGAAGTTGACCTAGAAATCTTTGTAGATAAAGGCAACCTTGACCGTGCAGGTCATGCAATGACTTCGCTTATCAACTCAATGAAGTGGGACGAAGATCGTTTTGGTCTTGAGTATGATCTTGATATCTACATGATCGTTGCGGTTGATTTCTTTAACATGGGCGCGATGGAAAACAAAGGTTTGAACATCTTCAACTCGAAGTTTGTTCTGGCAAATGAGAAAACGGCTACTGACCGCGAATACCTTGGTATTGAAGCGGTCATCGGTCATGAATACTTCCATAACTGGACAGGTAACCGAGTGACTTGTCGCGACTGGTTCCAACTGAGCTTGAAAGAAGGTCTAACGGTGTTCCGTGATCAAGAGTTCTCATCAGATCTTGGCTCACGTGCAGTTAACCGTATCGACAATGTTCGTATTATCCGTGGCCCTCAGTTTGCGGAAGACTCAAGCCCAATGTCACACCCAATTCGTCCTGATAAAGTTATTGAAATGAATAACTTCTACACGCTAACCGTGTACGAAAAGGGCAGCGAAGTTATCCGTATGTACCACACGCTACTTGGCGAAGAAGGTTTCCAAAAAGGCATGAAGCTTTACTTTGAGCGTCATGACGGTACGGCTGCAACGTGTGAAGATTTCGTTTCTGCAATGGAAGATGCAACCGGCGTTGACCTCAAGCAATTCCGCCTATGGTACAGCCAATCGGGTACACCAACACTTCGTGTAAACAGTGAATACAATGCAGAAGCAAAAACTTACGCCCTAACGGTTGAACAGTTCACTGAAGCAACACACGAACAAGCAGAAAAACAAGCACTACATATTCCGTTTGATATCGAACTTTACGCACAAAATGGTGATGTGATTCCACTGGTTATCAATGGCGAATCAGTACACAACGTTCTGGATGTGAAACAAGACAAGCAGACTTTCGTATTCGAAAACGTAGCAGAACAGCCAGTGCCATCATTACTTCGTGAGTTTTCTGCACCAGTTAAATTGGAATACGACTACAGTGATGATGAACTGATTTTCTTGATGAAGCATGCGACAAACGATTTTGCTCGTTGGGATGCTAGCCAAATGCTACTAGCGAAATACATTCGTCAAAACGTAGCCAATGTTCAAGCGGGTGGTGAGGTTAAATTATCTGAAGACTTAATCGATGCATTCCGAGGCGTGTTACTTGATTCGAATCTTGAACCTGCGTTTATCGCACAAGTTCTGTCTTTGCCTTCAATCAACGAAATCACAGGTTGGTACAAGCAGATCGATATTGATGCGGTAGATACGGTACTGAATGGCATTACAGTGTCACTTTCTAAAGAAGTAGAAGATGAACTGAGTGCGACTTACCACGCATTGAACCAAGCAGAGTACAGCATTGATCACGACGCTATTGGTAAACGAGCTTTGCGTAACCAATGTCTGCAGTTCTTAGCTTACACTGAAAAGGGTAACGAGCTAGCGAAAGCACAGTACGAGTCATCAAACAACATGACAGACACTATCGCAGCAATGAGTGCTGCGAACAGTGCTCAACTTGAATGCCGCGAAACACTCATGGCGGATTACAGCGACAAGTGGAAGCACGATGGTCTGGTTATGGACAAGTGGTTTGTTCTTCAGGGCAGCAACCCAGTAGAAAACGCACTTGATAAAGTGAAAGAAACTATGAGCCACGAAGCGTTTAGCTTGAAAAACCCGAACCGTACGCGTAGTTTGATTGGCTCGTTCTTGAACGCAAACCCAGTTCGCTTCCATGATAAGTCTGGTTCTGGCTACAAGTTTGCGGGCGAGATCCTTCGTCAGTTGAACGATAGTAACCCACAAGTAGCGTCTCGTATGATCGATCCTCTGCTGAAGTTCCGTAAATACGATGAGAGTCGTCAAACATTGATCCGTGCAGAGCTTGAAAAGCTTAAAGCGATGGACAATCTGGCGAAAGACTTGTTCGAAAAAGTGACTAAAGCACTAGACGAATAATCGACAAAAGAATAGGGTGGTCGTTACGATCACCCTAGCTATTTGTTCTGACAATAATCCATTCCCATGAAGCAGTATTACTTCTCTCTCAACATCTCTTACCAAACATTTCTTTCACACTATTCTGGCGTGGCGAATTCGGTTCAAGTCATTACCGACAACGGTTTAAGGCTGCAACTAGACGCATCAAAATTTCGACCGTTTCTTAGTCAATTAGGCATTCGAGGTCGTTTTAGACTCACAACTGACCAAAATAATAAGTTTCTAAAGTTAGAAACTCTGTGATGCCTGATATTCCTAGTGAGTTAAACAGGAATCTTAGTCACAGAATCAAACATTTCACCTCCTACCACTGCGAATTTTTGTTAAACATTTGTAATTATGCTTTTACAATAAGTGCATGCATTACCTATGCTTAGTTTCGAGGCTAAAACCCGAAGCTAAGTCCCCCTACAAAACAACAATTCTAATGTGGAGTGTGAATATGACCGCGCGTGAAAATGTAGTGCCGGTTCTGCTTGAAAAGGTATACCAACTAATTCAAGACAAACTCGAGCTTTCTCACCAACCGCTTGTAACTAAACTTGCTCAACACTTATTTAGTAACATTGCTGATGATGACTTAATTCAGCGAAACGAATCCGACCTATATGGTGCCGTTGTTAGCCTGTGGCATCATGTCAATGAAAAGAAACCAGAAGACATCTCTGTAAGGGTATTTAACCCAACTGTCAGTCGCCAAGGTTGGCAATCAACCCACACCATTGTTGAAATTGTTGTCCCAGATAGCCCTTTTTTGGTGGATTCCATCAAGATGGCACTAACGCGACTCGACCTTGTTTCTCACTTGATGCTTAACAATCCAACGCAACTAGAGCGCGATAAGAAAGGTCAAGTGACGGACGTTAATGGTGAGGGTGGTGTTCTTCAATCTCTGTTCCACATTGAAGTTGACCGCTTAACCAGTAAAGATGAAATGCAAGCACTGAAAAATGAGCTACTTACTATTTTGTCTGACACACGTTTAGTCGTTGATGACTGGAAGCAAATGGTTGATAAACTCAAGATCGTTACTGATGATCTCGTAAAGAATAAAGATCGAGTCTCAATGAAAACCGATCGTTTGGATGAAACGATCGAATACCTACGTTGGTTAGGGGATCATAACTTTACCTTCATGGGCTACAAGGAATATGATCTTGTTAACGTCGATGGCGACACTGAACTCCAACCAGTAAAAGAAAAAGGCCTCGGTCTATTTGCCGATGACAATCGCATACGCAGCATTAAGCTTTCAGAGTTATCTGATTCAGCTCGTCTTGAAGCGAAAAAACCTTACGCACTGATCATTACTAAGGGCAACCAAGCGTCTCGCATTCATCGCCCAGCGTACACCGACTACATTGGTGTTAAAAAGTTTGATGAAAACGGCAAAGTCATTGGTGAACACCGTTTCACAGGTCTTTACACTTCTGCTGTATATAACCAAGCGGTACAAAGCATTCCTCTGATCCGCGAGAAAGTGGGTCGTATCCTAGAAGCAAGCGGCTACCGTAACGGATCGTACTCTTACAAAGCACTGCACAATATTCTAGAAAACTACCCACGTGATGAACTCCTTCAAGCTCGTGAAGAAGAGCTACTAGAAGTGGGAATGGGTGTAGTACAGATGCAAGATCGTGACTTATTGCGTCTGTTTGTTCGTAAAGACCCGTTTGGTCGCTTCTTCAGCTGCATGGTTTACGTGACAAAAGACCGTTATAACACGGAGCTACGTCGCCAAACGCAACGCATTCTTAAGCAGTACTTCGGCTGTGAGCAAGAGGTTGAATTTACAACGTTCTTCTCTGAGAGCCCGCTAGCGAGAACCCATTACATTGTTCGTGTAGACAATAATAACATTGATGTAGACGTGAAAAAGATTGAGCAGAACTTAATGGAAGTATCGACTTCATGGGATGACCGCCTAAAAGAATCCATCATTGCTAACTTCGGTGAGAGTAAAGGTCTTCCACTTTCGAAAGAGTACATGAGCGCATTCCCACGTTCATACAAAGAAGACATGATGCCAGGTTCTGCAGTTGCAGACATCGAACGTCTTGAAGCGTTAAGCGATGATAACAAACTCGGCATGTTGTTCTACCGCCCGCAAGAAGAGGCGGCAGAATCGAAAGCGGTGCGCTTAAAGCTATACCACCGTGACGAGCCCATTCACCTGTCTGACGTGATGCCCATGTTGGAAAACCTAGGCTTACGTGTGATCGGCGAATCACCATATGAGATCGAAACCAACAACGGCCAGACGTTTTGGATCTTAGACTTCTCGATGCTGCATAAGAGCGATAAGACGGTTGATCTTCGTGAAGCACGCGATCGTTTCCAACACGCATTCGCAGCGATTTGGGCTGGTAACTTAGAAAGTGATGGCTTCAACCGCTTGGTACTAGGCGCTTCACTGTCTGGTCGTGAAATCTCTATTCTTCGTGCATACGCTCGCTACATGCGCCAAGTTGGCTTCCCATTTAGTCAACAATATATTGAAGATACCCTTAGCCATTACCCAGATTTAGCTACGGGTCTAGTTAACTTGTTTGCTAAGCGATTCGATCCAAAACACAAGGGCAGTGAGAAAGGTCAGAACGATCTCATTAAGAAGATTACTGAAGAATTGGATCGTGTGGAAAGCTTGGATGATGATCGTATTATCCGTCGCTACATGGAAATGATCACAGCAACGCTGCGTACTAACTACTACCAGTTGGACGAAGATAAGCAGCCAAAACCTTGGTTATCATTGAAGATGAAGCCAAGCGAAATACCAGATATTCCTCAACCTGTACCTGCATTTGAAATCTTTGTGTACGCACCGGATATCGAAGGTGTACACCTACGTGGCGGTAAAGTCGCACGTGGCGGTTTGCGTTGGTCAGACCGTCAAGAGGACTTCCGTACGGAGATTCTTGGCCTGGTTAAAGCGCAGCAAGTTAAGAACACGGTTATTGTTCCTGTGGGAGCAAAAGGTGGCTTCGTATGTAAACGTCAGCACACTCTAACTAACCGTGATGAAATCTTTGCTGAAGGTCAGCGTTGTTACAAACGCTTTATTCGCGCGCTTCTTGATGTTTCCGATAACATCATCGAAGGCGAAGTTATTCCACCGAAGAGCGTAGTACGTCACGATGAAGACGACCCATACTTGGTTGTTGCAGCCGATAAAGGTACGGCAACGTTCTCTGATCTGGCAAACTCTGTATCTGCAGAGTACAACTTCTGGTTAGGTGATGCGTTTGCATCAGGCGGATCTAACGGTTATGACCACAAAGCAATGGGTATCACTGCGAAAGGTGGTTGGGAGTCGGTGAAACGCCATTTCCGTGAAATGGGCATCAACTGTCAAACCACTGACTTCACTGCAATTGGCGTTGGTGATATGGCGGGTGACGTATTTGGTAACGGTATGCTGCTATCTAAGCATATTCGTCTACAAGCTGCGTTTAACCACATGCACATCTTCATTGATCCAAATCCAGATTCAGCCACCAGCTGGGAAGAGCGTAACCGCTTATTCAATCTGCCACGATCAAGTTGGGAAGACTACAACGCAGAGTTGATCTCGCAGGGCGGTGGTATTTTCTCTCGTCGCTCTAAATCGATCCACCTGACACCAGAAATCCAAAAAATGCTGGGTACGAAGAAAGCGTCTCTAGCACCAAACGATCTGATTAAGATGATCCTGCAAATGGAAGTGGATCTGCTTTGGAATGGTGGTATCGGCACGTACGTTAAAGCATCTAGCGAGACACATACCGATGTTGGCGACCGTGCAAACGATGTACTCCGTATCGACGGACGTGATTTGAAAGCGAAAGTCGTTGGTGAAGGCGGTAACTTAGGTATGACTCAGCTTGGTCGTATCGAATATGCAACGACTGGTGGTCGAGTAAATACGGACTTTGTTGACAACGTCGGTGGTGTAGATTGTTCGGATAACGAAGTAAATATTAAGATCTTCTTGAACGGTCTTGTATCAAATGGCGATCTGACGGTTAAACAACGCAACCAGATTCTTGAATCGATGGAAGACGAAGTGGGCGAAATCGTCTTGGATGATGCATACCGTCAGTCTGAGTCGATTTCAGTGACTGAGCAACAGGGTGTCGGTATCGTCAAAGAACAAATCCGCTTTATCCATACAATGGAGAAGGCAGGGTACTTGGATCGTGCTCTTGAGTACATTCCAGACGATGAAACGCTCATTGAGCGCGAAAAACAAGGTCTTGGTCTTACGCGTCCTGAGCTTTCAGTGCTAGTGGCTTACGGCAAGATGGTTCTGAAAGAGCAGTTGGTTGCTGATGACATTGCAAATGACGAATTCCATGGAAAACAGCTAGTTGCTTACTTCCCAAGTGAGTTACGCCGTAACTACAAAGATCAGATGGTAAACCACCCGCTGCGTGCTGAAATTATCGCGACAGCATTGGCAAACCAAATGGTTAATGAAATGGGCTGTAATTTCGTGACTCGTCTTCAAGAAGAAACGGGGGCGAGTGTAGTTGATATCGCAAATGCTTACAGTGCGACCCGTGAAATCTTCGAACTGGAAGATATTCTTAAGCAAACCCGTGCATTAGATAACATTGCAACTGCAGAAGCTCAATATGAAATTATGTTCTACGTACGTCGTGCATTACGCCGTATTTCTCGCTGGTTACTACGCAACCGAAGCGGTAAGAGCACGGTAACTGAGCTCGTTGCACTATATAAAGACGATGTTCACACAATTACTGAAACACTAGATACCATGTTAGTTGCGTCAGAAGTGGAAGAGCACAACGAACTTGCTCTGAAATGGATTGAGCGTGGAGTAGAAGACAAGCTTGCACACCACGTTGCACGTCTCTCTAGCCTACAATCAGCATTGGACATTTCCGCAGTGGCAAGCGAAACGGGTAAAACAGTTGAGCAAGCATCGAAGCTTTACTTTAACTTGGGTGACCGTTTATCACTTCACTGGTTCTTGAAGCAAATCAATGGCCAAGCGGTGGACAACAACTGGCAAGCTCTGGCGCGTGCGGCGTTCCGTGAAGATCTTGATTGGCAACAACGTCAATTGACAGCTCAAGTTCTAACTTGTGGTTGCTCAACAGAAGATCTAGATGTGATGCAAGCGCTAGAAGATTGGATGACAACGAATGAGCTGTCACTCCATCGTTGGGAAAGCATCTTGAACGAGTTCAAAGTTGGTTCCGTTCATGAGTTCGCTAAGTTCTCTGTTGCACTTCGAGAATTAGTTCTACTTAACCTGAACTGTTCTTCGAACGAATAGGGTAAGTTACTTTAGCAAAAGCCTCGCAATCGCGGGGCTTTTTTATGTTCAAATCACTTATAACTACCCATAAATAGTGACGCTGTAACCCCTAGTTTAAGTTTTTATGGCATGAAATCGTTTGCTTCTAAAGAAAAAGCTAGCAATTTTGTATAGAGAATAGTGTGCTAATCGACTGTTTTTACGAGCAAAACTAAAATGAGACGTACTATTTTGCCGAATTCACTCATTTTCATTGAATTGCATTGAAAAACAGTAAATAATATTGACCCGTTTACACGGGGCTTTTTTCTTTCGGAGGCACAATGCTTTACCGTCTAGCCAGAACTGGCTTTTTCCAACTTGATGCCGAAAAGGCACATGATCTTGCAATCAAAAATTTCCAACGCTTTAACGGCACTCCTCTCGATCTTTTCTATCGTCAACAACTACCAAACCGTCCAGTAGAATGCATGGGGCTTACATTCCGTAACCCTGTGGGTCTTGCTGCAGGTTTGGACAAAAACGGTGAATGTATCGAAGCATTTGACGCTATGGGCTTTGGTTTTGTCGAAGTTGGTACTGTTACGCCTCGTCCGCAACCAGGTAATGACAAGCCACGCTTGTTCCGCCTAGTTGAAGCGGAAGGTATCATCAACCGTATGGGCTTTAACAACCTAGGTGTGGATCATCTGGTTGAGAATGTGAAAAAGGCAAAATACAACTGCGTTCTTGGTATCAACATTGGTAAGAATAAAGACACACCAATTGAGAATGGGGCAGAGGACTACCTGATTTGTATGGAAAAAGTGTACGAATATGCCGGTTACATTGCCGTGAACATCTCGTCACCAAATACACCAGGACTTCGTTCGCTTCAGTACGGTGAAGCGCTAGACGAGTTGTTATCTGAACTCAAAGAGAAACAAGCAGAACTTGCTGAAAAACACGGTAAGTACGTACCACTTGCGCTAAAAATTGCACCGGATTTGAGTGATGACGAAATCAGCCAGATCTGTGATTCTCTAATTAAGAACAACATTGACGGCGTTATTGCAACAAACACGACGTTGGATCGCACAATTGTTGAAGGAATGAAACATGCGAACGAAGCGGGTGGTTTAAGTGGACGCCCAGTTCAATCTCGTTCAACAGAGGTCGTTCGTAAACTTCATGAAGAGCTGGGTGACAAATTACCGATCATCGGCGTAGGCGGTGTGGACTCATACGTTGCTGCCAAAGAGAAAATGATGGCGGGTGCACAACTTGTTCAAGTTTACACTGGGTTCATCTACCACGGTCCGGGCCTCGTACGCGATATTGTTAAAAGTCTATAAAATTAGCTGCTAACTCGTTGAGAAATCGACGCTTGTTACTAAAAAAAGAGGAACTCGTTTCCTCTTTTTTTTTGTCCGTTCGTTTGTAAAATTTAAAAATCATGAGTAGGTAATTAAGCGTTTTACCTCTTATTACTGTTTAACTAGTCACAAGAGAACGGAATAATGCTTAAACCCAGCGACAAATGGAATTGGTATTTTGACGAGCAGAAAGCTTGCCTAATGCTGGATTTGGGGGAGGAGATGATTTTCCAAACCAATCTATGCCGTAAGCTGTTGGTCAATTGTGCCTTCTCAGACAATGAATTCACCGTTGATGACGCAAGCGCGTTCCAAACGTACAACGAACGAATCCGTTGTCTCGACATCAACGAATACCGTCAAGCCGAACTTACGCTTTATTGCGTAGCCGCAAAACGCTTTCACAAGCCAGTCCAGCCCAAGAGCTGGTTCTTCGATGCCCAATGCGATGGGCATGAGCCAGAAGAAGGGGACATGGTATGCCTGACAAACCGATTTTCAGAAGGCGTATTCATCGTTCTCGAGCCAGGCGAAACATCTAGTCTGTGTGCTTATGTAGGGCAGGACGAGTTCTTACTCGATGGCAATAAAGCACTGCCATTTGGACAACCGATTAAAGTAATGCATGATCGCATGGTATGTGCCAATCACTTATTCATGATGGCACCAATGGCGATGGTGGGTTAGTTTCCTTTTGATTTTTTCTTTATTTTCGTTCCTTTGTTTGCATTAATCGACCGCATTAGGTCGATTTTTTTTGCCTAGAATTTTCCAAATCTCTCCTCGTACGCACCCAAAACTCATCCCTAGATGAGGGGGATTTCATATCTCATATATGAAGCAACTCACTTTTATTCCAATTTTTTCACTTTAGCTTTTCCTTAAATTAGGCAAC
>Ga0209272_10002247_pt1 | contig 11023 bp, 9 predicted proteins | sample tdDd002_FD_187125 | JGI IMG/M metagenome (GOLD analysis project Ga0209272, IMG submission 187125) | Marine sediment microbial communities from the Atlantic coast under amendment with organic carbon and nitrate - tdDd00.2 (SPAdes)... | ecosystem: Environmental > Aquatic > Marine > Coastal >... | reverse complement strand
TATATCCTAATATTTTTTCCTTTACTGATGAGAGTTCAGTGTGAATACCTATCTGCTTGAATTGAGAAAGAACCTCTATGGCTTTATTTATCGATTCAATATCTTCATCACTCAAATTATCTTCCTGAATCGTAAAATTAGGTTCAGTATAAATATATCCTCCGTTTACACACTCAATTGGAGCATTATAACCACGAGGCCGTTCAGACTTCATGGTTTTAAGATCACTGTAAAAGGTAGAGTCGGAAACTCCTGAAATTCCATGCTGTTCATATAACTTTTGATTTATACAGTCCAGTAATTTTTCCTTCGTCCATTTATTGCATTTGTTACATAGACATGAATCAATTACTTGATGACGAAATTCTGGAATTGATTTTTTTCTCATGAAAGATAAAATTTAATTTTTGACTGTAGCTATTCTGGAGTCATGCTACTGATATTTGTATAAAGTTAAATGAATAACTAAGCAAATGAAAGAAAGTTACTCCAAATTTATAAACTTAATAATTGCAATTGTGTTAGGTTCAGCGTCACAATTTATTGCAGATACAGCAATGCAGAATTTATTTTTAGGAGGAAGTTTTGCTGCAGGTATAACAGCCTTTACTAACTGGTTTAGCTGGGGATTAGAAAACAGATCGTTACTACGAACTTTAGTACAAGCACTCTTTGTCCGAAAATTAAGGCTATCCTGCAGTTACCTGTATAAGATCGAAGTAGAAGATAAATATTTACTCGTACAAAGTCGAAAACACAAGAAATATCAGCCTGTAGGTGGAAATTTTAAAAGGAACAAATACTCAAACTCATTCCTTAATAAGATAAAAGCAGAACCCGATGATAAATTCACTAATGGTGACAAATCAAAAGAAGACCTAAGGTTCTACATAAGAGGCTATCGTTTAGCCCGATTCATTAGATGGTATAATCAGGCCAACAAAGAACGTGAAGTAAGTTATGACAGAGAATTTTTTGAAGAATTAATAGAACCTGGAATACTCCTCAATAAACTTTTCCCCTATCCCATAATCAACTTCAGGAAGCAAGTTATTACCAAGGTAAAATACTCAGATCATTTGAAATGTAAAGAAGTTCACTTCTATGATATTGTAGAACTTAATCCAACTATTGAACAATTGAATTACCTCAAAAACCTTTCAACTTCTAATATGAATGAGAGTTGCAAGTGGGTAAAAGCGGACGTTATTAAAAATCAAGGATATCAATCTAATTTACAAGAGACACCATTTCCTATTACAGATCACAGTGCCGAAATATTAATTTAAAAATCACATAAAATGAGAAAACTAGTTACTGAAGACAGGAAAGCCTACTTGGATGATATCCTGAAACGAATTACAGAAACGCTACAATTAAATGACTCAAGAAGACAACTCGTTGAAGAACGCTACAAGGCCGTTAGCACCTTCATAGAAGAATCACCCGGATTATTCTATGATGCTAAAATCTATGCTCAGGGGTCTTATAGACTTGGTACAACTGTAAAGCCAAGGCAGGGCGAAGAATATGATTTAGATTTCGTTGTTCAAATCAATAAAGATTGGCGTAAAATACCATTCCAAAAAATTCATGAGGATTTTAAAGAACTGATGGAGTCCAATGGAAATTGGGATAAACTTGTGAAAGAAAAATCAAGATGTATCCGCCTGGATTATGCTGATGAATTTCACATGGATATCATTCCAACTTGTACAGAAAATCATCTCAGAGATGAAAATCGCATCATGGCACCAGATAAGAAAGAACGCAGTTGGGTAATTAGCAATCCTGAAGGTTATGCCCAGTGGTTTGAGAAAAAGTATATTTCTCAAACGTCAATTTATCTTCACAATTTCTACGAGGGAATGGAAATAAGAGCTGCAGAGGAATTACCTAAAGATGATCCTAATCATTTGAAACAACCACTGCAACATGCGGTTCAGCTCATTAAAAGATACAGAGATGTCTATTTTGAAGGAAAAGAAAAACTAGCTCCATCAAGTATCGTACTCACGACCCTGGTTGGACAGATGTACCAAGGAGAAAGTTCCATTTATGAAACTATTAATAAAATTGTTGAGCGATTTGATTTGGCCGTAATGAAAGACAAACGATTTTTCCGACAATTTCATATTTCGAATCCCGTATTATCAGAAGAAATATTCACCAAGGAATGGGATGATAATCCTCGCTTATTTCAAGAGTTTTTGTTATTCATGAAATCGTTGCGAGAATTTTGGATGCAACTGAACACATTCCAAGGTGAGAACCTATTCGAATTGTTTAAATCAAACTTTGGAACAGGAGCCTTTGAAAATGCAATGAAAAAACAAGGTGAGTTTGTACAGAGGATGAGGGACAAAGGATTAACCGGAGTACAAGTTGGCAGTGGAATGGCTAGTACAGTTTATGGTCAAGACAAACAGAAAGACAAGCCTAATAAATTTCACGGAGGATGTTAGTATGGGAATTTCAATATATAAACAATTAAAGAAAATCGACCAGACCTATAATAATTGGTCTGGCAAAATTAATTTTCGCAAATTATTGGTTGTTCACGGGAAAGTTAAACCCACTGCAATCAGTCCTGAGTATGATGTCCGTATTACCTATTGGCAAAATAAACCTCCTATTATAGAAGTATTATCTCCAAAGTTGAAAATCAGAAAAGGGAAAGAAAGTTTACCTCACGTTTATCACTCGGATCAATTATGCCTTTACTATAAAGATTTTAATATTCGTACTGATTTCCTTGCCGATTCTATCATAGTCTGGATAACATGGTGGTTATATTACTATGAAATTTGGTATCAAACTGGAGAGTGGGTTGCCCCTGGCACTCATCCTGATAGATGGTAATAATTTAAACTAATAATTATGAAAGAACTGGTATCTATTTTAATGATTTTAATTATCACAGCAATAACTTTATCAATTACAGCTGGATTCATATTTAGTATTATTTACTCCATTCTTCAGAAGACAGCAAAGATTATTTACGTAGGTTTATTTTACATTGAAAGCATAGGTGAATTATTTCAATTTAATATACCAGAAAAAGGAACAAAAAGACTCATAATGGATCTTAGCGCTAATATTCTATTAACGGTAATTTTTGAATTCTTTAATCATATCTATCACTTGAGCAACAATAAGCTTAATATTACAATTGATGACATCTTTCCGTTTCCAATTGCAATGGTTGGTATGATTACACTTGTTATCCTCTATTATTTAAGTTGGCTAAGCAAACCTATGCCAGGAGAAGAGAAGGAGGAATTTTTTGATAAAATAATTAAGCTAAAGTTGCCAATAAAGATATTTAAAAGCTAGAGCATACAGAACTAGTTTTTAAAGGCTTCATTAATCACAATTATAAACTAGGAGTAGACATTACTGAAGCTTATAACTTCTCATGTTCAATTTCTTGTTTTACAAATCTATCACTCAATCTTTCATCAGCTTTGTTGTATGCCCAATATTCTATACGTACATCGAAAATAGAAATAAGTTTAGTGAAGTACTTTTTCTCTGAAGGACTTAAAAATGCCGGACCTACAATGACCAGTTTTTTAATTTTGATGCTTTGATCCATAAAAGCATATTCGAAAAGTTGACCTAGAGCTTGCCTTATGTTTTTTAGTCCAACATTATTCGTTTTTATTTCGAAAATGGAATATTGGTTTTCTTCTAAAATTGCAAAATCAACAAGAGCGCCAGCGACTCTTGTTTTTTCAAGTGATAATTGTTCTGCATTGTAATTTTCTATATTCAAACAATAATCGTACAAATCATTGGCAATATCAGTATGCGTCCTTATTACTTTAGTGGAGTTACTATTCGTTTGTTTTGTATATTCTCTCTTGAGATCATTCTTACCTGAAACAAATTTTAACCGATTATCTTCTTTCAAAGATTGAATTATTTTTCCTTCTATTTCATCATCTAAATAATAAGGTTGAAAACGATTAAATTTTGGACCTTCTAAAAACTCAGATGGAATAAGATTGTTATTAAGGGCAACATTTTCCCATTTGAATTTTACATTCGGTATTAAGTTATCTTTTAGAATATTTTTATAGTCTGCTTCAACTTCTTTTAGTTCTTGAAATACATTGCTTTGAAATCTTGCATAGAGTTCTTTTACTTGATCTAACTCAGATGAAACACCTTCGATAATTTGAACATTTTTTATTGTGCCTACGATATACCTATCCTTTGTTTGCTCGTTAATAGTAAACAGGGTCAATTCTTCAATTTCCTCAGGCTCTTCAGACATGCCATCGACACCTCTGATGTATCCATACTGGAATCCATTTAGAGAGTATCGTTGATTAAAAAGCCACTCCTCATAACCATAGCCATGCTTACGTTCGTGGGCAATATTTTTATTCTTTTGATTTTCTGGTTTCCATTTGTGCTTTATGGGAGTTTCCCAATTATTGGTATTCCAAGTTAAACGCATTAAGCGTTTGTTTGGCCAATAATGCTTTGAGAAGAAATTATAAAGTTCTAGCTTGTCATGCAGAAAGTTTTTAGTTAAATCAACCAAAGAATTCCAATTATGAGACTTTACTTCTTCTGGTCTTATCACTTTCCATGGAACTGTATGATCATCAAAAAAATCACGCTTTTCTTTTGTAAAAAATGAATCAACCCTTTGTATGTCTAATTTATAAACCAAACTACCATCCGTATTTACTCCAACTGTATAATACAGCAAGTCACTACGCTTTGATTTAGGGTAAATTTTATACCTAGTATATTTCTTATACCTCTGCCCTTTAGGATCTTGTTCATTCCAATGTTTAGCACCTTTTATCTCCCATCCTAATTTTCTCAATTGTTTTGCCCATTTAAAGGTCTTTTCCCAAATGACTTGATTTAGAAATTTACCTATATTTTTATCAGTTAAATTGGATTTATCATAGACAGGGCGAGCAACTAAATTAGAAAATGATTGTAATTCTTTTTCTGAAAAGAAATTCTCTTGTACATTAAATTGCACTATGGGAAAGCCTTTTTCTAATAATACCTTTTGTGCCTGGTCGGTATTGAATGTACTTCGTTCAATCTGTATCCCTTTTAACTCACATGCCTTTTTCACTACACCTGGAGCACTTACATACTTACCATTATACCAGATAGCATAAGCTGATTCCTTAAAGTCCTCATTTTTGATGCAAAACTGAATTGCACTAATAATTTCCTCTTCGGTTAAATGTTCGAACATAGTGGTAGATATTATAGTATTTCTTCAAATTTATTATTCGCCTCATAAGACTCCCAAGCAAAATATTCATTTAGCTTTTTACTAAATGCGGCATAATGAAATTCACAAATTGGGTTCTTATGAAACTCAATTGTTTTCTGGACTTCTAATTCAGTCGTATTCTGTTTTGAAGGCATGATGAATACTTCTTTCTTAGTTTTTGTATCAGTGCCAGAAAGAATGTTGTTGGAAAAATTAAAATCAGCAATAGATAAGATCAATTCATCAGGATGATTCATCCCAGTTTTAGTAAATTGTATGTCTGAGCAAAACGGCAAAAACAATAATATTAATCTTCCTTCCAAATAAGCTACTGCCTGCACTAATTTGTAATGAGTTGTTTTCCCATTACGATACAGATGAACCGTTTCTTTATTGAGTTGCGCAACCTTAGGTTGATAAAATTCTAACTTCTTTTTTCTCTCTTCCAGAACTTCTTTGGGTAAAAATATCTCATTAAAACAATTGTGAAGATCTAAAAGCTTTCTTCGAAACAGAATCGTTCCTTGATTACTTGTCTCTGGGTGCATGAAATAATTGCGTATTTTACGAATACTATGGTAGGCTTCCTTATCGTGAGGAACATATTTTCCATTGCAAAGCCAATCTATAAGATTATTCAGATTAGGACTTATTCTTCTACCTCTCTCGTCCTTCCCCTTAAAGTCCTTCCATTCCTGATCAGTGACTTCCTTATACTTTAATTTGAGAGCCATTTCAAACATGCCAAGCAGTTTGCGTAGAGCCTCATCGAACATTGGGTAATGAAAATAACTTGAAGCCAAAATGTATTCAACAACCTCATAGTCCTTCATTATATCATCTGGCACAAGAGAGTGGAATCTGCCCTGAATGACATATTTTTGGATGAATTGTTGATGGGTTTGGGCATTATTGAAAGAAGACCATGTTGAGTCAGGAGTAGTGAATTTTTGCATAAGCATATTATCTACTAATTACCCCAAATGGATTTATAAATAAAGAAAAATGCTTTATGTCTTAACATCTGGTCTTTCTGATAATATTTTTGCTTAAGTAAACGAAATTTATGAGAAAATGATTCCGGATCATTTTTACGCAATGTTCGAAAAAGGTCTAAAGAATGCTCATAATGCAAATGTCGTAAATATGATAATTCAAAATTACTATTAAGACCTAGTTTTCTTAAATCCTCTTTACTCCCCTCATCATCTTCATTACAATTAACTTCACCATCATGTGAAAAATGAAATACTGGAAAGTTATCTGGATTAATTAGGTCAATATTCAATTCTTTCGAGCCCTTTAAACAATCACAATGCTGTTCTTCATTTCCAACTACCTTCTTAATAATTACTGGTTTATTAACTGGAATACTATCAAAATCACCAACTCTATCAAATAAGTAGTTTTGAGGTATGTCATAAAAAGCTGCAATAGAATCAATCGTATCGTCCTGCTGTTTTATATGAACTATATTTTTAGAACCTCCTTTACACGAAGCGAATAAATTAGTATAATCAAATGTTAGATTTTTGAATTCACTTTTCGACTTTGGCTTGAAATGTTCAATTACACACTCTTGTCCATTATTATTAACCGGGAATCCGCAGTAACAGCAAATATATCCCTGATCCTCAAGCAATGCTTGTCGTAATTCATCTTTAGGAAAATCTTCTTTTTCAGTAAATTCATTCCACATTTTTGTGCCTGTGGTATTTGCTGAAGCCAATTTTTGTTGTACTTCAACTTCATTTTCCTGCAACCAAGCTTCTAATTCACCGGGCTGTTCTTCTCTTTTATTAATTACAATCATTTATAGTTCTTGAATCTCAATAAGGGTTTCCAAATTCTTTATTGCTTTATTGTTTGGACCTACTATTTTTCTAAGTTTTCCTAACTCTTCTTTTCCTCTTTTAAGATCAGAATTAACTAATCTTTCAATTTCTTTAATTTGCTTCTGAAATCCTACAGGAAGACTTTCTAAAACATTTTGAAATACTTTTAATAATGTTTCTGAATTTGAACCATAGGCTTTGAAATTCTCTGGCAATGGATACAGTTCACCATTTTTTAAAATGATGATATTACCTCCTTTATTTTCATCAATACGATTTAAAGCGATAGTTGAGTGAGTCGTTAGAAATATATTTGAGTTTTCCGTAGATAATAATTTCTCCATTAACTTAACCTGCCACTCCGGATGTAAATATGTGTCCGGTTCATCAAAAAGAAAAAGTGTTTCTTTGTCTTTGAAAAGTTCGAAAAGACCTGTTACTAATTTTATTTGTTGCTCGCCTTCGCTGAATTGAGACAATTCAATTGGATCTTTCCTTGAATCAATATTGAAAAAGAGTTTAATACTCTCTATTAAATCGGAATGATTGGTATGATCCAAAAATTTATAGAGATCTAAATCTGTTAAGATATTATTATGGGGATCTTTAAGCATAAATAGGTCTTTAGATTTTACACCCAACATCGACACATACTCCTGACTATCCAAATCAAAATTCCCGGTATAGGCATTTTTTTTAATTACTCCTAAAAATTTTCCAATTTCACCTTCGGCGTAATAAAAATCAGGATTGAATTGTCCAGTAGCATCCTCTACTCCATTTTTTTCTTCTAGCTGTTCAAAGTTATTTTTTGCTGTAGTAAACCATTTGGGTTTTTTGAAGAAAATTTGAAATTCTTCTAGATCCTTACTGTCAACATTCTCATAGTTACTAGAGGAAAAAAGAGAAACTAATATCTTACGAATATCCTTTGTGTTAACATTTAAAAATTGCCTTAGCGGTATTTGCTTTCCCTTTTGCAATAATTTAGCCGCATCGGACAAAGGTTTTTCAAATAAAGAAGTTACACGATCACTTTCACCTGCATAATAAGTTATAATGTGATCGGGCATAAAGTCTAAAATCTTTTTGGGTATGTATGGCGTATTCTCAAACAACTCATGATATGAAAATAAGTTATCGTTTTCAAGAAGATTATTCCCATCTGCAAGCCAAACTAATTTGTCATCAATGTTACTAAATAGTATATCTTTCCCTTTACATAGATACTTTATTTCAAACTCTAATTTTAAATCTTTAAAAGCTCGTTTTAGATATGGAACATTATTGACTAATGTAGGTTCTCTAAAAATTTGAATAATGGCTTCGAAAAGAGTTGTTTTTCCTGAGCCATTTTTTCCAATGATGACATTGGTATTGATGTCCTCGTGGAAGTCTATGTAAAAATCTTTGAGGATTTTGTATTCTTTGATGTATAGGGATTTTATTCGCATAAAGCTTTGTTAATTATTTGCGTTTTTTCTTTGTTGGTTTTAGGTTTTCGATTTCTTCCTCGATTTTTTTCAATAACTTCTCAGCTGGTTCATCATTGTGATCCTGAGATACTAATTCCCCACGAAAAGCTTTGGTTAATAGTTGCTGAGGTAGTGTATCTAATTGTTGTTTTATTTTATTGAATTTGGATTCGATTTGATCTGCAAGAAGAAACAAATCTTTAATCTTTTTGACAACTAACTCTTGTTCTTCTATAGAGGGTAATGGAATATCAAATGATCTTAGTCCTCTCAAAGAAACTGTTTTTTGAGCAATACCAGTAGCAACAGTATCAGCCTGCTCTTTTATAAGGGAAGAATTAATTGTATAATTTAAGTATTCAGATATAACCTTTGTATTATCTGGTTTTAAAATCGCTATGTGTCGCTGGAAGCAAAATTCTTTATTCTTTTCTACTAAAACAGAAATACCATAAGAACCAGTAACTGTATAGAGAATGTCTCCAATTTTAGGAACTCTAGTTTCTTTTAACGCCTCAAAATATTCCCTAGGTACAAAACGCGTAACACTATCAAAATTTAATACTCCTTTACTAATATTTGAAATTACAAGAAAAGGAATCCCATTTTTAACCTTTGGTGGAGCTTGATGATCACCATCAGTAACAGAAAGACAAACGTTGGCAAGCCTAGTATTAATCCACTCTTCAATAGCATTCTCTTTCCTCCATTTTTTCGTCAACTCACCTATAACCGCTTTTTGCAAAATCATTTTTCGGAATTGTTTTAGAAGTTCTGGAATAGTGTTGAGGCGCTGTTGTAAGGAATCGATATGTTGGAATACTTGATCTAATTTATCAGCTATCCTTTTTTGTTCGTTTAAGGGAGGTAAAGGTAAACTTAGTTTATTTAAATTTTGAATTGTTATTTGTGGTTGAGCACTACCAGTAATTATATCCTGTTTTTCTGCGTTCGTTAAAGCGTATTTTAAGAAATCTATATTTATAAATTCTCCAGGAAAATTAAATACTATTGAATTACTTGTAATAAAAGATTTAGGTAATGTTTTATGTACGACACCACTAGCTGCTCCTCTACACGAAATAATTATTTTTTCTTCTTCAAAAGTATATTGGTCATACTTACCAATAATACCATTTGCACCATATACATTATAGCCTTCTTTTAAAAACTCCTTAGTTCTTAAACCTTTCCCATAAACAAGATTGAAAGTGCTGCCAACTTTAATTTCATGCCAATGTTGATTACTCATCTCCAATCAGTTTAAAAATTTTGTTTAAATTTTTAATTACATCTTCTAGCTCATTGGTTGCTTTCGAAATTATTTCTTTCGGTTCGGTGAAACCATTTTCATCCTCTCCGTTTTCTTCCTTTAGTAAAGTAATATCAAGTTTGTAATTTCGTTCTTTTATTTCGGAAATATGGAATGGTTTAAAGCGTTCAGACACCTTTCTTTTACTGTTACCAAAAACATCTTTTCCGAAAGCTTTTTCGAAATCGGTAAAATGTTCTTCTCCTAAAGGTCTATCCTTTTTGGTAAGAGAAGGAATATTGGTACGGTTGTCGTAGATCCACACATTTTCAGTAGGCAATCCCTTTTGGAAAAAGATCACATTTGCTTTGGCGTTTGCATAAGGGATAAATGTTCCGTTTGGTAAACGTAAAATGGTATGAAGGTTACAATCCTTCATTAGAATTTTGAACACATCGGCTGCTTTGTCTTCGAAAAGGCAATTATCTGGCAATACTACCGCAGCACGTCCACCTGGCTTTAAAACAGTAAGGATGTGTTGTAAAAAATTCAACTGTTTGTTGGTTGTTTCGATGGTGAAATCCTGACGTGCTGGTGCATTGTTTGCGCCTTTTGTTCCAAAAGGTGGATTTGCCAGTACAACATCAAATCGTTCAGGCTTTGCCTCTTCGTAAATTGTATCGCCCAGATAAATTTTTGGTTCAATATTGTGCAGAAACATATTCATCAGCGCTAAACGTCGAGGACGAGGCACCAATTCCTGACCGTAATAGGTTTCTTTTTTTATGCGAGAAATGTCTTCTCTTTTGAAAGCTCCTTTCTTTTGAGCGAATAGCCATTCGTAAGCACTTACCAAGAAACCTCCTGTACCGCATGAAGGATCGTATACTTTAAAATCTTTTTCTTTTAATGGGTCAGGTTGGGATAGGCGAATCATGCTTTTGATTAGAGGACGAGGAGTAAAGTATTGTCCTGCTCCTTTCTTACCTTCGGAAGCTGATCTTTCCAATAGAGATTCAAAGGCTTCTCCTTTTACATCCATATCGATACTGGACCAATCTTCTTCATCGATAAGAGCGATGAGTTTCTTTAAGTTTGTTGGGTTATTCAAACGCGGCATGGCTTGAAAATACATGTCGCCGATGATTCCATCCTGCTTACGCAAGTGACGCAACATTTCACCATAGAGGTGAGTCAACTCCAC